>Ga0194040_1000205_pt1 | contig 16853 bp, 10 predicted proteins | sample JunL2210m_MetaG_FD_148973 | JGI IMG/M metagenome (GOLD analysis project Ga0194040, IMG submission 148973) | Anoxic zone freshwater microbial communities from boreal shield lake in IISD Experimental Lakes Area, Ontario, Canada - Jun2016-L227-10m | ecosystem: Environmental > Aquatic > Freshwater >... | reverse complement strand
ATTTATATATTGCCCTATTCCTAGTAGACATAATAAGAATTATTAAATTTTTCTTTATTTTGGGATGTGAGATGTTGGATATTTAATGTTAATTCGTATTCTCGCTCCTATATATAGGGCAATATATAAATAATTATATATTGGATATATTTTTTAAATAATGTGATGTTTTGATATTAAAATCATAACACTTTGTAAAAAACATATCTATTTTGATAGTGTTTTTAATGTTTTATGTAAAATAATTTAATTTTTATTTGTTAATTAAATATTTGTCATTTATATATATAAATTTGTATAAAATATGAATGCTAAATCACATCCTAAATATTGGACGGAGAGTAAAATTGATGAATTAATTACACAATATAACAATAAACTAACAATATTAGATATATGTAAATTACATATGTACGATAATAATGGAGTCAGTACTAAAATTACATCAGGTGGTATCGTATATCAATTATGTTTATTGCTCGGCATAAGCGACAGTAATAAACATAGAATTAGAGGATATACTGAATATAGAAATAGCGACCTGTATAAAACGTTTTATAATTCTAAATACCCTAATAAACCTATTACAGAAGAATTTAATTTAAAACCTAAGCAATTAAACGAGCACGGATTACCTGATTATATTGAAGAAATTGAAATATTGCCAAAAGAAATTAAAGACGAAATTATAAATGATGATATTAAAACTATGTTATTGAATAAAGTTAATAAAAATAAGAAAGACAAAGAGTCTAAAGAATTAAAAGACGCGAAAGCTAAAGAGAAAACATTAAAGGCAACTAAACCTAATAAAGTAATAAAACTAGAACCTATAAATATAAATGATGCTGAGTTAAATCCAGATACAAAACTACTATTTAAACTATTAGATAATAGAACAGAACAATATATAAATATTATCAGTTCAAATCACGAACAGCAAATAGCCGATATTAATATAAAACACGAACAGCAATTAGCTAATATTAGCAATAAAAATGACGCATATATTAAAGAACTTATGGATATAATATTTACTAATAATAGCGAAATATTAAAGAAAGTAGATAATAAATTCTTTACATATGTTAGAATAATAACAAAACTATATAGTATATTAAAAATAAAATTACCTGATGATCTTATATTTAAAAATAAGTTACAACAAAACTCTATTAAAGATAATAGTTATGATTCGGATTAACTATATTATGAAATTCTAATATTATAATAAATTTTTAATTGAAAAAATAATATTGTTATATATAAATATTACATTAAATGGATACTATTAATGATAATAAATTAAATATCATACATATTAACCAAATAACAAAATTATTAGATGAAAAATTTAAGCGTCGGTTAAATAAATTAACATTAACTAACTATAAGCATATGTCTGATTATAAGACCCGTATCGATAATATGACTAAACTGCACTCAGAAACTGTAAATAAAATGCAAGAAAGATTTGATACTTTATTTGAATTAGTTATTAAACTATGTAAAGATAATAATATACCTATGGATGATGAAGCACTAATAAATAATTAATACTATATAACATTAATTATAATATTTTTTTAATTATTATATTAATTATATTTTGCTTCGCTTGTTTTTCCCGTTTATTATATTAATTATATTTTGCTTCGCTTGTTTTAATTATGTTATTAATTATATTTTGCTTCGCTATTTTTAGTATTATTATTAGTATTATTTTGCTTCGCTATTTTTATTATTATTTTGCTTCGCTATTGTTAATTGTATTTTGCTTCGCTTGTTTTTAATTATGTTATTAGTATTATTTTGCTTCGCTTATTTTAATTATATTATATTAGTATATTTTGCTTCGCTATTTTTAATTATGTTTTATATTAGTATTATTTTGCTTCGCTTGTTTTTAATTATGTTATTAATATTATTTTGCTTTGCTATTTTTAATTGTATTTTGCTTCGCTATTTTTAGTATTATTTTGCTTCGCTTGTTTTTAATTATGTTATTAATATTATTTTGCTTTGCTATTTTTAATTGTATTTTGCTTCGCTATTTTTAGTATGTTTTATATTAGTATTATTTTGCTTCGCTTGTTTTTAATTATGTTATTAATATTATTTTGCTTCGCTATTTTTAATTGTATTTTGCTTCGCTATTTTTAGTATTATTTTGCTTCGCTATTTTTAATCAATATTATGTTAATAGTTTTAATCAATATTTTTAACAATTATCATTAGTATATTTTGCTTCGCTATTTTTAATTAATATTATGTTAATAGTTTTAATCAATATTACGTTAATAGTTTTAATCAATATTATTAATATATTTTGCTTTGCTTGTTTTAAGTTATATTATGAATATATTTTGCTTCGCTATTTTTAGTATTAATATATTTTGCTTCGCTTGTCTTAATATTATTTTGCTTCGCTTGTTTTTAATTAATATTATGTTAATAGTTTTAATTAATATTATGTTAATAGTTTTAATCAATATTATGAATATATTTTGCTTCGCTTGTTTTAAGTTATATTATTAGTATATTTTGCTTCGCTTGTTTTAAGTTATATTATGAATATATTTTGCTTCGCTATTTTCAATATTATTTTGCTTCGCTATTTTTAGTATGTTTTATATTAGTATTATTTTGCTTCGCTTGTTTTTAATTATGTTATTAATATTATTTTGCTTCGCTATTTTTAATTGTATTTTGCTTCGCTATTTTTAATTGTATTTTGCTTCGCTATTTTTAATTATGTTATTAATATTATTTTGCTTCGCTATTTTTAATATTATTTTGCTTCGCTATTTTCAATATTATTTTGCTTCGCTATTTTCAATGGTTATTATTAATATTATTTTGCTTCGCATGTTTTAAGTATTATTATTAATATATTTTGCTTCGCTATTTTTAATTATGTTATTAATATTATTTTGCTTCGCTATTTTTAATTGTATTTTGCTTCGCTATTTTCAATATTATTTTGCTTCGCTATTTTCAATGGTTATTATTAATATTATTTTGCTTCGCATGTTTTAAGTATTATTATTAATATATTTTGCTTCGCTATTTTTAGTATTAATATATTTTGCTTCGCTTGTTTTAATATTATTTTGCTTCGCTTGTTTTAATATTATTTTGCTTCGCTATTTTCAATGGTTATTATTAATATTATTTTGCTTCGCATGTTTTAATATTATTTTGCTTCGCTATTTTCAATATTATTTTGCTTCGCTTGTTTTAAGTTATATTATGAATATATTTTGCTTCGCTATTTTCAATATTATTTTGCTTCGCTATTTTCAATGGTTATTATTAATATTATTTTGCTTCGCTATTTTTAGTATTATTTTGCTTCGCTTGTTTTAATAAATATTATGTTAATAGTTTTAATCAATATTATTAATATATTTTGCTTCGCTATTTTTAATGGTTATTATTAATATTATTTTGCTTCGCTATTTTCAATGGTTATTATTAATGCATTTTGCTTCGCATGTTTTAAGTATTATTTTGCTTCGCTATATTCAAGTTTATTATATTTTTAAGATGTTGTTATTAGTATATTTTGCGACAATTATATTAGTTTATTTTGCTTCGCTATTTTTAGTATTATTTTATTTTACTTTACTCTTTTTAATGGTTATTATTAGTATTATTTTGCTTCGCTATTTTCAGTTGTTATTATGAATATATTTTGCTTCGCTTGTTTTAATTGTATTTTGCTTCGCTATTATTAATTATATTTTGCTTCGCTATTTTTAATTATATTTTGCTTCGCTATTTTTAATTATATTTTGCTTCGCTATTTTTAATAAATGTTATTAGTATTATTTTGCTTCGCTTATTGTTAATATGTTTTATATTAGTATTATTTAATTCACTATTTTTAATTATATTTTGCTTCGCTATTGTTAATATGTTTTATATTAGTATTATTTTACTTCGCATGTTTTAAGTTATATTTTGCTTCGCTTGTTTTAAGTTGTTATTATTAATATTATTTTGCTTCGCCTGTTTTAATCAATATTAATTATATTTTGCTTCGCTATTTTCAATTGTTATTATTATGTATTATTTTGCTTCGCTATTTTTAATATTTAATTATGCCCGATTTAGACCCCGTTTACCAACTGTTAACGATGATGACGTCAATATTATATAAATTTAAAAAACACTTTTTATGTTTGCAAAATATGCTGGAAATTGGAAAATAAAATTTAGGACAGTAAAAAACCCCTGTGGTTTTTGGCATAAAATAATAGTATAAAAATACATTATAATACGTATAAATAATATATACATTACTCAGGGAATAAACATATTCAGAATGCTCTTAAATATGCTACTTTGAAAACGTAAATATTAATATATGCATATTGTAATATACCAACATTGACAAGCTGATAACGTTACGGTTTTGTGCGTGGTGTGAATGTCAATGCCATACTATCTTCTTATATTAAATGCCACATTTTACTATATATATAATATTTTAATTTATTTTGTAAAAAAATTAATTAATTAAAGATTTTATGGATTGATTTATCCGCAATTATTATCGCTATACCTATAATAACTGAGTTCATTTAGTTTTTCATATGGAGATGTAATGTTGAATACTGTAAATATGGTGCGATTAGGTGTAGGTTGGGTAATGTTATATTTGACATTATGGATGGTTGACACTCGGATCTGCTAATGCAAACATAAGTATTACCATTTACAAATGGAATATTTCTTCAAATAGCTGTAATCTAAATAGTGGGCGATGTTGGTTCTGGGGTTGGAGATGGCGTTGGATACGTTGGTTCTGGCGTTGGTTCTGATGTAGTTGGGGTATTTGTTGATGGTTCTGAAGTAGTTGGACTTGAAGTTGGGCTTGAAGTTGGAGATGTTGGTTCTGATGTTGGACTTGAAGTTTCTGGAAGTATTGTGACTGATCGTATGTTTATTTCAGAATATGAGAATGTACCGCAATAAGCGTAATATGAATCGGTTATTACCGCATCAATATCTGCTTTAGATATAGAATTAATATTATTGGAAACACACTCGGTATTACTACCTATACCTATATCCCATTGTCCATTTAGCTTTTCATATGGAGACAGGAAATCGGATAATGTAAATGTAATATTACCTGATCCTGTGGGTAATGTTATATTTGACATCGTTATGGCCGAGCTATATCCGCCGTTAATATAAATATCAGTATTGCCTTCTTGAAATTGGTCATTAGCTTGCCATATATTTAAAGAAAATGATGTTGGGTCTAGCGTTGGTTCTGGTGTTGGATTTGGTGTTGGATACGTCGGTTCTGATGTTGGATACGTCGGTTCTGAAGTTGGACTTGAAGTTGGAGATGTCGGCGATGGCGTTGGTTCTGACGTTGGAGATGTAGTTGGTTCTGATGTTGGACTTGTAGTTCCATCTGTATCTATATAAAAATCAACTACTAAAAATACTATCCTACCTCCAATAACTTCTCTACTAATTGTAATATTATTAACAATTTTAAAAGATAGTGTAGGTTCTACATTGAGTTTGATATCAGATAAAATATTAATATATCTAAATTCTTTATACGATTTTCTATATGTATCAATTAAACTATTACCATTATACAAATTAAATATAACATATTTATCATTACCACATCCATTAGGTATAAATAATTTAGTTGCACATATATATGTATAGTTATTAATAATATTGTAATTATATGTACATCGTTCTTGTGTTTGACTTAATGTAGCGGGTTGGCATGTTTGTATCGGAATAGATAAAATTGGGGTTTTTAATGCATATGTTGATGTTAGTAGAAATAAAATAAATAACATTTTAATTATATATTGGAGTGGATATTAAAAAATGTGGATTAAATTAATTATTTAATTAGTATTTGTTAGGATTTGCGAAGGTTTATCGTACTTAAAAATATTTAATTTTATTATTTGCTACTTAGTATAATTCTAACCCTCACACACTTTATACATGGGGTTGGCATTCCCCTTAAATAAGGCTGGAGTTTCGGGTATCATAAATATAGTATGATTCATATTTTTTGAAGGAGGGTTTATATTGTATAAAAATTGAATTTTATTTATTAATTATTGGTATTATTTAGACAAACTTATTAATATATCTTATTTAGATTTTGTTTTTTGTTAGTAAGTATTAATCATTATTTAAAAAATTAGTTTTAACTTTACACGTCAGAGTGCGGGTATTTTTCATAGGATGTAAAAATAGCAATATTATCTAGTTTTGCTAAAAATTTTTTATCTTCGTCCTTAATGGGTTCCCCTTTTTCATTCAGTGGTATACATCTCGACTCATCTTTATTGCCTGCTGTAAGTATTCGGTTACCAAATTCTGGTGCTATAGTTATATGCATACATGTACTTGCCATATTGACTTTATATTAAATATAAATATTCAATTTTATTTTTTACATAATATACTATATTTATCGGGTTTAATTGGTTTTTTATATTATTTGGTATTATAAAAAAATACTGGTTATTGATTATGGTCAGTTAATAAATATTTTTTGCTAACGTCAAAATATCAAGAAAGTCAGTCATACCTTCTATTTTTATCATGACTTATGGTCTTAATATTACCATTATAACTACCAGAAGCACGTTATTTATATTAGTTGGTAAATTATTATAACTTGTTTTATAATAAGTATAATTTAGAAAAAGATAAAATCAATTATACTTGCAAATTCATGTATGATGTTATATTATTTTTAGTTGAGTTAATATGAAAATCAACTACTAAAAAATACTACCATAAATTTTATAATACAATGTAGGTTCTATATTTAGTTTGATATCAGATAAAATATTAATATATCTAAATTCTTTAAACTATTGTCTTTATATAAATTAAATATAACATCCATTAGGTATAAATAATTTAGTTGCACATATAGTTATTAATAATATGTAACTTATTCTTGAGTTTGATTTAATGTAGTATATGTACATGTTTGGATTGGAATAGATAGAATTGGTGTTTTTAATGCCGATGGGATGGTTAGTAGAAATAAAATAAATAACATTTTAATATATATTGGAGTGGATATTAAAAAAATTTGTATCAAATAGAGGTATCAGTTTTTGCCATTTATTTTATTTCTAACATCTTGCCGATAATTTCTACGACCCATGAGCCCTCCACGCCGATCAATTTCATTTTTAGCTTTAGCATAATCTGCACCTGGGTTTTGTTCAAGCCAGTAATTTTCTATTACTAAACCTTTTATTTGACAAAATTTGCATTTTCCACCCTCGATTCGATGGTATGAATTTTCGTTGTCGAATTTGTCAGAATTATTTGGACATGCATTGGAGCCGTCAGTTACTATTACCATCTCAGTCAGTGCTTTAATACAAAGGACGTTCATCCTTTATAGTCTATATAAATATTCAATTTTATTTAAAAAATGTTATAATTAAATTATTTATTAAAAAATAAAATACCAACGCATAGACTGTGTTAGTTTTTGACCACCTCTTTTGCAATATTCCAGGCTCTTCTCCGCGCGTCGTATAGCCACTTGCCTCTTTTCTTAAGTTTTTCATGATCCTCGAATTTGGCAATCATACTCAGATCATACAAGGAGGGATCTGCCGGGCAGTACGTATCGCAACCAATCCTATTCCTACATCCTCCATCGTAGAATATATGCCCGGATCTGTGGTAGAAGACAGGTTTCATAGATCTGGATAAATATAGGCGTCCGTCAAGAGTGCGTAGTACCTCGCCGGAACTAAATACTGGACTACCGCCTGTGCAATAAGAGGTACTATGTGAACCACAATGCCCAATGGAGCCGTTATCAGTCATTTTTTTTTGGTTTACAACACCACAGCTTTTATTGTTGTCGATCTTTATAGTCTATAAAAAAATTCAATTTTATTTATTATAAAAAATATTAATCATTATTTAATTTAAGGCCTATAGTCTTCAGCACTAATGCTAACTCCTGAATAATATGTATCAGTACCAATATCATTTAGCCTTACTCTGTTTCCCTCATAAATAACCCATTTATAAGTGCATTCCGCAAATTTATTAATATCATAATTTGAAAGGGCAGATGCTCGCAGTATACTTGCAAGAAAATACCCGCATTTTATGCCACTAAAATCACTAGCTTCTGCACTTTTTCCTTTAATTTTCTGTAGAAGTTCTTTAAATTCGACTGGGTCTGTAGGTATTTTACTGGGTTCACCTGCCATTCTGATCGAACACTTTATATCCTATCTAAATATTCAATTTTATTTATAGTATAATTAATCCAATATATAAAATCACAAATATAATTATAAACGCAGTAATAGACAATATTTCAAATTTATTATCATTATATATTTTAATCAATAATAATTTACATAGATGTATAAAAAATTCTATATGTCTAATTATAGGCATTTTATATTGTTAATAATTTTACTTCATTAAATCCATTGCCCATTTTATTTATTTTTACATTTAAATGCTTACTAATTTCTTCTAAATTATTATGAAACATATATTCTAAAGAAATCATATATAGAATTGGATCATTTTTATATAATACACACTGTGGAGTATTATTCATATGTTCAATTAATTTATTAAATATACCAAACATACCTTTATTATTACTATATCGTTTTGGTTTTAAAATATTATTGATGTATCTATATCTATTTATAGATACTATTATATTTTTAAGATATATTTTTTCACTATATGAAACATTACTAAATACTATATTACTAAAACTATTAATTGATTTCTTAAATGTTATTAAAGTATTTATATGTTTATTTGTACTTTTGACAGGTGTCATATCAAATCCAATTCTAATATTTTTATATTCATTAAATGTATAATTATTAAATTTAGCTATATTAGTTATTATAACTTCTTTAGTGCAAATAGGAGATATATTGTATTGTATAAGTTCGCCAAAGGCAATATTTTTATATTCTTCTAAATTTAATAAGTTATATCTACCCTGTTTTGACGATTTATAGTAGGTTATCAACAAAAACATAGCATTATAATTAATATCATCAAATAATAATTGCTTATATAAAAATGTATGTTCTTTTGTATTATTATTAAAATTACCTATATTAAAATTTTTCATACCAGTAATATATTTAAATCGCACATCCATATTTAATACTGAATTCGTTGGTTTTATATACATAGTATTCTCATACATATTATTCATAATATTACCATTAAAATCATATACTGGTAGTATATATTTATAATAATCCATACCAACTATCTCTAAATCTATTACTATCATATCAATAAACTCTATAAAACACAATCTATCTATACTTGATATATGTTCTAATTGTGTATTTGATGTTATATTATATATACGATCTACATAATATGTTCTTAGACTTGGTTTATATATTAAATTATTACTAATATAAATATCTTTATTATTAATTTGTATACAATATTTATTAAACATTTTATTTATAGAATTACAACAATAACCACATCTAGTATTATTTATACATTTAATTGATCCTAGAGTTGATATATCAGGCAATATTTCATCTTCTACGACTAAACTAATTAACTTTTCTTTAGTATTTTCTTTAGTATTTTCTAAACTTAATTGTTTTTCAACTATATTATTAAATAACAACTGGTATATATTATTAATTTCATCTAATTCTTTTTGGTATCTATTTTTTGTTTCAACATTTTTAAATATATTATATAATAATACTTTAGCAATATAATCTTTGTCTATTTTTATATTATGTTTTTTTAACACAAATTCAGGCATTAACGATGTTTCAGAATAATCTTCGGTTTCCTTTCTTACTTTTGCTTTTAATAATTGAAATTTTAATCCATTTTTTTGATTTTCGTTATACTGTTCTTCATTTTTTAATAATAATTTGTATATAATTTCATTAGTATGATTATTCATATTTATTCCTCCAATATACATATATGTACCTCTGTTTAGTTTTCTAAATCTAAAAATAGCTTGAGCAAATTCAGATATTTTTTGTTTATTATTAATTATTACCATAAAACTACCAGTCCTAGGTTGTTTTATATCTGTACCAACAGTATGGCATTGATCGTAATAGTAAAAATAATCATCAGGACCATCAAACTTTTCTATATTGCCGTTATTATATATTAAAGGTATATGGTCGTTGCTTAAATATACTACTTTTTTTCCTATAATACTATTTATGATGCGAGCAATATCAATATTAGGTATTTTTATAAATAAACCACCAAGATCTATTAACCCTCTTTTAGTACTATCTAGCGTATCGAGTATTGTTTTTATATTAGACTCTACATCATTCGGTGTTATATTTAAAACTGGTCTAGTAATACCAATTCGATTAGGATTACCAAATCCATATAATGCTAACATTACTTCGTATTCTTCGTCGACATCTTTAGTTTTATTAGTAAAGCAAAACTCTTCGTGTTTGTAATCATTTAATTCTAAATAAGCAGTACCACTATATCCAACTTGCCATTGCTTATATTTATTATAAATTATATCTTGGAATGACATATTAAACTGTTTAGAGGTTATTTTAATTTTTTCTATATTTACTATATATAAATATTGCATAAGCAATGAATTTTTAATACTAATATCAGTATCAGCATTAAATTTAGTAAAGAATTCTTTTATAATAGATTTATAATTTATATTTTCAAATGTTTCATTAACTAACATATCTAATAAAGAATAGTCTTGTAATGTAATGTTTAATAATATGTGTTTATTATTTTGAAAATTTATTATATCTTCTTCTATAACAATACATTTATACTCTTCTATATATGTTCTAATTGTTAATATTATAGTTAATAGTACATTTGAAAAATTAGATTTTTTAACTGGTGTATTTTTTCTAGTAAAAGGTATTGCTAATCTATTAATACATTCTAGATCATCTTTAAATAATAAAAATGAAAATCCATAATTTTGGTTATATATCATATTCTTAGAATCATCATAATATGAATCCAAAAATTCATTTATATATTTTTTATCATCCTCTAATAAATAAAAATTTTCATTATACTTATTATATATATATTTAAAAATATAATAAAACATTTCATCGTCTATAACTAATTCATTACTATTAACATAATTAAACATTGACTGTAAATAATTATGATGAGAATCAAATTCATCTATAATATTATATTCAAAAGGTATAACCAGCTGATTATCAGTTAATTCAGATTTAAGTGTTTTATCTGTATTTATTATCCATCTTAACTTTGCTTCATAATCCGAATATGCTTTTATAGAATAATTATAACAAAAATTTAATAAAGATAAATATTTATTAGTATCATTAACTAAATGTTCTGCTGTAATTATAGTTGGTGTTTTTTTAAGTTCAATTTTTATAAAAATAGATAATAGAGGCGTTATTATAGAAGTTTTACCTTTGCCCATCATAAAGTGATGTAGTGTTAATTGTTTATTAGATTCAACTGATATATCGGTAGACCCTTTAATCTCTAAATATTTTTCAAATTGTACTTTTTTATAAAAATAATTGTTTTGTAATAAAAATATTGCTTCATATTGAGTAAATTCAATAGTACTACAATATTTTATACTATTTAATACTGCAATTATTTCTTGTATATCCCAACATGATTTTGCAATAGATAATTCATATATACATTTTAGTAAAACATTAATTTGCATATGCTTAATAAAAGAATCAATATTTCTTAATATAAATTTATTAATTTTATAATCACCTATTATATCTATAGAATTACTATTAATATTAGATTTAAATTGTTCTAATATATCAGTATCTATCTCAGGAATATTTCTGCAAAATTTATTTTCATCATTAAAGGTTGTTGTTTTATTACTACATAATTTATCAACAATATCAATACTATCTACAGTATAATTTTCTTTAGTTATCAATGACTCGCAATATTCATGTATATCATTAAATCCATCTATAATGCTTAGTTTATACGTACCTGAATTATACTCTAATTCTTCTTTAAATACTTCTGACATAAATCCATAATAAACATTACATGTTAATTCCCAATCGTGTATATTTAATTTATTTATTAATGGAAATATATTGGACATAGATAATTCAAATGATACTAATTTACTGCTATATATAGGAATAATATCTGAATATAAGGGTATAGAATCAGAATCGTTAGACCTAAAACTATTAGTTATAATTATATCTACTTTAATTGGTAAATTCTCTTCTTCATAATATAAAAATGGTGCATATCTAGGGCATATACTATTAAATTTTAATACTTCTAATGTTTTATAATTACTTAATATATGTTTTTTATTATTTTTTTTATATATTACTTCTGAAATAATATTATCACATATATTAATTTCAAACATAATATTTAAATCTATATGTAGTGCTAAAATAGTTCCATTTTCGCTTATTTTTTTAATATTAACTTTTGTATCATTTTTTGTAATTTTATATAAATCAGTTGATAAAAATAGTAAAGTATTATCTTCTATAGATATGCCAAATCTTGCTAATATATTATATAATGAATTTCCTCCTTTTCCGTGTGTTTTATAATTTAAAATATCAAACACTTTATTATCATATTTATAAAATGAACCATCAAAATGTATATCATTATCCGATAAATTTTTAATCGGTATGAGTTTTACATTTAGAAATTTAAATATATTTTCATAATTAAGCGGTTTAATTACATATAGTCCATCAGATATTGAAATACCAAAACTATCCGTATGTATTATTTTAGTATTAGGATTTATATATATATACATAGAATTATATATTAATTTATACTTATCAAAATCATAATCATGTTCATTATAATTATATAATAATATTATAGCCCCATTGGTTAATATTATTGTAAACATCATAACTTCTATACAACTATTAAAATTACATTCGTATATTTTAGCACATTCAATTATATTATTTATTTGTTTAGTATAATCGATATTATAATATTTCATAAAATATGTATAATAGATATACGAGTTAAACATTTTGTATATATGAGAAGTATTAAATACTGGACTTGTTGTATGTACAATATACGTATAATTTATATCATATATGCTTAAATTTTCTTTATCTAATGTTAGGTAGAAAAATTCACTTCCAGAATATTTTATGTTGTTAATTTCTATTACACTATTGCCTGTCATATTAGAAATATCAGATTGTATGCTATTTAATTCATAATCAGTTATTGCAAGTAAAAATCTATTATAATTATTAAATAATATACCCTTAATATTATTATAATGGGACTTAATACCCGAAAAAGATAATTCGCCATATTCATTATTGGATATAATAGATTCTGATTTATATTTTATATCTATATGAAATATTATAGGAAATCTATTAACTTTATATGCTGGTTTAGTTATATATATTTTATACAAAAATGATAAATACAATAATATAACTTTTATTTGTTTATTATTATCAACTTTTTCAAAGTATTTAAATGTATCGTTACAATCATATTTTTCTAATAATACTTTAGTTGCGTTTATAAATTCAATAATATTGATATTAGAATAATTAACCCTTAAATATTCCAACTGGCTAATAGCAGTATCGTAAAAAGGTTTATTAGAATTAATATATTCTAGTTCTTGTGTATTACGCTCAAGTATAATTTCCTCGCTTAGTCTATTATCGACTAATGTATTAATATAATTGAATATCATTGGTTTTTCATAAAATTCTATAAAATCTTCTATCATATAATTATTTACAACTTTATATAAATATATATTATTATAGTAATCTTTATAATGATATACATCGTTAACATAATCATTATCATTAGTAATACAGTACATATAAACACATGAGTAATGAAATTCTAAATACATATAAATAAAAGTATTTACTTTATCTACTATAGTATTATCTTTAAATATATTTAACAAATTAATATTTATCATTGTATTATAATAACTATAAAAGCTACATGATCCTGATTTTTGCTGATTATTAAACAGGTTATTATTAAAATAGTTCAACTCAAAATTATTTTGCCATTTAAATAATATACTACCTTTATTAATTTTTTTAATTGTTGTCATTATATCTTTTATAAATTTACTAAAAGCATTATCTGTTTCTGTTTTTTCAATAGGACTTATTGTTTTTTCATAGTTTGTTTTTAGGATATTTAATGAATTACTTATATCGCTCAAATTATTTTTAATATAATCATTATTGTAGTCTTCCGCGTATCCTGATAATAATGATTCAAAATTACATACTTGTGCTTTTTTTGTAAATATTAAATAATCAAATATTTTATATAATAATATTAAACCAAGAGGGATATCTGATGATTTACGGTTTACTAAAATATTTCTTATTATGGCAATGTCTTGTTTTGTTATATCTTTAATATATTTATTAAATAAAAGTACTTCATCTCGGGTATTGTCTATCACTAAGTCGTATTTGTCAATATATTTGTCAATATATTTACTATCTAAATATTTATTATAATATGCTTTTGCGTTTATAAGTTCGACTGATTGAATAATAATATTAATATTATCGTATATATCTTTATTTACTTTATAAATTCTAGACGATACTAAAGTTTCTGTGTAATCGTGGCAATAGCTTAATCCTAATCCAGAATTAGAAAAATATATGAAATAATTATCATTAATACAAAATCTATATAAACATACAGCATGCTGGCATAGAACAATATAAAACATATTTCTGTAATCTATTTTTGTAAATATAGAATCTAATTTAAATAACTCTCTTACTTTTATATTATTTGATTCATCCTCACCTATATCTGCATTTACAAATCCATCAAACAAATAAAAAGTACTAAATGATAAATGATTATACACCTCCTCATCTGGTGCATCAGTACTTGCTATATTAGATTTAAATAAGTCTTCTATGTCATATTTTGTAATAGCTTTATATTTATCTTTAATTTTAGCTTGTATATCTAATATAGGTTGTTCCATTATATTATATATTATTAAAAAAACTTTAATTAATATTTATGTATAATAGGTTCTCCGCGACTTCCTGTTTTTAATCCAATACATCTACAATCTGACTTCATACAATATTCTGGATTTTTTAACACAAATTTTTCAGCTTCTTCTTTAAATTTTTCCAGATGTTCTCTTTTGTTATTTCCAGATAAATGACAGTCTGCTGGCATAAATACTGGAGGTAGTTTTGACATATTTATAATTATTAGTAAAATTCAATTTTATTTAGTAAATGTATATAATGTTCGCGGTTTTCCTTCTGTATGTCTACCAGTACAACTATCTTCTGTCTGTATAAATTCAAATACATTATAAGGTTTAGCATTTACTGATTTTAATATTTTAACAGTATCGTCTCCCATTGTTAGTTTACCTAAGTTTTCAATATAGAATCCGATTAATCCTCCTTTTTTTAAACATTTAAATGCATCTTTTAAGTATGGTTCATAGAATTTAGTAATCCAATCTTCATATGAATTTGTTCCTTCAATAGATTGTTTTCCGTTATTATAAATTTCTATATCATAAAATGGACTACTACTAAATACAAAATCAAAATATTCTTCATATTCAGGTTTAAAAGTAAATGGTTCGGGTATAAATGTATATTTAGTATTACCTAAATCTTCTACTAATTTATTAAATCCAGTCTCTAATTCTGTATTTGGGTCAAATCCAACATATTCTTCACAATTCATTGCTATGCTTGATACTAATCTATCAGACCATCCTACACTTGGATCTAATATTTTTAATTGTTTAGTTCCAAAATAATGTTTAGCACAATTTATCATTATAGTAGGATTAAATGTATTACATATTTTAACGTGATTGTATAAAGATTCATAAAAGTTATCTCCGTATGTAGCATAATTAATAATACTATCTTTATATTTTACCCATGCTTCTATAGGCGATATACTATCTTTTTTACGAGATTTCATACGATCTACTCCAGAATAATGACAACTTAATCCATCTGATAACATATAATCGGTAGTATAATTTCTTTTTAGTATTATTACTGGTTCATGTTCTTTATAGAATTTCTTTAACTTAGACATCATAGATTTAGGTTTGCTCATTTCATCAGGAACGCATACTACACCTTTTGCTTTAGTTATACTTGCATATTGTTCTGTTTTTTCTTTTAACATAATTTTAAATTCTTCAAAACATTTACTAATTGATTTTGGATTAGCTTCCGATACAGATAATGCTTTTTGCCTATATTCTTCATAATGTACTTTAAATATATCTTCGGATGAATTTTGTTTTATATTAAATCCTATCTTTTTATCAGAAATAACTAATATATATTTGCCTGTTAAATCCCCCATCAATGATATTGCATCTTTATTTTTATATGTATTAGTATTAACAGATTTAAGATCTTCATATGCTATAGCAAATACTAAATCTTCAGGTTTATTAGCAAATATACTATATAAATGACTTCTAGCTATTTTAAATTTATATTCTGTTTGAACGTATCCACCACTAATATTAATAATACTTGTAAATTTTTCGTATAAATAGTTCATACTAAATATTATGTATATTACTATTATTATTATACAATATAAAAGTAAATTCATTTTTATATTATAGTATATTAAAAAATTATATATTCATATTACTTAATTCTCTCAAAATAATATTATATTCTCTACTATTTTTTAATACCTTTAATTTTGATTTAAATAAACTATTTACTATAACTAATGTTATAGATCTGAGATATTCTGAA
>Ga0194040_1000204_pt1 | contig 16884 bp, 8 predicted proteins | sample JunL2210m_MetaG_FD_148973 | JGI IMG/M metagenome (GOLD analysis project Ga0194040, IMG submission 148973) | Anoxic zone freshwater microbial communities from boreal shield lake in IISD Experimental Lakes Area, Ontario, Canada - Jun2016-L227-10m | ecosystem: Environmental > Aquatic > Freshwater >... | reverse complement strand
ACCGTGAGGGAGTGGAACGGCAAAACCTGGGGGCCAGGCGGGTTCACCGATGTTGATATTGGGGAGCAGTTGCCAGGCGCAGACCGTGGACGCGGCGGCTGGTCAACCAACGATCATGAAAGCAAAGTTTACTGGGGGAACGGCTGGATGGAGAACCATAGTCTCCGCGATTACGCCAAGGTATTGCGCATGGGATTCGATGGAATCCGGAGCGAGGTTGAAGCAAAGTTGGCGGCACTCGACCTGGCCGATCCGGAATGCCCGCAACGAGACAGTTTCTGGCAAGCGGCACTTTCCATCTGTCAGGCCGGCATACGACTGGGAGAGCGTTATGCTGAGATCGCCCGCTGTGAAGCCGCCGTCGCGACCAGTTCCACCGAGCGTGGCCGGCTTCAAGCGATTGCCGACCGTTGCGCGCATGTCCTTTCTCACGGCGCCCGCACCTTTGCCGATGCGGTTCAAGGTGTCTGGTTGTGCCATATCCTGACATGTGGCGAAGATGGCATCAATGCCAACTCAATCGGACGGTTGGATCAGATTCTTTTTCCGTATTACGCCGCTGACCTTGCCGCCGGCCGCTTGACTCGGGACGAGGCCCGGGAATGGATGGAAGAGCTCGCCTGCAAACTCTACCTCGATTATGATGTGCAGGCCATTACTCTCGGTGGCGTGGATGCCGAGGGCAAATCCGCGGTCAACGATCTCAGCTATGTCATCCTGGAAGCGACCCGGAACGTGGATTTTATCCGCGATATTTCCATTCGGATCGATCGGAACACGCCGGTTGAATTCCTGGAACTGTCGGCGGAATTGATCGTGGCCGGCGGTGGGATCCCGTTTATTTTCAACGACGAATGTTTCATCCCGGCGCTGACCGATCGCGGCATCAGCCTTGCCGATGCGCGGGATTATGCCCCGATCGGCTGCATCGAACTGACTATCCCCGGCAAGGCGAATCCGCATGCGGTCTCCGGTTGGTTCAATGCCGCCAAATGCCTCGAGCTCGCACTCTTTGACGGAAAGGATCCCCGCACCGGCGAACAATACGGGCCGAACACAGGGCTGCTTTCCTCGTTTGACGATTTCGAAGCGTTGTGGCGGGCCTACGCGGCTCAGGTCGATTTCCTCGCCCGGCACATGGTCTATCACTGCAATCGCGGTGAACTCAGTCAACGCGAACGCGGGCCGCTGCCCTGCTGGAGCGTGCTGACCGATGATTGTATTGCCCGGGGCCGCGACATCACCAACGGCGGCGCGCTCTACAATTATCACTCGATCTGCCTGATGGGGACCGCCAATGCCGCCGATTCGCTCATGGCGGTCAAAAAACTGGTGTTTGAAGAAAAGCGTTTGAATCCCGCTGAATTACTGGCCGCGCTGCACAGCAATTTTGACGGCCACGAGGAGGTGCGTCAGATGCTGCTGACAAAAGCGCCCAAATACGGCAACGATGTTGCGGAAGTCGATCTGATTGCCCGCCGGGTGGACGATCATTTCATTGATCTCATGGATACGATGCGCAGTCCGTTGGGCGGTCGCTACCATGTGCATCTGTTTTCGTTCCTGTGCAACATCCATTTCGGCAAAGCGCTGGGCGCCACCCCGGATGGCCGGCTGGCAGGTGAACCGATCGCCTATTCGCTCTCCGCGCAGCAGGGACGGGATGAGCAGGGAGTGACGGCCATGCTGAACTCGCTGGCCCGGCTGCCGCACCACCGGGCCGCCGGCGCCTCGGCCGCCATCATTGACCTGGATCCCAAACTGGTCGAAGGGGAAGCGGGACGGCAGCGCCTGGTGGCCCTGATTCGGGCTGCTGTCGGCATGGGGATCGGGCAGTTACAATGGAATGTGGTCACCGAGGAACGGTTGCGCCAGGCGCAGCGCGACCCGGAGCGATACGGCAATATCCCGGTGCGGGTCGCCGGGTTTTCGCAGATGTTCAAACTCGTGGAGCCGCAGCTCCAGGAACACATCATTGCCAGGACCAAGCACAAGGTGTGAGATTATCAGGGTCACACTTATGATTTGGCAACAGGGAAAATGAAATGAAAATGAGATTCCTCGGTCTACTTCTTGCCGCCATGCTCGCGAGCGGTTCTGCGTGGTCCAACGTCGTCCTGCCCTCCATTCTTTCCGATCACATGGTGTTGCAGAAATCGCCCAAGGTGCCGATTTGGGGCAAGGCCGATCCGGGCGAAGAGGTCTCTGTGACGCTTGACGCTGCGAGCGGCAAAGCCACCGCCGGACCGGACGGCAAATGGGTCGTCGAGTTGAACTTGAGCGAGAGCATGCCCGGGCCGTTCGAGCTGGTCATACAGGGGAAGAATCGCATCGCCGTTGCCGACGTCCTCATCGGAGAAGTCTGGCTCGCCTCCGGGCAGTCCAACATGGAATTTCCGATCAAGGGCTGGATCAGTGTCATCGGCGCCGACGAGGAGATCGCGGCCTCTGCCAATCCGATGCTGCGACATTTCGACCGAGAGTGGACCCACGCCGGGCCCGATACGACCGCGAAGTTCACCGCCGTCGGCTATTTCTTTGGGAAAAAGCTGCAAAAGGAACTTCAAACCCCCATCGGCATCGTCAGTGCCAGCGCGGGCGGCACTTCGATCGAAGCATGGACGAGCCGGGAAGCGCTCGCCACGGTTCCCGAATTGAAGGAATCCGGGGAACGGCAAATCGGGGAGTATATTGCTTACCCGGAGAAGAAAGCCGCCTTTGTCGCCGCTTTCGGCAAATGGATCGCGGACAACGCCCGCGAAGACAAGCCCTGCCCGGACGCCGCCGCCTATGCCGGAACGACCGTTGCCCCTGAAGGCTGGGTTAAAATCCAACTCCCCGGGCCCGTGGCCGTGCCCGGTCTCCCCGCCAGCGGCGTCATCTGGCTGCGCAAGGAAATCCTCGTCGATGCAGCACAAGCCGGCAAGCCGCTGACCTTGACCCTCGGTTCGCTGGAGGGCTTTGAGTCGATCTACTGGAACGGTCAATTGATCCAAGCGACCACCTTCAACAACCTGCCGGGGCGGGATGCCGTGCGCAATTGCAAGATCCCCCAGGAACTGGCCATGGAAGGCAAAGCCGTCGTCGCCGTGCGCATCTACTCGCCGGTTTCCGCACCGGATTTTACCGGTGGCAGTGACCGCCGGTCGGGCCCGTTGTGGAATGGCGGAGAATGGCTCGCCAAAGCGGAATATGAGTTCCCAGCGCTCAGCGAGCAGCAAGTGGCCTCCGCACCGGCCGCGCCGCTCGTCCGCCAGCGCGAGTTAGGCCTTGCTAATTGGTTCTATGACGGGAGGATCGCACCGCTCGTGCCGTTCGCCATCCGGGGAGTCATCTGGTATCAAGGCGAAGCCAATGTTCCGCGCGCGTGGCAATACCGCACCGCCTTCCCGCTCTTGATCCAGGATTGGCGCGCACAATGGAAGCGGGGCGCCTTCCCGTTCTACTTTTGCCAACTGGCCAACTGCGAAGGCAAGAGCTCACAACCTGGCGAAGCTGCCTGGGCGGAACTGCGGGAAGCGCAGGCAGAAGCCCTCAAGCTGCCCCACACCGGCCAAGCGGTCTTGATTGACCTTGGCGAAAGCGACATCCATCCGCGCAACAAGAAGGACGCGGGGGATCGGTTGGCGGCCCTGGCCTTGGCCATGGATTACGGAAAATCCGTCGCATTCTCCGGCCCCGTTTACCAATCGCTGATGATCGAGAAAGGCAAGGCCCGCTTGAGCTTCGCCCACGTTGAGGGCGGACTGGTCGCGCATCCCGTTCCGGCAACTTATGTGAGGAGCTCGTTAAAAAATGAAACTGCGCCGCTCGTGCGCAACAGCCCCCAAAGCGAACTGGAAGGTTTCGCCATCTGCGGCGAGGACAAGAAATGGGTGTGGGCGGACGCCAAGATCGATGGCGAGAGCGTGCGGGTCTGGAGCGATAAAGTCCCTGTGCCCGTGGCCGTCCGCTACGGATGGACCGCGAACCCGACGTGCAACCTTTACAATAAAGCCGGATTCCCCGCCTCGCCGTTTCGCACCGACAGCTTCCCGGTCTCCACTCTGGACGTCAAATACTAATCCATAACCGAACCCTAAAATGAAACAACACTCAGACAACCAGCACAAAACCGATCCATCCAGCGAACCGACATCGCTTGACATCGTCCGCCGCCACGACCTGATCTATCCCGATGCGCCGCGCTTCTGGCAGGATGGACACATCCTCGGTAATGGCGACTTGGGGGCGGTTGCCTACGCGCCCAGCCATGTCGCTTGGACGATCAATAAAACCGATGTTTTTGACGCGCGCAAGGCCGATGTGACGTTTCTGAAAGACAGCGAGATCCGGGAGCGCCTGCGAAAAACCGGCGCTCGCAACCTCGACTTTCTGGTTGAAGCGGAAGCCAGCGCGGGCCGCATGGGCATCGGCAAATCCTGCGGCATCGTGAAAATGAGCTTCGGGAACGAGCACAACTGGAACTCGCGAGCGCCGCACAATGCCGAACAATGTTTGAGCCTGGCGGAGGCGACCTGCCGCTTGAATCTCGATATGCACCTTTCGCATCCGCGCCTGCGAAGCTTTGTGGCTGCGGATCGCAACGTGCTTGCCTGCCGCATCGAAAATGTCAGCGGGGGTGGATGGTCCTACCAGTTGCAACTCGAGCAGCCGTTTGATCTGGACTGGCCCAGCCCGGCGCAATGGGGATCGAGCGAGGATACGATCTGGTTTGTGCAGGAGATGCCGGGCGGCGGGAGCTATGCCATGGTGCTGGCCGCTGTGGCTCAAGGGGCGGCTGCGCCAGACGACGCCTTTAACCTATCCGTCAGAAACGTTAACAAAAAAGGCAAATCGAAAATCGTTGGTGCCGGCCAGATCGGGAACCGTGCCTGGTTATCCGTTCAAGGGCATGCCGACTTCTTCCTTGCCGTCGCAACCTCTTATGAATGCGCCGATCCGCTCGCCCAGGCGCAACGTCTGGCGCGCGAAACGCGGGAGGCAGGATTTGAACCGCTGGAACAACGGCATCGGCAATGGTGGAACGATTTTTGGTCCAAGTCTCGCATCGAACTGCCGGATGCTCCGGAGCTGGAGCGAAGCTGGTATTTTAGCTTATACGAAACTGGCTCACTCCATCGGCGTGCGCCGGTTCCCGGGCTTTATGGTCTTTGGTATGGACACACGGATGAGCCGCAGGGAGGGCTGACGTCCGCGCATTACACCCACGACCAGAACGTTCAAATCCCGGTGATGCCGGTCTTCGCGGTCAACCACCCGGAATTGGCCGAACCGTTCATGGATACGTATTTGAACATCCTGCCGGAACTGCTCCGACATACGCGGGAAGTTTACGAACGTCCCGGCGTTTGTCTTCCTTTGGGGATGGACCAACTGGGGCATGCGCTTCCCAGCGGCGGATGGCGATACAGCCTGGTTGGTTCGGCCTTCAGCGGGCTCATGTTCGTGTGGGCCTACCGGTTCACACAAAATGAGGAGTGGCTCAGCCATCGGATCTATCCGTTCCTGCGGGAAGTGACGCGGTTTTACTCCGCATGGATGCTCAAACAAGCGGACGGAAAATATTGCTTGGACATCATGATTCCGCCGGAAATCTTCACATTGGCCCGCAATGACTGCTCGACGCTGGCACTTTTCAAACCGTGTCTTGAGCTGGCGATCGAGGCGAGTCGCAAATTGGGCGAGGACGAGGAAGAGCGCAAGGGATGGGAGGACCTCCTGGAGCATTATCCGGAAATCCTCTCGTGCGATGGCGTCTGGCAGAGCGGCGAAAATATTGAACTCAATCATCCGGTGCAAGGAGCGTATCTGCTTTATCCGCTCTTTCCCGGCGACGGCGAAACGCCGCACATCCGAGAGATGACCTCGCGAACGCTCGACCGTCTGGATGAACGGGATATTGAACTTTCCTATGCAGACGAAGCCGGGCGTCGTCATTTCACGCGCTCGTGGGCGCACTTTTTTCCGACGATGGCGTATCTGCGCTTGGGACGAGTAGAGGAAGGATGGGCGCTCCTGCTGGACAGCCTGAGAACCTATCACAAGCCGAATGGATTGGTTGCGCACAATGCAAGCGTTGAGGTTTCGTCGGAGGTGAGTGAGAGGAGCCTCAGCATGGTTCCCGAAGGCGAAATGGTCGTTCCGGGCGAGGAGCCGACGCCTCGGAGGGAGAGGCAAGGGGCTTTTGTCGCCGGTGGAACTTTGAACCCATGGGCAAAGCGCTTGGTGGTGCCGGCATCCGAGGGCAACGGGGCGTGTCTCCTGATGATCACCGAAACTCTGCTCCAGAGCCACGGCGGGTGCATCCGCCTGTTTCCCGGACTGCCAGATTCTCAACGCGGCGCACGCTTTGAAAACCTTCGCGCGGAAGGCGCCTTTCTGGTAAGTGCGGAACGTGTGCGTAACACCGTCACCTTCGTCAGCATCGTGGCGGAAACTGGCGGCACGGCACGCGTGAAGAACCCCTGGGGGACTCATCCGGTGACGATCACCCATTCGTCCGGTAAGCAGGAGCTAATAAGCGGAGAAACGCTCGAAATTCCGATGTCGAAAGGTGACAAGGTGAGGCTTGTGGAAACCTGAGAAACACCGCGACCTGATCATCCGCATTGGCGGCTAGAGCGAATACTTCACCAGACTCGACTGTTGAGCACACCAATAACCATGACAAAAAAAGAACGATTCCACGCAACGATCGAACGCAAGCCGGTGGACCGCCCCGCCTCGTGGCTGGGCATTCCGGCTACAGCCGCCATGCCGGCACTGCTCGGCCACTTCGGCGCCTCCGACCTGGCCGGGCTCAAGAAGGCCATCGGCGATGATGTCTGGCCGGTGGAGCTCCCGTATCACTCGCCATTTTCCGACGCCATCTACATGGCGTTCGACTTCGCGAAACACGGGCATCTCGTCAACGAGGAGCGCACGCTCAACTCGCCCGGCTACTTCGAGGACATCACCGACCCCGCCGCCGTCGCCGATTTTCCATGGCCCGACCCTTCGGCCTACATCAGCCCTGCGGAATGTGGTGCCGTCGCGGACGCGGTGCCCGGCGACGACGCGGTGCTCGGAGTCGTCTGGTCGGCGCATTTCCAGGATGCGTGCGCGGCGTTTGGGATGGAGACCGCCCTGATGAACATGGTCGCCGAACCGGAAATGTTTCGCGCGGTCATCGACCGCATCACGGAGTTCTATCTCAAGGCCAACGGCCTCTTCTACGCGGCTGCCGGCGACAAGCTCGATGCCGTGCTCATCGGGAACGACTTTGGAAGCCAGACCTCGCTCATGCTCTCGCGAGAGCTGATCCGCGAATTCGTACTTCCTGGCACGAAGGCGCTCATCGCTCAGGCGAAATCCTACGGGCTGAAAGTCATACACCACTCGTGCGGGGCAATCCGGGATCTGATTCCCGACCTCATCGAAATCGGCGTGGATGCGATCCATCCGATCCAAGCGCTGGCCGCCGGCATGGACGCCCCCGGCCTCGCCAGGGATTTCGGGAATTCCGTCTCGTTCTGCGGCGGGGTGGATGCCCAGAACCTCCTGGTCAACGGCACCCCGGATGAGGTCAAAACCTGTGTGCGCGAACTCCGGAAGATCTTCCCGACCGGCCTTGTGATCTCCCCGAGCCACGAGGCCATTCTGCCGGACATCGCGCCGAAAAATATCCGTGCACTTTTCGCGGCGGCACATGAATAACCGCTTCAGCTTGCCGATGATTTGTTTGCCGATGATTTGTTTTGACAGAATATTCATCGCTGAATAATTTTTTTTTGAAAAATGAAAAAAGATCACTTTGCAGAGATTGCGGCCGGGAAGGCTACGAACCGGCAACAATTGTTGGCACCGGCACCATTGGAGAGGCCCGGGAATGTTCTTCCGCTGGGCGCGGCCGGGACGGAATGGCCGGAGATCGCGAGGCTCGGGACGCAGGAGGCATTGGAGCGTGAGCTGGAGGGTCAGCGCGAAGCCCATGCTCCCTTTTTGCGGCGGCTCGCGCCGGCATTGAATTTCGCGCGCAAGAGGCAGACGCTTGTTCGTTGGCAGTGGCGGATGGAGACGGAGGAAGATCGCCGGGATTTCGGTTCGGTGCTGGCCGGGGCCGGAAGCTGGGAGGATGTGACGATCCCGCATTATGGTGGGCCGGTCGGCCGGGCGGTGGCGTATTACCGCACGGAGATCGAGGTGCCGATTCTGGAAGGTGGTCTCGAGTGGACGCTCTGTTTTGAGGCGGCGGATTATGTGGCGCGGGTTTACTGCAATGGCCGGTGCCTGGGCGAGCACGAAGGGTTTTTCGCGCCGTTCGAGTTTTCTGTCGGCGCGTTTTTGATCCCGGATGCCGTGAACACGATCGTCGTCGAACTCCACAACGACGCCATCTGCGGCGGCGTGAAATTGGCCGATGGAACGATGGTGCAGGGCGACAAGCTCTACGCGGCCACGGGCCTGGGCTGGGATGATCCGGTGCGGGGCTGGCATCATTGCCCGCCGGGGATGGGAGTTTTCGGCGAGGTGCATCTCGAAGCCCGCGCCCATTCTTGGGTGAGCCACGCCTGGGTGCGCACGCTGGATCAGCAGGGAAACATCGAGATTTTTCTGGAGATCTCGGGACGGGAATTCCAGAACCGGCCGGTGAGCGTCGAGTATGCCATCTACGGCGAGAACTTTGAAGCAACGGCGTTGGAGCCCGCTCTCCTGCCTTTGAGTGTGCCGGAGAAACGGGGGCCAAATGCCGGGAGAGATCCCGTGGGCCGGGGGCCGAACCTTTACCGCATTCTCGCGCAAATCCCGGCGGTGCGCCTCTGGGAGCCGGAGTCGCCGTGGCTGTATTCCTTGCAGGTGACCTTGCGGGACGGCGGGACGGTTCTGGATGCACGCAGCCGGGTCTTCGGCGTGCGGACGTTCGAGCTTGACGCCAGCTCCGAGCCGCGAGGCCGCTTCCTCCTCAACGGCCGGGAGCTGCGCCTGATGGGTGCCAACACAATGGGGTTCGAGCAGCAGGACGTGATGCGCGGGGATTTCGACCAGCTCCGTGACGACATGCTCCTCGCCAAAATGTGCAACATGAATTTCCTGCGCCTCACCCAGCGCCCGGTCCAGGATGCGGTCTATGACATGTGCGACCGCCTGGGGATGATGACCCAGAGTGACCTGCCGCTCTTCGGAGTGCTGCGGCGGAAACAATTTGCCGAAGGGGTGCGGCAGGCCGGGGACATGGAACGGATGCTCTGCCCGCACGCCTGCAACATCGTCGTGAGCTATATCAATGAACCGTTCCCCGCGGAATGGAATATCGCGATCACCCGCCACCTCACGCGCGACGAACTGGAACGGTTTTTTACCGCAGCCGACCAGATCGTTCTCTCGATCAACCCCGACCGCGTGATCAAACCGGTGGACGGCGACTACGATCCTCCCGCTCCCGGGCTGCCGGACAACCATTGCTACACGCTCTGGTATGTCGGGCATGGCATCGACGCGGGCGCGCTCCATGCCGGACATTGGATGCCGGTCAAGCCGGGATGGAATTTCGCATGTGGGGAGTTCGGTGCGGAGGGGCTTGATTTCGCGGACCTCATGCGCCGCCGGTATCCCGCCGGCTGGCTGCCGAAAGCGGGAGAGGACGATTGGACCCCGGCGCGGATTGTTGATGCGCAGACCGGCTCGCATTCCTGCTTTTTCTACGAGCGCCCGAAGACGCTCGAGGGCTGGGTGCAGGCCAGCCAATCGCACCAGGCGTTTGCCGTGCGGTGGATGACCGACGCCTTCCGTCGCGAGAAGCGCATGGTCTCGTTTGCCATCCACCTGTTCATCGACGCATGGCCCTCGGGCTGGATGAAAACCATCATGGACTGCGAGCGCCGGGCCAAGCCCGCTTGGTTTGCCTACCGGGATGCCCTGTCGCCGGTTCACATTTCGTGGCGCACAGACCGGCTCACCTGCTTTTCCGGGGAGACGGTGCCCGCGGAAATCTGGGTCGCCAACGACAGCGGTCGACAACTTGACGGCGCGCAGATCCGGTATCAGATCCTCCAGGGCGAACGCGTCGTTTCCGGAGGATGCCACGTGCTGCCGGGGATCCCCAATGCCGATGCCCTTGGCGTGGGCGTCGTTCCCTTTCATGCCCCGCCCATTTCCGTGCGGACGCGTTTCGCGCTTCGCGCCCTCGTGAGCGATGCGGCGGGAAACATTCTCCACGAAGCCACCGCATCCATCGAGGTGTTCCCGATGGCCACTGCGGAGCGCGGGTCGGTCCGCGTGCTTGCCGGATTTTCTCCCGATTGGCTGCCGCACAACCTGATCAGCGTGGAGCTGGAAGATCTTGAACCGGCCCAAACGGTCGTTTGCAGTGGAGCCGTCTGGCTCAGGGAAATCTGGCCCGCGCTCCTGCGAAAAGCTCATGAGGGAGCGCGCGTGGTCGTGCTGGATCCGCCGCCCGGAACCTTCGAGATCGATGGCGAGCGCAGCGCGGTCATCGAAGCCTGCGGGATGGGCCCGAGGCACTTCGTTTCCCGCGATACCGGCCACCCGCTCGTGGAATCGTTCCAGCCGGACGATTTCCGGCTTTGGTATGACGGCGGGGCGGGCCGCATCACACCGCTCCTCAACAACCTCATCGTGGGCGCGGGCGGACGTCCGGTCCTTTCAAGCGGTCAGCTCGAATGGGGGCGGCCGTTCGTGCCTGCGGACGCGGTGCGCGAATACGACCTTGGCGAGGGCTCGATCATTCTCTGCTGCCTGGAACTCAAGTCGCGCCTCGCGAACCCCGTGGCGCGCGAATTCCTCGAGCGGCTGATCCAGCCCGTGGACGCGGGCCTTGCCTGACGTGTCCGCCATGACCAAGCACGGGAACCGGAAATGGCAGCAGATGCCGGAGGCAGGATCTCCCCCGATGCCTTAGCCACGCCGCGCCTTGTCAATCCGTAAAGTTTCTGTATATCCACCATCCTCATGAACAAACTATGAATACGTCCAACAGAAAATTCCACATCGGCTCCGTTTGCGCGGGGCTGTGTTTCATGACGCTCGCCGCCACCGGGCTCCGTGCGGAGCCGGAGGGCAAGCTCGTCAGCCAGTGGAAGATGTCGAATTTCGATGGCAGCGAGGTCAAGAACGGCGTCCCTGAAGCAGGGGCTCTGACCCTGGAGGACACCAAAGGCGTCCCTGTTCCCGCCGAAGAAGCGGAGGTCAAGGGGCTGCGCTTCGAGAAAGAAGCCCTAAACGGAAAAAGCATCGAGATCCCCGATCTGGGGGCATTTTGCGATCCCCAACGGCCGTTCGCCGTGCGCATGGTCGTCGTTCCGATCGAAAGGCAGTCGGGTGCCTATGCGGGGCTTTTTCAAGCGGGTGGCATCGGGCAGAAAGGCTTCCGGATGTTCATCAACCAGCAGTTCAAGATCGGCATTAACATTAGCTCCGATGACGAGAACTACGCGTTGTGCGGAAAGACGATATTGGCTCTCGGCACCGCCTACACGGTCGAAGTCCGTTTCGCGGGCATGACCGTCACGCTGCTTGTCAATGGTGAGGTGGAAGCGGAAAAAGAGGTGCCTTCCCTCACTCCCTACGAAGGGTTGTTTAGGATCGGCCGAGCCAGCGGGCAAGATTACGACTTCAATGGCATCATCGGAGAAGTCTCGGTTTTCGCACTCAAACCTTAGCCCGGGAAAACATCTCTATGAAAATGCGGTCTCGATCCCGACGAAAAAACAGCCTGTCTTCTCCTGCTGGAAGTTCTTCCCATTCGCGGGGATTCGCGTGATTTGCCGGCCTCTTCCGCCGTTTTCGGATTTAATCAGGGCAGCGCAAAAAATCTAACGTAACCGATTCCTAATGAGCAAGCTCCCGACGGTTGCCGACCCCATTTCCCCCGCTCGCCGATCCGTCCGCTGGCTTTTTCAACGGCCTTCAACCCAAAAGCAATTTTCTGGATTTCTGAGCTTGCATCCATTCAGATAAAAGTATCTTTGACTGGTGGCTTGCCACCATTTCCCATATGAATACGTCCAACAAAAAATCCCACATCAGCGCTGTTTGCGCGGGGCTGTGTTTCATGATGCTCGCCGCCACCGGGCTCCGTGCCGAGCCGGAGGGCAAGATCGTCAGCCAGTGGAAGATGTCGAGTTTCAATGGCAGTGAGGTCGAGAACAGCGTCCCTAATGCCGGAGCTCTGACCCTGGAGGACATCCAGGCCGTCCCAGTTCCCGGCGAAGAATCGGGAGTCAAGGGGCTACGCTTCGAGAATAAAGAAGCCCTGAAAGGAAAAAGCACAGAGATCCCCGATCTGGGGGCATTTTGCGACCCCCAACGGCCGTTCGCCGTGCGCATGGTCGTCGTCCCGCTGGAAAGGCAGACGGGCGCCTATGCGGGGCTTTTTGAAGCGGGCGTCTATATGCACAGCGGCTTCCGGATGGTGATCACCCAGCAGCTCAAGATCGGCATCGAAATCAGTTCCGATGACCAGAACTCCGGGCTGGGCGGAAAGACGACATTGGCTCTCGGCACCGCCTACACGGTCGAAGTCCGTTTCGATGGCAAGGCCGTGACGCTGCTCGTCAACGGTGAGGTGGAAGCGGAAAAAGAGACGCCGTCACTCACTCCCTTCGAAGGGGTGTTTAGGATCGGCCGAGCCAGCGGGCAAGATTATGACTTCAAGGGCATCATCGGAGAAGTCTCGGTTTTCGCGCTAAAACCTTAGGTCCCACAATAACCAAGCGGGATTCCCTGCGCGCTATTCTGGACGGACGCTTAACTTCAAAGATCTCTTTTGAAAAATACCCCAAACACACCGGCACGCTCGGGTGTCCGGATTCTTTTTGATCTCATCCAGCGCTACCCGCGACTGCTTTGGTCGATCACCATCCTGGCCTTCCTCTCCAGCCTTGTTGGCGCCCCGGTGCCCTACCTGGCAAAGATCATTATTGACGACCTCATTTTCCGGGGAAGCACGACGGGAGATGTGACGACCTGGCTGGGCGTTTCCCACACGGTCTGGATGATCGCAGCCATCGTCCTTCTGGGCGTTCTGCTGAAGCTTCTCAGCAGCCTGCTCGGTGGGTGGCAGAGCCACTACATCCTGCAAATCACCCGAAACTCGCTCTACGAAACCCGCCTGGACGCGGCACTCACACTCATGGGCGGACAGCAGAAGTCGCTGGAGAAACTCGAGCCCAGCCGGATCGCATCCCGTCTGGGATTTGACGTCAACGGAATGGATGCGGCGATCTTCATGATCCTCCGGAATTTTCTCACGAGCATTTTCCTCGTCATGATCGTGGTCGGGTTCATGTTGTTCCTGAATGTGTGGCTGACGCTCATCGTGCTGGGGACCATGCCGCTGACTGCGGCGCTCACGGTGTGGTCCTACCGGAAGCTGCAGGTCTTCAGCCTCGAGGAGTCCGACCGCGTGGCCGATTTGAATGTCTCCACTACCGAAACCTTCGCCGCCTTGCGGGTGATCCGCACGTTCTGCGCGGAGTCATTTTTCTTAAACCGCTTCATGGCGAAGGCCGAAGCTCTTCGATTCGAGGGCCTGCATCACTGGACGCGATTCAATACGATCAACCTCCTCCTCGTGATGCTCAGCAGCCTCGGAGGGGACATTTTCCTCTTGGTCGGCGGAGTTCTGGCAATCCAAGGCCAGATCTCGTTCGGATCCTTTTTTGCGTTTTACGCCTACCAAGCTATGCTGTGGGGCCCGATTGGCACTCTGCTCAACGCTGGGCAAGGCCTCCAGGCGGGAACCGCCAGCGCGGAAAAAGTGGATGCGTTCATGGAAACTCCGCAAGAGATTTACATCGGAAGGAAGAGCACTTCCCCGGATTCCTTCCAGGGGAACATCGTCGCGGAGAACTTGTGCTTTTCCTACAACTCCAGCGAGCCGATCCTCCGGGATCTGAACTTCGTGATCGAGCCCGGGCAGATGGTCGCGCTCGTCGGACAGTCCGGCTCGGGCAAGACCACCCTTGCGAGCATTCTGATGGGAATGTATCTGCCGACGGACGGGAAACTTCTTATGGACGGCACCGACGTGAGGGATTGGGACCTCCGAGCTCTTCGCGGAAGCCAGGGCGCGGTCCTTCAAGATGCCACTCTCTTTAATGACACCATCCGGATGAACCTCTGCATGGGCCACACCTACCCGGAGAAACGGATCTGGGCCGCATTGGCGGCAGCACATATTGATGACACGGTTCGGGATCTTCCCAACGAGTTGGAGGAACCGGTGGGCATCAACGGGGCGCGCCTCTCAGGAGGACAAAGGCAAAGGATTGCCATCGCGCGCGTCTTCCTGAAAAACCCGGCGTTTCTGATCTTGGATGAGGCGACGAGCGCGCTCGACACCGAGACGGAGAAAATGATCCAGAGGTCGTTTGACGCCCTGATGGCCGGGCGCACCTCGGTGGTGATTGCCCACCGGCTCTCGACGATTTTCCAAGCGGACCAGATTCTCGTCCTTCATCAGGGTCGTCTTGTGGAGCGCGGCACGCATGACGAGCTTGTGAGCCAGCCGGAGGGACACTACCGCGGGCTTTATGAGGCGCAGATTGAGGGCATGATTCCGATGAGCGGAGCCACCCGCCGGCCATGGAGTCCCAAACCCAAATGATCTCCTCCATCCACACGCCGGGAACCTCCGAATTCCGCGCAGCCTCGCCGCTCTGCACGAAAGAGTTTGCAGCGCCTCCCTCGATGCTCCGTCCGGTCATCCCCCCCCGATGGATGAGCCTGGGCTTGATATGGGCTGCCGTGGCCACCGTCGTGTGCTCCGTCGCGGTGCTCCTGAGCCCGATGGATGAATACGTGAATGCCCCGGGAGAAGTGCGCCCCGCGGAGTTCGCATTGGTCTTCAACAGGACAGACGGGATTCTGGAATCCGTTTCCGTAGCGGACGGACAGTATGTCCAAAAAGGTCAGGTCCTCGCCCGGGTGGATTCGTGGGAGATTAAGAAATCCCTCGATAGGATTGGGAGCGAAATTGCACAGGCTAAGGCGGAACTCGATCTCGCCCGCTCCAACGTCCGGAAAGTCGAGGCCGCACCGGTTCCTCCGGAATTTCTTTTCAGCGCCCTGGAAGTGGAGAAGCAGCAGGAAGTCCAGGATATCCAGCAGAACTACCTGAAACGACTCAACGACCTTCAAAAGACGGGGGCCGCCTCGGCGACGGAGGTTTTGAATGTGCGCCTTCAGCTCATTTCCGCCGAGACGCTGCTGAAGAGAAGCCAGCAGGCCCACGAGCTCTTTACCGGTGCCTTCGGCAAGGCGACGCGGGAAGAGGCAACCGGAAAAGAAAAGGTCGCCGAGGCCCGCCTGAAAAGCTTGGAACGCAATTTTCTCCTCGTCCAGCAGGATCTCGAAAGGCTCGACATCATCGCGCCCGAAGGCGGCACCATCCTCGCTACGGCCAGGCGGTTCCCCGGAGAAAAAGTGATCGCGGGCGAGGCGCTCTTCAAGCTGACAAATAACGCCGGAACCGAGCTAAGGCTCTACGCCACCGAGGACCGGGTCAACCGCATCAAACCCGGCCAGATGGTTCGGTTCCGCGCCAACAACAACCCCGACCGGCTCGCGCCGCTGGCGACAGGACGTGTCGCCGAAGTCGCCCTGGACCGCGATCTCAAACCCGACCAAGGAGAAAAGGCGGCCAGCACATCTTACCGCATCACGGTGGCCATCAAAAACGCCCCCTATCCGCTCGCCGTCGGTGCCACCGTCCAGGCAGAAGTCGTCATCGACCGCCGCCCGTTTTGGGGGCTCCTGTTTCTGAAGGCCGCTTATAAAAAGTGAGAAGCCTGCCAATTTTTTGAAAACCACCCCAAACAAACCGGAGCGCTCGGGCCTTCGGATTCTTTTTGATCTCATCCAGCGCTACCCGCGACTGCTTTGTTCGATCACCATCCTGGCCTTCCTCTCCAGCCTTGTCAGCGCCCCGGCACCCTACCTGGCAAAGATCATTATTGACGATCTCATTTTCCGGGGAGGCACGACGGGAGATGTGACGACCTGGCTGGGCGTCTCCCACACGGTCTGGATGATCGCAGCCATCGTCTTTCTGGGAGTTCTGCTGAAGCTTCTCAGCAGCCTGCTCGGAGGGTGGCAGTGCCACTACATCCTGCAAATCACCCGAAACTCGCTCTACGAAACCCGCCTGGACGCGGCACTCACGCTCATGGGCGGACAGCAGAAGTCGCTGGAGAAACTGGAGTCCAGCCGGATCGCCTCCCGCTTGGGATTTGATGTCAACCAAATGGATACGTCGATCTCCACGGTTCTCCGGAACTTTCTTACGAGCATCTTCCTCGTCGTGATCGTCGTCTCCTTCATGTTGTTCCTGAATGTGTGGCTGACGCTCATCCTGCTGGGGACCATGCCGCTGACTGCGGCGCTCACGGTGTGGTCCTACCGGAAGCTGCAGGTCTTCAGCCGCGAGGAGTCCGACCGCGTGGCCGATTTGAATGCCGCCACGGCCGAAACCTTCGCCGCCTTGCGGGTGATCCGCACGTTCTGCGCGGAATCATTTTTCTTGAACCGATTCCTGGCGAAGGCCGAAGCCCTCCGGTTTGAGGGCCTTCACCACTGGACGCGCTTTCATATGATCGGCCTCCTCCTCGCGGTGCTCAGCAGCCTCGGAGGCGATATTTTCCTCTTGGTCGGCGGAGTCCTGGCAATCCAAGGCCAGATCTCGTTCGGATCCTTTTTTGCGTTTTACGCCTACCAAGCTATGCTGTGGGGCCCGATTGGCACTCTGCTCAACGCTGGGCAAGGCCTCCAGGCGGGAACCGCCAGCGCAGAAAAAGTGGATGCGTTCATGGAAACTCCGCAAGAGATTTACATCGGAAGGAAGAGCACTTCCCCAGATTCCTTCCAGGGGAACATCGTCGCCCC
>Ga0194040_1000193_pt1 | contig 17109 bp, 13 predicted proteins | sample JunL2210m_MetaG_FD_148973 | JGI IMG/M metagenome (GOLD analysis project Ga0194040, IMG submission 148973) | Anoxic zone freshwater microbial communities from boreal shield lake in IISD Experimental Lakes Area, Ontario, Canada - Jun2016-L227-10m | ecosystem: Environmental > Aquatic > Freshwater >... | reverse complement strand
ATAACTGCTGATTTCTCCTGGGGATGAGTCAAAGGATTCCCAGCGCACCTGATACAGCAGCTCCGTACTTTTTTCGGCTGCAAACAGGGTACTACGGTTGGTACGGCGCAGGCTGAATCCGCTGACCGTCATGAGGATCAAGCCTTCAGGTGAATAGACCCGTATTTCCCCTTCGATTGCGTCACCTGTAGTGCGCGAACGGGAATGACACCATATTTCACGCCCCAGAGGAGCGGCAAAAACCAGTTCCTTCGCTCCAATAGGGATATAGATTCGCTCTCCCCCTTCAATCGCCTGCCGAAATTCCTCCGAGGCGGCCGCCATGCTCTGGAGAATGGCATCCATCAGACCGGGATCCGGATATCCAGGAGAGTCAACACCTTCCAGACGGCAGATGGATTCGTCGTTACCGGCAAAAATCTCGCGAATACGGTGGTAGGAGGGGCCGACCCGGTAGCCTGCCGCCAAAAAGGCATTGTAAAAGGTGGACGGATCACGCGCTTCGGTACAGCGTTGCCTGATTAGATCAACTGGTTCTCCGGCAAGGGGAGTCATACCGGTGGAGACCATTCCCAGACAATGATCTTGCCAGGCTGCTCCGTTTTCCCCATACTCCCGGCTGACAATACGAGCCGAGCGCCCCCCGTCGGACTCCACACCCAGAATTACCTGCACTTCCCGCCCCTTGTCGCCAACCAGCAGCGGACGAATAAAGTGCACATCCCTCAGCACGACCGGCGCAGTTGCGTTATCGGCTGATTGACGCATCGCCGCTGCCATCATGCAGAGATGAGCTGCAGCAGGGGAAAGTACACGGTTGAAGATAACATGCTCGGCAAGAAAGCGGGGACTGGTGGAGGTAAAATTGATCGAAAAAAGCACCCTTCCATCAAGGGCTGGGGACTCTATCCGCTCTCCCAATAGCGGGTCTCCCCTCAGAACAGGGGATGCGCTGGTGGAAACTGCTGGCGGATGCGGCTCCGTCCAGAATGAAGTTCGTTGGAACGGATAGGCGGGTAGCTGCACCGGACGTCTATCGTGGTCAATGTAGAAATCGCGGGCGGAAGCAAGACCACGTTCAACCAGACGGCACAAACTGCCGGTGATCTGTGGCAGGTCGTCTTGGCCGGAACGGAGGCTGGGAAGCCAGGCGCACAGCGGATCGGAGGAAATGCTCTTTCCGAATCCGGATAGGATCGGAGTAGAGCCGATCTCAATAAAGGAGTTGTGCCCATCTTGCAGCAGGGTCTCCAGGGCTGCGCCGAAACGTACCGGTTCCCGCAACTGACGCCGCCAGTAGTTCGGTGAACGAAAATCGTCCGTTCCCGCAAAAGCGCCGGTAAGACCGGAGACCAGCAGAATGGTGGAAGAAGCGGTTGTAACAGTGGCGGCTGCCCGCTCAAATTCGTCGAGGATCGGATCCATCACCGGAGAATGGAACGGGTGAGAGACCTGTAGATAGCTGGCCTGCACCCCCCGATACTCCAAACTGTCTACAATCCGTCGCACCGCCTCAGTCTGGCCGGAGATCACCACACTTTGGGGGGTGTTGATGGCGGCAATGGCTACCCTATCAGCCATGTCGGCTACAAGAGGGGCAACCTCCGCTTCGGTTACAAGAAGAGAGGCCATGAGCCCACCGGCAGGAAGGGAATCCATCAGGGCCGCCCGACGGGCGACCAGGTTTACAGCATCTTCAAGCGACAGTATTCCGGCGATGCAGGCGACGGCAAATTCTCCGATGCTGTGCCCGACGGCCGCCGTGGGACTTACCCCCCATGACATCCACAAAGCAGAGAGGGCATACTGAAGAGAGAATATGGCAGACTGGGTATAGAGTGTGCGTGACAGAGGCTCTGCATCATCGCCATGCATCAGTTCACGAACGGAGCATCCAAGATGAGGGATAAATAGCCGGTCACACCGGTCAAGCGCCTCGCGATAGACTGGCCAGGCATGATAGAGATCCCTTCCCATGCCCGGGTACTGGGACCCCTGACCGGTAAACAGGAATACCACCCCTTTACCCCTTACGGATATCGGCGCTGCCAGCTCGCCACTCAATCGGGTATTGAGACGTTCTGCAAGCTCCCGGTTATCGCGACCGCAAACGGCCAGACGCTCGGGAAAGCGGCTACGGCCAAACGCTGCAGTGACGCAGATGTCATAAGACGAGGCGTCTGTCGCCGCAAAATATTCGATGTAGCGCCCTGCAAGTTCCCACAGGGCTTCCGGGGTGCGGGCAGATATCTCCAGGAGATGACAGGGGATAAGCGCTAACTTTGTGCTCTTCCTTCCCCCCCCTTCAATGGGAGAGAGAATATCTTGTGCCGGGGAAACCGGCGCCTCCTCCAGAATCAGGTGGGCATTGGTACCGCTGAAGCCGAATCCGCTAACACCGGCTCTGCGAGGTGCTGCCGTGGAATCCCATGGAGTAGCTTCGGTGACTACCTTCAGCGGAAGCGTATCCCAGGGGATGTGTGGGTTTGGTGAACCAAAGCCGGGCTGAGGAGGGATCCTTCCGTGGCGCAGTGATTGAATCACCTTTATCAGGCTGGCCATACCCGCAGCCCCTTCCAGGTGGCCGATGTTTCCTTTCACCGACCCGAGCAGCAACGGATTAGCGAAAGTTCGTCCGCTGCAGTAGACGCCGCTGATGCCGGAGACTTCTACCGAGTCTCCCAACGGCGTGCCGGTTCCATGAGCCTCGACAAAGCTGATATCTGCCGGTTTAAGCCCTGCGTCGGCCAGAGCCCTCCGGATAACCTGCTGCTGTGCAAGACCGCTGGGAGCGGTTAAACTGGAACTGGCGCCGTCTTGGCCGATGGCGCTTCCCCTGATGACCGCCAGGATGGTATCTCCATCGTGTTGCGCATCGGAAAGACGTTTGAGCAGCACCGCTCCGCATCCTTCTCCCCGCGCATAGCCATTGGCTGCGGCATCGAACGGTTTGCACCGTCCATCTGGAGACAGTGCTCCCAGCTTGGAAAAGTAGACAAAAAGGTGAGGCGTCACCAGAAGGTTTACCCCGGCCGCCATGGCGGTATCACATTCACCCCGCCGCAACCCCTGACAGGCAAGGTGCAGAGCTACTAGTGAAGAAGAACAGGCAGTATCGACTGAAAGATTGGGACCGGTGAAATCCATGACATAGGAGATCCGGCCCCCCGAAGAGTTGAACATGGAGCCGGAACCGGAATAGGCGTCGATCCGGTCAAGGCTGCCGGAATAGAGGTGCGCTGTCTTGTAATCATCGGAACAGATACCAAGATAGACCCCGACGTTCCGCCCTTTCATTTGATCAATAGGGATATTGGACTGCTCCATGGTCTCCCAGGTCACCTCAAGCAGGAGACGCTGTTGAGGGTCAAGCCCCCTTGCCTCCCCCGGGGGGATACGGAAAAAAGGGGCATCAAACTGGTCGATCCGGTCGGGGAGAAGAAACCCTCCTTGCTTGACGTAACTGGTGCCCGGTCTATCCGGATCGGGATCGTAATACAGTTCATTATCCCAGCGAGTGGGTGGGACCTCGGACATGGCTATTTCGCCATTGTCAATAAGATTCCAGAACTGCTCCGGCGAATTGGCTCCGCCAGGGAAACGGCACCCCATTCCGACAATGGCGATCGGCTCGTTTGTATCCACCGTGGATTTCTTATTATTGCAGGTGATTATCTGCTCATTACTACCGAATACAAGGCCAGACAGATGGTCTGCAAGCGTTTCAGGCGAGGCATGATCAAAAAGAATTGTGATCGGCAAAGACAATCCGAGGTTTGCTTCAAGATGCCGGACTATTCTTATACTCATCAGGGAGTCAACTCCCAGGTCGAAAAAACCGGCCTGCTCGTCTACAGACTTTATCTTACCGAAGCTTGCAGCATCAAGCGCATTATTGATCAACCGTAAAATCGCGTTGCGATCCTTAACTTTGGGGCTTGAACGTGAGTCGTCGAAGTAAAAAAGGGTGCGAAGAGTTTGAACAGATCTTTGTTCTTCATCACTAAAACGATCCCAAGGAACGAAAATGCCATGCTTCTCTAGTGCAAGCAATGCGTGAAAAAGATCCTCCATAGCTCCGGAATCGTGTTCCATTGTGCCGATGGCAGAGGCTTTTCCTCCCGCTTCCACAAAGCATTCCGCAAGGGCTGTTTGCAGGAGCGGGTGTGGAGACATCTCAATAAAATGTGTCTGACCATCCGTCAACATGGCTGCAATGGCAGGAGCGAATTGAACCGGTTCTCTGATATGGCGAACCCAGTAAGCTGCATTAAAGTCACCGGATGTCGCCATTCCGCCGCGATAGGAAGAATAAATCGGTATTTTTGCGGAAACAGGCGTGATTCCTTGAATGGAAATCAGAAACTCGTCCAGTGCTGGCTCCACCTGAAGACTATGAAAAGCCACGTCGGTATTGAGAATGCGATTAAATACCCTGCGTCCTTCCAAAAGATCAATGAGCTCATCTATCCCGGTAGAACCTGAGACCACCGTGGAACGAGGCCCGTTGACCGCCGCGATGGAAAGACCTAGATGATTGGCGGCAATCAAGAGTTCTGTTTCATGGTATGAAAGGGCGAGGAAAAGCATTCTCCCCGTCCCGGTTACCTGACGCATTACCCGGCTATGTGCTCCTAATAGACGTGCCGAATCATCCAGTGAAAGTACACCAGCGACATGAGCGGCAGCCACTTCGCCGCCGCTATGCCCCAACACAGCATCGGGGGAAATCCCCCATGACGCGAAGAGAGAAGTCATCCCCATCTGGATGGCAAAGGTGACCGGATGAGCTATCCATGGAGTATCGGTGCAGGAGGTTGCCCGATCACGAAGTATTTCCTCGACAACGGATAAACCGGTATGTTGTTTGATGGCAGGGTCGAGCTCTTTCACCTTGCGGTGAAAGAGCTCGTTGTTTATGAAAAGATGCTGCCCCATGGTCTTCCACTGAGCACCCATCCCGGAATATATGAAGGATGTTCTGGCCATGGTATGTCTCCGACTATTTTGGTGCGCGCGGCGCACACTGCTTATGGAAAAACTTCGCATCCATTGGTCGAAACGATTTAAGATCAGTAAACCATTTCGCTTTTTCATCATAGGCAGCAAAAAAGGTTCGCAGCACCATTCCCTTATCAGGCGCCTGAATATAGCGGAGCAGGAACGCCTTTTCTCCATAAAGTTCCTGAACATCAAGCACTTGCACTTTTCCTTGCGGGGTTGACATAATAGGTCCGCGTACCGTTCGGCAGATTCCGCTTACATTGCGGTACGCTTCCCGGAAAATTCCCAGAGCTTCTACTAGGGGCATCCCAAAGTAGTGCCACGCCCCGGTATCCCTGACAATAAACTGATAATAGGGGATGATACCGAGCCTGACTTCTTCCTGCCAGAGGACGGACAAAATCTCAGGTGCGTCGTTTATATGGCGCAGCAAAGGGGATTGAGCCCGAATCTCGGCGCCGGTTGCACGGATACGTGCAACCGCCCGCAGTGCGGCATCCGTCGAGAGTTCGCGGGGATGATTGATATTTGCCACAACCGCAACATGCTTTCCCTTTGCAACGATCTTCTCGAACAGTGCGAGAAGAGAGTCCGAATCCGTATCGGTGAGAAAGCGGTAAGGCCAGTAGGTAATCGCCTTTGTACCGAATCTGATCGCATTAAGGTGGGGAATGTTCGCATCCAGAATCCGGTCAACATAACCAGAGAGAATATCCAATCTCATGAAGAGCGGATCGCCCCCGGTAATGAGGATGTCCCGCACCTCCTCATGCTGCGACACATAGCTCACCAAAGCATTCACATCAGTGCTTGCAAAGATTTCCTCTTCCTCCCCCACAAACTGAAGCCAGCGGAAGCAGAACGTGCAGTGCGCATAACACATCTGCCCCTCAGCGGGGAAGAAGAGCACTGTTTCCGGATACGAATGGATGATACCGTGCTGTTTTCTGCCGTTGATTGAGGGCAAAGCCCCTTCCATAATCTGCAAGGAGTGTGGATTCAAATCACAGCGAATCACCTGCACCGCATCCCGAATGTTGCTTCTGGATGCACCACTCTCTAACAGCCCGCGTATTCGCTCGTAATGCGCGGGAAGCAGCATCTCGCGACAGGGGAAATTAAGATGATATATCGGATCCGTTTCCGCGTTGTCCCAATCAATCAACTCATCCACAAGATAGTTGTTGGTTCTGAACGGCAAGACCCGACCCACCACCGGTATCGCCAGCCGAAGTTCATCGGGCAAACTGCGAACCTGTTGTATCGAGCCAAGGTTATTAAGGTTGTATGTTACAAATGATTTTACCACAATCTTATTCCTCCACCATGGCTGGTGATGAAGCTCTCTTTTTTTAAAAATATACGACCTCAACACAACCGCCAGTCTGGAGTTCACTGGTTGCCACATGACAGCAATATTCAGCACCAAAATTAACTTCTTCAAGATGCCAAACCTGATCACGGAAAAAAGCTATACTGCCATAAAGCTCCACCTGTTCCAAGGGAACATGCAGACCGGAGCCCTCCCCCTTGAGGACCGCCTCCTTCTTGGTCCAGCAGGCATAAAACATGTTCAGTCGAGCTGACATGTCAAAAGCATCCAGAGCGGAAATTTCCGGTAGATACTTGGAAAAATCATCCATCTGTATCGGTCTTATCTTTTCAACATCAATCCCGGTTGTTCCATCATCCACCAATGCCAGTGTCACAATATCTCCGGAATGCGAGATATTGAAGTCAGGCACCCCGTTGATGAAAGGTTTCCCTCTCGACCTATTATCCAAACGTTCAAGAATCGAAAATCCCCATTCCGGGTTCCTGCAAAGGAGTGCGCGCTGTAACAGTAGTTTGCCAAAAAGTGACGCCTGTCGGTCCTCCCAGTGACGATAACGTTGAATCGCGGTGCGCATTGCAAACGGCAGGCGCTCAAGATATTCCCCTTCTCTATCCTTCGAAAGTTTGATACCGGAATGAGTCTGGTAAATCTTCAACATTACAAATCAATCAGTGTGGATCGTATCAGTGCACAGATATAGTCAACATGGTCAAACAGAAAGAAGTGGCCTCCTGCGCACTGAAACACTCTGCACTCTGATGTTGTCATATCAGACCATTCGAGCGCTTCGGATCTTGTTGTAGTATCTGCGGTTCCAATCATGACTGTTATCGGCACATTAAGAGGCGAAACTGGCTTGTGTTGATATTCCGCTACGGCCCGCATGTCATCCCGGATGATCGGAGCAAAATAATCCATCAATTCCTCGTTATCAAGCACTGCCGCCGGGCTCCCGCCATACTCGGCAAGTCTCATTTTGAACTCATCAAGCGGCAGAGTATGCCCTTTCGCCTCTCTGCTGTTTCTATGGGGCGGGCCTTTGCCTGATATAAAAAGATGTGACGGGAGCGGAAGTTGCTCCTTAACCAACTGGGAGGTAACCAGATAGGCCGCAAGGGCACCCATGCTATGACCAAAAAGGGCAAACGGTTTATCCAGAGAAGGGCGCATGCATACAATCAAATCAAGAGCCATCGCTCGCATACAGGTTACACGGGCCTCATTGGACCGCCGTCCCCTGCCGGGAAGTTCAAGCGGTACAACCTTTACCGACGGATGCATACACTGCACAAGCGGGCGGTATGAGCACGCGTTACCTCCGGCAAACGGAATACAGAAGAGGGTTACAGAATCAGGCATGAACTGCGTCCCTCTTACAGTGGACAATCACATTTTGGGCACTTGTTGATTTTTTTCTGACGTTTGTCGGAGCCAAGCAAAACGATGGCGCCGATAATAGGTGTTAGAAACAGTGAACAGAAAAAATAGCCCCAGTAACCAAACTTTCTATTTTTCCCTATGAGAGCTAAACAGAAACAGAGCATAAGGTAGGCTAGTATTTCGATGATAATCATATGAATTCCCCATGTAGATCATTTGGTTTCAGCAACCATGCGTCCATCTGAATTTTTAGATTCATCCTCTGCCTTTTTCGGAGCTTCGAAATAGATAAATCTGGTCTGGTTCAGATACTTGAAATAACTCTTTTTACCTTCAATATCTCCTCGGAGATTATAGGTATAGTTACCTGACACACCATGCCAATTCTTTATAAATCTCATATTAGAGGCTACCACCGAGGGTTCTGCAGATTTACCTCTCCTCATTGCCTCTATTAATATTTTCAATGAATCATAACCAAGAGCTGCGCGTGTATCAGGTGGTTTACCATATCGTTTTCTAAAGTTTTTGACAAATTCCTCCGTTGTCGGATCATCCAGATCCACATTGAAAGCCGTGGGGACAACGGTCCCATTTGCCGCATTGCCGGCAATTCTTTCAAGAGCCCTTGAATCGATTGCAGTGCTGCCGAAGACACGCTGCTTGATACCCATTTGACGTGCTTGACTAATAAGTTCCGCCGCCTGCGGTAATACTCCGCCGATAAACAAGGCGTCAAATTTGTATTTGACTAATTCAGCACATAACGGTCTGAAATCGTTATTTTCGGGTGAATAGTGGCGGCGAACCGTTGTCGCCAACCCTATGTCGGCAAGAGACTCCATTACGCCACTGGCTATTTCCTTTCCAGATATGCTGCGGTCATCAATAATGGCAACTTGCTTGTGTCCCTGGGACTTCATGAAAACAGCGATTTCCCTACTTACACTACTATCGGATGGAATTGTTCTGAACGTATATTCAAAAGAATGATTTGTAAGGCTATTGTTTGAAGAAGATGGCGAAATAAACAATAGTCCGTAATACTCGTAAATAATCGATGCTGGAATGGCATTAGTTCCTCTTCTATGACCAATAACTGCTGCAAACGAGGTATCTTTTGCTACCTTTTCAGCCAATCTCTGCTCATCATCATCATTTTCAGAGTAAAAAACCTTGATTTTGATTTTTCTCCCGAACATTCCCCCCTTTTCATTTATTTCATCGGCGGCCTGCGTAATTCCCTCTACCAGGAGAAAATCCTTGACTACTTTATCCCAGATCACGGCAATATTGATTATATCGGATTTTTTGACAGCATCGACTCGCTTTGACTTGACCTCATCATAACTTGTACCACACGAAACAATCATCAAGATAACGAAGAGCGACAGGGCAACTCGTTGAGTTATTTTAGCTATAAAGCTATGCGCTCTCTTCGTAGTGGGCATTACTTCCCTTTCCCTGAAGGAATAGCGGTATTGGTGTCAAAGAGCAGCGGCAGACCGGTTTTGCCGGAGCCAAACAGAACAATCTTGGAGTTTTGTGATTTAGAAACATCCAGAGTGGCTTCAATCCCTTTCCAGCGGAGTACCTGCTCAGACAGGGATGACGCGATAATTGAATTGGAAGTCTGGATACCCTTGGCCTCGATTATTTTTCTTTCAGCCTCTTTTTGCTCCCTCGCCAGTTTGTAAAGATAGGCCTCGGAGAGCTGCTGTTCTTCCTGCTTCTTCTCAATTGCTACCCTGATGCTTGGAGGCATTTCAATCTTGGTTATTAAAATTGAGTCGATCTTCAGATATTTATCGCTGACCAATGAAAAGGCCTCGTTTGTAAGCTTTTGTAGTATACCCTTTTCAGATGAATACAGTTCTTCCACATCGTATTTTCCTACTACTTCTCTAATAGTGGCCTCAACGTCCGGGACAATAATCTTGTTATAATAATCTGGTCCGACTTTCTGGTGAAGAACCCCCAGAGTATCATATTCCGGCTGGTACCTGATCCATAATTTCAAATGAACCTGCAGTCCCCTGTTGGTCAAGACATCCATATAGTGCGGATTTGTCTGATACCGGACGTTGTAGACCGTCATTTTGTCCCAGGGGGCAACAACGTGGAACCCTTCAGCATAGACCTTGTCAACAACAGTACCACCACCAAAACGCTTATAGTAGACACCGGCTTCACCAGCATTAATGGTCACAAACACGAGCGGCCAGAAAATTGCCAGGAACAGGAGAAAGACAAGAGTTGATACTATCCAGCGGTTTCTGTTTTCCCTAAAATGTTTTCTTATGTTTGGGAAAACTTTATGCCAGCTTTGGAGCAACGCGGCAAGAAAGCTCCTCATTGTCGTACGATTCGGTTCCATCCTCTATGCACCTTCCTTAATCACTTTTCCGTAATCCATCCTTATTATCCTGTCGGCAACATGAAAATAGCGGTCATCGTGGCTGACGGCAATAACGGTTTTCCCTTCGATTTTCAACTTTGCGAGAAAAGTTTCATAAAAATACTTCCTGAAAACCGGATCCTGATCAGCCGCAACCTCATCGAAAACACAGATCGGTTTATCGTCCAACAGCGCCGCGATAAGGGCGAGACGCTTCCTTTGTCCGGTGGAGAGATTTACGTTTGTGAAGCTGCCTTGGGAGAAAGAGGTCTTTTTGTCCATGTCCATCTCCAGAATAAGACTGTTTACCCGTTTAGTGTCAATCTCCCCAATACCGTAGAGCCTTTCAAAGAGAAAAAAATCGCCAAACACTATCGAGAACAGTTCGCGATAGGAGGTAACACTGTCCCGATCCAGAGAAATGTCATCTATCCTGATGCTACCCGAGCGAGGCGCATACAATCCGGTCAGCAACTTCAGAAAAGTAGATTTGCCGCTACCGTTGCCACCAACAATAAACAGCACCTCTCCTCGGCGGATCTCCTCATTGACCGGGCCAACAGAGAAGAGCTGCCTCCCCTCGGTGTCGGTGTAGCTGAACATAACATCTTCAAACTTAATGGTGTCGAAAGAACTAGGCAGATCAACAGCCACTTCAGATGAATGCATATCACTAGCTGTGTCCAGGCGGATTTCAAGTTCCTGTAGATTGATGGCAGCAACATTCGCCTTGGCAAAGAACGGGATGGAAGAAATAAAAGTCTCGAGCGGTCCCATAATAAACAGTATGGAGGCGGTCAATTTGATGATTGTTGCCGTTGAAGTCTCGCTGAATCGGGGCATCACGAAAATGAGGCAGGCTAGGAGCAGATAAAAGGAAATCTGGGAAAACATGAAATCAGTCACATACAAGGTGCCGGTTCTGATTCTTAGTCGTTCAGACTCATCTGCGATGACGTTGAAATGGGCAAAGAGGTCATTGCTCTTGCAGCGGTTAATCTTAATCTCCTTAAAACCTTCCATCACCTGATTCAGCATCACAAGAAACTCACGCTCCTTGCGATCTGCGGCCCGCAGTTCCTGGGATACCTTTTTGTGGTGGGCCAGATACATAATCATGCCGCCCGTGATGGAGATTGTGCTTATCAAAAGGGCTGCTTCGGAGAGAGCAAGGATGTAGATGCCGGCGAAAACCAGCATGATGGCAGCCTGGCAGGCATTTATCAACACAGGGGCAGCCTGGGAGATGGTGGTGGTCTCCTGGGTAAGCCGATTGTAGACCACTTCCCGGCCTATGCCTTCAAACTCAAGCAGGGAAGTTGACCTGATCTTGTCTATAATACGCATCCGTACCGCTCGCAGTACCTGCTCAACAATAATAGTGGACTGCGTCATGGACTGTCTTTTTGTAAAGTAGAACAAGACAAACGCCAGCAGGAAAATAGCCAGATAACGGAGATTAGGATACAGATGGGACGTCGTCCCTGCTGAAGCATTGATTACTGCCAGAAGAAGGCCATTGGCAATACCGGAGAGCGTTGCCATGACCAGTATTGCCCGCCACGGACGCTCCGATTCACGCCTGAAAAATTCCAGCAGTGTTGACGATGTCAGGTAACGCATGGGCTGGATCGGCAAGGGCACCTCTGTAAGCTACATTATCAAGTCAGAACTTATTTTCTGCACTTTTGAGTACGATACAAATGTTTTGTGAACGCACCTATCCCGCTTATTGGGTCTGGCAAAAATAACTTCATGACCTTTCTTATCCTGCTAATCAGGATGTGAATCGTAGAAGAGAGTGGCATACATAAACAAGATTTATGGCGCCACTCTCGCGTTCAGCATATAAAACCGGTTAGGCAGTTGTACTGTCCGTCGACTTTGGTTTCAGATCAGCCACAACTTTCTTACCCTTTTCAAATTGCTCCGAAAAATAAGATTTAACCTTGGCAGGGTCCAGATCGAGTAAGGTGCCGCCTGACTCAAAGTGCTGTACAAACACCTTGTTAATGGCGTATGTGGCAGCCCCCGAAACAACCGGCATTGTAACGGCGCCGGCGGTCTGGCCGATAATGGGAATGAGTTTAATGACACTTGCAATAGCGCCTCCCAGCGACGCAGGAAGGAACCCTCCCACAAGTGAGGAAATGATCGATTTCCCAATGTCCTGTTTAAACGGCACATCGTATTCGACAGACAGCTTCTTGACCAAGTCAAGTTGAATCCCGAACAATGCAACCATATCGACCAGAGGAAACGGAATCAGTCCAATCGCCATGGATGCCAGTATATGATTCTTCGCAAGTTTTTCCAAACGCTCAGCGCGTCCTTCAGTCGGGTCGACAGACTCTGCGGTTTCAACATCTGTTTCTTCTATAATGCGGTCTTCTCCTTTAATCGTTTCTTCCATAATGGTGTCTCCTTCCTCGGATTGTGATACATAAGTTGAAACTTGACTACCCTATTTTCTAAATACCGCCTTGTAATATACTGTAATTATTATGTGCTAATTTTCAATCTCTCCGGGTTATATTCCCCGAAGCTTGCTTCGTTCCTTCGTGTTTTAGATACCCCGTAGCTTGCTGCAGGGTAGTTCATTAATGGCCATTTCCCTAGTTTCTACTAGGCCACACATTTTCATTTTATCACATTATTGGTTGGGGTCAAGATTTTATTCTACATTTGTCAAGAGCAAATAGACTTGTCCGGTTTTGTAGCAAATGAGTTGTCCGCTTTTACTGTTCTTGAATGGAGGGCCATTTGAGAACAGGAGGTGAGCGGCGGATGTTCGCTTTCCTCGTCAGCGGTTCTTGCTGAGGAGTTATCCATAGCCATTTTCCCGCAGTCCTTGCGGAGCATGGCGGGAAATATGGTTGTGGGTAACTCCGTTGGGTCATGCCGCCTTTCTGTGTTTTACTTCTATCAGTTTTCCCTGCTTGTCATAATCGGCCAGTTTTCTCGGGCCGTGGAAAATGGCGAGCGAGCCGTCCCGATAGCGACGGACCATCACCCTCACCCGGACATAATGGCACCGATATTGGTTCGCCGGGATTTGCAGTTTATAACTATCCACGCAGACACAGTTGTCGGCATTGACGGTTCGTTCCTCCTGCTGGCAAAGGATGTCATCCAGATTTGCCCCAATCCAAGGAATAAAGGCTGACCCTTCTTCGGGGGATGGATGCATGAACTCGGTGTTGAAACTTGGGCTATATTCCTCGGCCAGATACCGGTTTGCGACATCCATGTCGGTGATCCCATGAAGAGCCAACTCCTTGGGAAGTCGATCTTGGTGAGTCAGGAAGGCCCGTTCGCTTCGTCCCCTGGCTTCTGGAGAATAGGCCGCGATCAATTGAATCCCCAAGTGTCTCATGGCACGGCCGAACTGGGTAAGCTGTGTTTTACTCACCTTGCCCCCCTCCTTGGGCGTGAACCAGTAATGGCTTCCCCGGTCCGTGTAAAGAGAGCTGAATAAACCCCTCTGAACGATCACGTCCCGAACCCCCTGAAAACTGCTCGCCGTTCCTTCCTCATCTACAAAAAACATGGAATAATGCTCGTTTGTTGCGTCATCCATCGTCACGATCAGATCCCATTTTTTCCCGGGTACCCATTCATGAGTGCTCCCATCTTGGTGAAGCATCATTCCGGGAAGAGGAGATCTGTCCCGGTGCTTACGATGAACCCCTCGTTTAGAAACCTTGGGAACCAAGCCGCTTGACTGGAGTGTGTTCTTTACCCAACTGTAACTCCTCTGCCCACCATCTTTCTGATACTTTGAATAAAAATGCTTCACATTCCAGCCCCGGTAACAGTTATTATACCGGTTGGCAACCGCCATCACCTCATCCACCGGTGCACGACGAAACGAGGCTTGGCTCAACCGCTTATCAGACAAACCATCCATCCCCAAATGTTCGTACCGATCAATGTACCTCCGAAACGTCCGATCGCATACTCCCAGGATGCGTGCTGCTTCCTCCTGGTTCAACCGACTCTCGTTCCACTCCGAATACACCTCTTCAAATCGCATCTTCCGGATCTCCTGCAGCATCTCCGTCCGTCGCATCGGTCACCTCCATAGGTCACCTTAACAAACCGGACATGTCACGAACTCGCAACAGATTTTATTCTACATTTTACCGAATCGTTGTCGCGGTCTTTGATAATTTATAGTATCATGCAGTGTAAGAAAGGACCGGAAAGCGGTGATGAAAGTTGATCACGTGATAATGAAAGACGAAACAGTCACCATTGACGGGTCTATGGGTGAAGGAGGAGGTCAGATACTGAGAACGTCCCTCGCCCTTTCCATGATCATGGGAAAACCGTTGAAAATGGAAAATATACGTGCAGGCCGGAAGAAATCCGGTCTTCAAAGACAGCATCTGGTGGCCTTGAAGGCGGCGCAGGAGACTTCGGCCGCTACCGTCCAAGGCGCCGAAATAGGTTCATCGGAGATCTACTTTGCGCCAGGAAGGGTATCAGGCGGAACCTATAAATTCTCCATCGGTTCTGCTGGAAGCGTCACGCTGGTACTGCAAACAGTCCTGCCTGCTCTCATGCTGGCCGGGGAGTCTTCTCATCTTACCCTGGAAGGGGGAACCCACAACCCGTGGGCGCCGCCTGTCGATTTTCTGGAAAAGGTATTTCTGCCCGTCCTGAATCGGATGGGGCCTACGGTGACGACATCGCTTGAGAGATATGGCTTCTATCCGGCCGGCGGTGGATGCCTCCATGTAAACATCGAACCGGTCAGGGAACTGACAAGAATCGACCTAACCGAACTGGGACAAATCAGGGAAAGCAAGGCAACGGCGATTGTCGCCTGCCTGCCAGAGAGCATCGGAGATCGTGAAGTACGGTTTGTAAAGGATAATTTAGACCTTGATGGCCTTCATGTTACCGTCAAACAGGTGGTCAGTCCCGGTCCGGGAAATGTTCTTTTCATCGAGATTGTCTGTGACGGCATTACGGAGATGATCACCTCTTTCGGGAAACGCGGCGTTGCGTCCGAAACCGTCGCCATGGATGCCGTAAAGGAAGCAAGACATTTCATAGCGTCAGGCGCACTCGTTGGACCCTATCTCGCCGATCAGCTGCTGATTCCCATGACTTTGGCAAAGGGAGGATCTTTCAGAACATGCCAGTTGACACAACACACGTTGACCAACATCGATGTAATCAAACGTTTTATCGATATCAGCATTGAAGTGCACCCAATCGACGACAAAATCTGGCATATCGAGATCGGTTAAGAACAAAGGAGCAGACCCTTGACGCAATAATATTCTTGACTTTACTGCGTCAATGGCGCATATTGTATTCATGGTTATCGTCGAAACTCCGATATTTACCAAGCAGGTCCTATCGACCCTTTCTGATGACGAGTATCGCTTGTTGCAGCAAGTGTTGCTGGAACGGCCTGATGCCGGTAAAGTCATCCCCGGTAGTGGTGGCTTACGGAAATTGCGGTGGTCAGTGGAAGGACGCGGCAAAAGAGGCGGGGTAAGGATGATCTACTATTGGTTTACGGAGCAGAGTGCAGTCCTACTCCTTTTCATGTATCCGAAGAACATACAGGACGATCTGACGTCGGATCAACTCAAGAAACTTAAAAAGATCATTGATGAGGAATACCATGAAAGATGAACTTTTCCAGGAACTATTGGAAAGCGTGAAGCAAGGAGCGGCGATCGTAAAGGGAACGCTCCTGCCATCCCGCACGTTTGAATTTCCCGAAACTGAAGTGCGCAGTTTACGAGAACGATTTGGACTTTCTCAGGACAAGTTCGCTCACCTTGTAGGCATCAGTGTTGGTACGTTACGCAACTGGGAACAGGGACGCCGCAAGCCACAAGGCCCTGCCCGAGTTCTCTTGAGAATAGCGTCTTTACATCCCGACGCATTGCTTGATTTTACGAATGAGAAAATTCCTAAAGCGCAACGCCTAACCACACACGCAGCCGGTAGCGTGAAAAAGCTGCGAGCCGTTTAGCTTTGCGTTACACCTCTAAAAAGGTTAAGGGGGGAATAAAGAAAGGGATTATAGGGATAGATCCCTATGGGGGGTTGAACTTTTGGAATAACGCCGAAAACAGGCGAAAAACACCGATAATCGAGGAAAACACTGCATTTTACCTATTATGCCAATAGATGCCCAGTTACGGATATGGAGTTTTATGAGAAGAGATGACGTGGATCGTCATGATTTTCAGGACCTGATGGACCTGACAGGCCGGAACTCCTACAGGGTAAGCTGTGCCAAATTATTCATTCCTTACTTCGTGACCATCCGTGGTTAAAGATCATTAAACCTTGATCCACACTAAGCGGAAGCAAGTGCAGCGCCAGGACAAGTCGCAAATGGAAGTCCGCACCGGAATGATCATGCTTCGCAGCGCCGCCTGTCACAGCACTTGCATAGATTGTTTATCTGTTACCCGTTATTGTTTCCCGGTGGTTGAACTGTCTCCCCGCTCCGCCACCTCCTTCGTCGGAGGCTCCGCTTCACCGGAACTGTTCGAACTTTTCCCGATGATGTAAGATTGTCCCAAGCACGCTTGTCATATCAAAGCCAGGGGACCCACAGGGCACGATGGAGAATGTGCCCTTCAGTCCCTTGGCATTGACATGACAAGAAAGATCGTGGAATCTGTTCGCTTTGAGACATTACCGGAAAACAATTACTCAGGCATGCCTATTGCAATTTCATCCTAATTTGCAAGATCACCGCAAGTATCGCAATAGCCCCGCCTTCGTAGCGGCTCCGCGATAACATAGAAACAAAAACAAAAGCACGTCCCGCTACGCCGCATGGAACAAAAGCATTATTTAAAGGCCTCAGACAAAAGGTTTCACCTCTTGACTCCACCAAAGGGCCTTGCCCTCTGGACACCTATAGCGCCGCCAAAATCACCGCGGCGCTAATACACCTACGTGATGAATAACACATTATTACAGCATGGATTATTCGCTTGCCGCAACT
>Ga0194040_1000192_pt1 | contig 17110 bp, 15 predicted proteins | sample JunL2210m_MetaG_FD_148973 | JGI IMG/M metagenome (GOLD analysis project Ga0194040, IMG submission 148973) | Anoxic zone freshwater microbial communities from boreal shield lake in IISD Experimental Lakes Area, Ontario, Canada - Jun2016-L227-10m | ecosystem: Environmental > Aquatic > Freshwater >... | reverse complement strand
CCCCCAGCCAAAATGTCAGACCCATTTTTCTATATGCCTTATGAGTCTGCCGCGACTCCTAAAGCGACTAATCCTGATGGATCTGCAGTGCCAGAGGCAAAGAAGGTTGGGATCACTCCTGCCAAGCCGGCTGTTGGTGCTTTACTAGGCGGCTTTAAGAAAAAATAATCTGCTTAGCTTTGTAGGATTGTTTTATATTTTTTGATTACTTTGATTGCCCCATGCATGAGTGGCTGCTAAGAGCCACTCTGCAATCGAAACACTTTCCCTATTCGGTAAATTCCTCAAGCCTAAATGCGCCGCTGCTTTCTGCAACTCTTGCAGCACGCTTTTTGTATCCTGTGTATGAATTTGAGTTGCTAGCGTTTGCTTGCTGAGTTTCTCACCATGCTCATCCAGTACGAGGGGTAGATGTAGATATTGCGGCCGATCGTAAGCCAGTACAGTTTGTAAATAGATTTGTCTGGCGGTATTACTCAGCAAATCTTCGCCACGCACGATATGGGTAATACCTTGTGTCGCATCATCAACAACAACTGCTAGTTGATAGGCGAACAAACCATCACTGCGACGCAGGACAAAATCGCCTACAGCCTGATTGAGTTGCTGTTTTTGAGTCCCAAGCCACCGATCCTCAAATTCAATGACCAGATTGCTGGGAAGGGCTAACCTCCAGGCCACCTTACTGGTGGACAGATTGTTTATTCCAAGTTCGATCGGGCGGCAGGTCTCTGGGTAGACCATTTCTTGATTGCGGGGAATATCAATCCCTTGGGTAGCCAGGGCGTTAGCAATCGTTTGGCGGGAACAGGTGCAGGGATACAGGCATTTATGCTGGTTTAAGGCCTCTAGAGCCCTTTGATAGTCTTCTTGGCATTCGGATTGCCAAGTCACTTCCTCGTCCCACTGCAGGCCACAGGCCAGCAATTGGCGCATGATTTCCAGGTCAGCCCCAGGGATAGATCTTGGACCGTCTACGTCCTCAATCCTGAGTAGCCACTTACCTCCATTTTTCTTGGCATCCAGCCAGCTTCCGAGGGCGGCAACTAGTGATCCAGCATGAAGCGGACCGGTAGGCGAGGGGGCAAATCGCCCGCGATAGGCGCCGGCTGGGGGTGGGGGATTTTTTGGATCGTTCACAGCTAAAATGATCTCATGGCTTCACCCCGTTTTGTTCATCTTCGCCTTCATTCCGAGTTTTCGATTACGGATGGGATTGTGCGCATTGACGATGCGGTAGCGCAGGCTGAAAAAGATGGAATGGGGGCTTTAGCCTTAACCGATCTAAGTAACTTATTTGGCTTAATACGGTTTTATACAGCTGCGCGTGATAAAGGCATTAAACCGATTGCTGGAGCTGATGTTTGGATTAGCAACCATCAAGATCCTGATCAGCCTTATCGCTTACTACTTTTAGTTCAAAACCATTCTGGTTACCTTAATCTATGCCAGTTACTGAGCCGCGCCTCTTTGGAAAACCAATCGCGCGGTCGTGCTGAGGTCGACCCCGCCTGGTTTACTGAGCCAGCAGCTAAAGAGGAAGATAAGAAGACTAAAAAAACCTTAGCGCACGGCTTGATCGCTTTATCCGGTGGTCGCTGGGGTGATGTTGGTGTCGCACTTCTAGCGGGGCAAGAAGACCAGGCTAAGGCTGCGGCAGGTCGCTGGGCCAAGATTTTCCCAGACGCCTTTTTTATTGAAGTGCAGCGTGGCGGACATCCACAAGATGAACAACATCTTCAACGGGCTTGTCATATGGCGAGCGAGATGGATTTGCCAGTAGTCGCTACGCATCCTGTGCAGTTTATGCAAAGAAGTGATTTCACGGCCCATGAAGCGCGTGTTTGCATTGCAGAGGGCGAGCTCTTGGGTAATCCACGCCGTCAAAAGAAATTTAATGATGAGCAATATTTCTTATCGCAAGAAGAGATGGAGAAACGTTTTGCCGATCTTCCTATTGCGATTGCGAATTCTGTAGAAATCGCTAAACGTTGCAACCTGTCATTGGTATTAGGTCAACCCCGCTTACCAGATTTTCCGACCCCACCAGGCATCACTCTAGATGAATATCTCTTAGCGCTGTCGGAGATTGGTTTGGATCGTCATATGGAGCGCAATTTTCCGGATCCAGAGGAGCGCGCCAAAGAAAAATCTCGCTATCACGATCGCCTAGTGTTTGAGGTGAAGACGATTTCTCAAATGGGTTTCCCAGGTTACTTTTTGATCGTGGCAGATTTTATTAACTGGGCAAAAAACAATGGTGTCCCAGTAGGCCCTGGCCGTGGATCTGGTGCCGGCTCTTTAGTGGCTTACTCATTAGGTATTACCGACCTTGATCCCCTGCGTTATAACTTGCTCTTTGAGCGCTTCTTAAATCCTGAGCGGGTATCGATGCCCGACTTCGATATTGACTTTTGCCAGCATGGGCGCGATCGCGTCATTCAATACGTCAAAGATAAGTACGGCAAAGACGCTGTTAGTCAAATTGCGACATTTGGCACGATGGCGGCAAGAGCAGCGATTCGTGACGTAGGTCGTGTGCTTGAGCAAGGTTACAACTTCGTCGACGGCATTGCAAAACTCATTCCCAATAAGCCTGGTCAATACATGACCATTGATATTGCTAAGAAAGAAGAAAAGCAATTAGCTGAGCGCGAGAAGAATGAAGATGAAGTGCGCCAGCTACTATCTTTGGCTCAGCAGTTAGAGGGCATGACCCGCAACGTGGGTATGCATGCGGGTGGCGTTTTGATTGCCCCTGGCCGCTTAACGGATTTTTGCCCGCTCTATACCCAAGAAGCAAAAGATTCCAAGGATCAAGATAGCAACTCCGTCATTAGCCAGTTTGATAAAGATGACGTTGAAGCGATTGGTTTGGTGAAGTTCGACTTCTTGGGTTTAACTACGCTCACTATTTTGGCTGCAGCTGAACGTTGGATTAAAACCCTGCATGCTGATCGTCAAGATTGGAATATTGGCGAGATCCCGCTTGATGATGCGGGGGCGTTTGAGGTTCTCAAGAAGGCGAATACTGTTGCTGTTTTCCAGTTGGAAAGTCGCGGCATGCAAGGCATGCTACGTGAAGCTAAGCCTGACCGCTTCGAAGACATTATTGCTTTGGTGGCTTTGTATCGCCCAGGTCCAATGGATTTGATTCCGGACTTTATTGAACGTAAACACGGTCGTCAAAAAGTAGAGTATCCAGATCCTCGCATCGAATCCGTTCTGCGTGAAACCTACGGCATCATGGTGTATCAGGAGCAGGTAATGCAGATGGCGCAGATGATTGGGGGCTACTCACTCGGTGGTGCTGACATGTTGCGTCGCGCGATGGGTAAGAAAAAACCAGAAGAGATGGCGCAGCATCGCAAGATCTTCAGTGATGGCGCAAAGGCTGGTGGTATTACCGAGGGCAAAGCCAACGAGATTTATGACTTAATGGAGCGCTTTGCGGGCTATGGCTTTAATAAGTCCCATGCGGCTGCTTACGCACTCTTGGCCTATCAAACTGCTTGGTTGAAAGCATATTACCCCGCTGAGTTTATGGCGGCCAACTTATCACTCGCGATGGATGACACCGATAAGGTGAAGATTCTGTATGACGATTGCCTCAATAACCAAATTCGTGTGTTCTCACCAGATATCAACACTGGTGTTTATGAGTTCACGCCATTACGTGCACCCGATGCATCACCAGATTCGCCGCTAAGTCATATTCGTTATGGTTTGGGCGCAGTAAGGGGTACCGGTCAAGCAGCGATTGAATCGATTGTGAAGGTGCGTGAGAGTGGTGGGCCATTTAAAGACTTGTTTGACTTTTGCGCTCGGGTCGATCGTCGTCAAGTCAATCGTCGTGCAATTGAAGCGCTGATGCGCGCCGGAGCATTTGATAGCTTGTATCGTGATGAGCTGACTGCTGGCGGCAATCTGTATGACATTCGCTCTACGCTGTTAGCCTCGCTGGCACGCGCCATTGAAGCGGCTGAGCAGGCTGAAGCCTCTGTCCATCAGGTGAGTTTATTTGAAGCAGCTGGTGAAGAGGATCGTCATTTGCCTGAATTGGTTCGTGAGCCGGTGTGGTCTGAGAAGAAACGCCTTCAAGAAGAAAAAACATCCTTAGGACTTTGTTTAACTGGACATATGTTTGATGCCTACCGTGAGGAGGTTTCTCACTTTATTCGTCAACCGCTTGCTAAGGTTACCGAAGGCAAAGATCAGCTGATTGCCGGCATCATCACTTCAGCTCGCATGCTGACAGGTCAACGTGGTCGCATGATGATTGCGACGATTGATGATGGCTCCGCGGCAATCGAAGTCACCCTCTATAGCGAGGTGTATGAGCCGAATCGCTCTTGGCTGAAAGAGGATGAGCTGTTGGTGGCTAAAGTCAACGTGACGCCAGATAAATTCTCTGGTGGCATGCGCGTCGTATCGGAAGGCGTGATGGATATCACCGGTGCCCGGATGCGTTTTGCTCGCAATATTCATGTATTTATTGATTCGGCAACGGATTTGAAAATGTTGCGTACTCAAATCGGCCCTTATTTGATGGCTAACCGAGTGCGGGATACTAAGTTTGGCGCACCGGCGCCAGCAGCTTCTGGTGGCAATGATGCCGTTAAGGGTTTGATGTTGACTGCTGCGGTGACTACTAGTGGTGGTGCCTGCTTGATGCAGTTTCCTGAAGAGCTAAGAATTTATCCGGATGACGCTTGCTTGCATAGTCTTCATCAAATTCTGGCTTCTAAACAAACTAACCCGGTACAGGTTCAATATCTCTAATTTTTAGAGATTTCTGCAGTTTATTTCTGAGTAATTTTCTGAATGGCCTCAATCACTTGATTGGGCTCCAGTAAATCTAAGCATTCACTTCTGCTATCAGGGCGATCTTCGCAGCCTGCCTTACGGCATGGCACACACTCACCCGGGCCTTGCAAGATAGTGACATTGCCGACAGTTTGGGTACGCGCACGCAATTGGTAGGGTTGCTTCCCGATAAAGCCATTAGGCCAGGGCCCAAAGTTACTTGGGGGTGTTGGACCAAATAGGGCGACGGTTGGGATATTGCAAGCGGCCGCCAAATGGGTAATAGAGGTATCGACACCAATGTATAAATGCGCCCCTTGGATTAAGCTGCGTGCCTGAGGGATGGATAGCTTACCGGCGGCATTCACTACATTTTGTCGCGTAGCTTCATCAAGCAAAGAAACGATATCCTGATTGAGCTGTAAGTCTTGTTTGGCTGGTGAGGCGCTCAGTACCACTTGCCAGCCTTGCTGCGTTAACCAGGTGACCAGAGTTTGCCAATAAGCCAGTGGCCAACGTTTGTATGCAGTTAGCGGGCCTGGGTGTACAACGACATAGGGTGAGCGTAGTTGACTGGCGATCACTGGAGTGAGGGCTTCGCCCGCAGGGGGTACTACAGAAATTGGTTTGCTAAATAAGTCTTGAACATTTTTGTAAAACACTTCTAGCAATCGCAGCTTTTCAGTAATGACATGCTGTCCAAAATAATCTACGTCGACTGTATGTAAGCAGATGGCTTTCTTCCAAGCATTTTGTTTATCGTTTTTACTTTTCTTGGCTTTATCTTGTTCCGTAAGGCCTTGGGGATGTCCGCCCAATACGCCAACCCTTCTGAAGGCTGCTACTAAACCATAGAAATACGCTCGGTCGCTGGGTTGTGTGACGATGGCCAAGTCATAACGCTGAAAGAGGCGATTAAAGAGCGAAAGATACTCCCCAAAACCAGGTCGGTCCGAGGTTTCAATCAGCTCAGCAATATTAGGATTGCCTTTGAGCATATCGAGTTTGCCGCGATAGCCTAGAAAATGAAACTCAGCCTCAGGCCAGAGCTCTCGAGCCTGCTGGATGAGGGGTGTGGTTACTAATACATCACCAATTTGCCGAGTGGCAATAAACAATACTTTTTTTGGCTTGAGCGATGAGAAGTGAGTCATGCGTTTAGAGTGCTTTAGCTAAAATTTTCTCGCGCACACGACGAGCGTTCTCTGCTGCATTGCTTTGATCATGAATGCGATGAAAGAGATGAAAAACCTCTGTTGCCCATGCCCCCGATTTACGGATAATTTTATTGTGCTGTAAACGAAACACAAAGTCGGCGTCTTCATGACCCCAGCCAGTCATGGTTTCATCAAAACCCTGAATCGCTAGCGCATCTGTTTTCCAGCAAGCCATATTACAACCCTTGATACGGCGCCAAACAAATTGATCGTAGTCTCGCCACGAGCCATTACCCAGTTTGATTTTGAGTGGCCAGTATTTATTGATTCCACCACTCAGACGATAGCTGAATAATTTGGAGGCAAAGCGTGCAAAGCTCCAATGTGGCCACGCTAATAGCGAGGTAGTGAGTGCTTGATTGAGTAATACGCGACTCCCTGTTACTAAATGACCTGCTTGAGCTAATTCGCGATGACGAGTAATGAAATCCGGCTGGACAATACAGTCCCCATCTAAGAAAACCAAATAATCACCACGCGCTGCTGCAATAGCTTGATTGAGAATGCGGGTTTTTCGAAAGCCTTGATCTTCCTGCCAGAGATGTGTGATGGCTACTGGAAAATTTTCCTTGATGCCATCGATCACTTCCTTAGTTTCATTGTTCGACCCGTCATCAGCAATGATGATTTCAAAATCAAGATCATTTTGAGTGCCAAGGGATTCTAGGCAAAGCTTTAACGCTTTTGGCCAGTTGTAAGTGGCCAACAAAATCGACATCATTTGCTGGCTTCCCGAATCAAGTGCCACAGCTTGATATAACGATAATAGGTACCTTGGGCATTTGACATGGCTAAGGTAAAACCTTGTGGACCATCTAAAAAGCCAGCCCGCAAGAAGTAGGTACGAAAGAAAGACCAAGCACCATGGAGGACTGCTTTTAGAGGGGTGCTGGTTTTACCTTGGGCAAAAGCTTGTTCGGCGGATGCCGTGGAGTAACGGTCAATTTTTTGGAGTACCTGAGAGTAATCCATGAAGCTGTAATGCAACATGGGGTTCTCGAGCTTTGCGACTTGTCCAGAGGGAATAAGACGCTCATGGACTAAATCATCGGAAAACCGGGCGCTGCCGCGTTTAAAGAGGCGGTCAACATAGTCAGGATTCCACCCGGAGTGCCTAATAAAACGCCCGCAATACCAAGATAGGCGCGGAATGGCAAAACAGTCCACATGGGCCGAATGATGAATCGCTGTGACAATTTCGGATTTGAGGGCTGGGGTGAGTCTTTCATCGGCATCTAGGGATAAAACCCATTCACCGGTAGCAAGATCCAGGGCCCGGTTCTTTTGGGGGCCAAATCCAGGCCAATCTTGCGGCTGAGCAATCACCGCCCCATAGGATTTAGCGATGTCCAGGGTCCGGTCTGAGCTATTAGTATCCACCACCACAATTTGCTGAGCAATCCCTTCCAGGGAGGCTAAACAGTCGGCCAAATTGGCCTCTTCATTGCGGGTGATGAGTATGACTGATAAGGTGGGCATAATTCATTATATGAATGCTCAAGACCGTACCGCCCTAAACCGCTTAATTCAGTACCTCAAGCCCCATATTCGCTTGATTATTGGCTCTTTATTGGCGATGGCCTTGGTGGCAGGCGCCGAGACCTCTATTCCAGCCTTAATGAAGCCTTTGCTGGATCGTGGCTTTACGGGGCAGCTCGATAACAAGCTTTGGCAGGTGCCGCTTTTCCTAGTGGGTTTAGCGATGGTTCGCAGCCTAGCCCAATTTTTATCCAATTATTTACTGACTCGTGTCATTAACGCAGTGCTCTTAAAGCTGCGTGAGCAGATGTTTCAAACCCTCTTGCATGCTCGCACAGTCTTTTTTCAAAAAAACTCCGCTTCTAATTTAATCAATGCCGTTGTATTCGAAGTGAATAATGTTCTCTCAATCATGGGCGGCATGTTGATTAGCCTGGTACGCGATTCATTGACTGTTGTTGGTTTGATGGGTTATCTCATTTACCTCAATTGGCGTCTCACCTTGGTCGTATTAATTATTTTCCCAGTGATTGCTCTCATCATGAGCAAGATCAATAAGCGTTTGAGAGCATTAAATCGAGAGCAACAGGGTTTGACGAGTGAGTTGGCGTATATCGTTGAAGAGGCGGCAGCAGGCTACAAGATTGTTAAGGTGCATGGAGCTGAGCAGTACGAGATGCGCCGCTTTATGGAAAAGGCGGAGCGCTTACGTCAATTTGCCTTGAAGTCTGCCGTAGCGGGTGGCTTAAACCAACCGATTACTCAGTTAATTGCCTCTATGGCGCTATCAGTCGTATTGGTGATTGCCTTGATGCAGTCCGCTACTGAGGGAACTACCGTCGGTGGCTTTGCCTCTTTCGTTACAGCCATGATGTTGGTGATTTCCCCTCTGAAGCACTTGGCGGATATTAATCAACCTTTGCAGCGTGGTTTGACGGCGGCAGAAATGATCTTCACATTAATGGACGAGCCTTTTGAAGAGGAAGAGTCTCGCACACCAAATATGAAGCCCCTGACTAAGGCTAAGGGCGGTATTCGCTTTGAAAATGTTGGTTTCTCTTATCAGCAAGAGGTCGGCCGTAAAGACGCGCTTACTGACGTTAATTTATCTATTAGGCCAGGCGAGATCGTGGCCTTTGTAGGACCATCCGGTGGCGGTAAGTCCACCTTAGTAAACCTTTTGCCGCGTTTCTTTAAGCCGACTTCTGGACATATTTTCTTAGACGATACGCCACTTGAAGAAATTGTCTTATCTGATTTGCGAAAGCAAATTGCCTTTGTAAGCCAAGATGTCATTTTGTTCAATGACACGATTGCTGCTAACGTCGCTTATGGTGCGGTTGTTGAAGAAGGCATTGATCGCGGTCGTGTAATTGAAGCTTTGGAGGCCGCCAATTTAAGCGCCATGATTAAAGAATTGCCTGATGGCATTGATAGCATAGTGGGGGATAACGGCAATCGCTTATCTGGCGGTCAGCGTCAGCGTTTGGCAATCGCGCGCGCTATTTATAAGAATGCGCCTATCTTGATTTTGGATGAAGCCACCTCCGCTCTCGACTCAGAGTCAGAGCGCCAGGTTCAGGATGCTTTGGAGAGGTTGATGGCTGGTAGGACAACCTTGGTCATTGCCCATCGCCTTTCAACTATTGAGCACGCCGATCGCATTGTTGTTTTAGAGCATGGCAAAGTGGTTGAAAACGGCTCGCATGAAGACTTGATAAAGCAAGATGGTTTGTATGCAAACCTGCATCGCATACAGTTTTCGAATGCTTAAAACTTGGCTGAATTAACTCAGAACAATATCGTATTGTTCTTGACGAAAACTACCTTCCGCCTGGAGTTTGATTGGCTTGTTGATAAAATCTCCCAGCTGCGCCAAGAATTGATTTTCTTCTTCAAGAAATAAATCAATCACATCAGGTGCAGCCACAATGCGGAATTCTTTTGGATTAAATTGGCGGTGTTCACGCACGATTTCTCTTAAGATCTCATAGCAAATCGTTTGGGCTGTTTTGATTTCCCCTTTACCTTGGCATACGGAGCAGGGCTCGCAGGTAATATGGGCAAGAGACTCTCTAGTGCGCTTACGCGTCATCTCCACTAGGCCTAGCGCTGAAAATTCACTGACAGAGGTGCGCGCATGATCGCGCTCTAAGTTGCGCTTGAGCTCATGCAAGACGGATTCTTGATGATCCTTGCTAACCATATCAATGAAGTCAATGATGATGATGCCACCCAAATTACGTAAGCGTAATTGACGTGCGATTGATTGAGCAGCCTCTAAATTGGTTTTAAAAACAGTGTCATCTAAATTTCGTGCCCCAACATAACTACCAGTATTCACATCGATTGTTGTCATGGATTCAGTTTGATCGATCATCAGGTATCCACCCGACTTCAGATCAACGCGGCGTCCTAAGGCTTTGTTAATTTCAGCATCGACATCAAATAAGTCAAAGAGGGCGCGTTCACCACGATGCAAGGTCAACTTACCCAATAGATTGGGCATGTACTGAGCTGCAAACGCATTGAGCTTGTCGAAATTTTCAGAGGAGTCCACCCGTATTTGGCTGGTTTCTTCTCCAGCAACGTCTCGTAGTACACGCTCTGCAAGACTGAGATCTTGGTAGAGTAGTGATGGCGCCGCTTTATGGTTAACCGCTTCGCGGATGTTTTCCCAAGTGGTGCGCAAGTAGCGCATATCGTGCTGCAACTCAGTATCGGTGGCATCTTGTGCGCTAGTACGCACAATGATTCCCCCTTTTTCATCTTCGGGCATTAACCCTGCAAGTCGCGCTTTGATGGCCTCACGCTCTTCAGGTTGATCAATGCGTTGAGAGACGCCGATATATTTCTCGTTAGTGATATCACTACTCACCGGCGGCAAATACACCAGATTTCGTCCGGCAATACTGAGTTGAGTTGTCAGGCGCGCACCTTTGGTCCCAAGGGGATCTTTGAGTACTTGCACTAATACAGTCTGACCTTCAAACAGCAGTTTTTCAATTTGCGCTTGTGGATTATTTTGGGTGATATCGGCTACGTGCATAAAGGCAGTACGCTCAAGACCAATTTCAATAAAAGCGGATTGCATGCCAGGTAGAACTCGCACGACTTTTGCTAAATAGATATTGCCCACAATTCCACGTTGGCGCGTACGCTCGATCTGCAGCTCTTGCACTGCGCCTTGTTGAATTAATGCCACCCTGGTTTCTTGGGGGGTAATATTGATGAGTATCTCTTCGTTCATAGGTGGCTTATTTGGGCGCGAGCGAGTAGTTGCGTGGTTTCGAAAATCGGAAGACCCATGATACCGCTATAACTTCCCTTGATCGAGGGAATGAGTGCGCCACCAAGCCCCTGAATACCATAGGCTCCGGCCTTGCCAAAGGGCTCTCCACTGGCGATATAGTTTTCAATTTGTTCTGTGGAGAGAGAGGCAAACTCCACTTCCGAGATTTGGACTAGGCAAGTCGGCTTACTGTCTGGCGATGGGGTGATGGCTACCGCCGTCAGGACTTCATGCGTTTTGCCGCTGAGCAAACTCAGAATTCTTCGTGCATCTTTTGCATCGCTAGGCTTGCCTAAAATTTCCCCAGTAGGGTGATTGGGAAGACTTACGGTTGTATCGGCACAGAGAATAGGCGCCCAAGGAAGATTGCTTTTCTGCCAGCGCGCTAGGGCAGCTGCACTTTTTGCCAAAGTAACCCGCTCAACATAAGCTCGCGCTTTTTCATTGGGAAGTGGTATTTCAATCGCTTCAGCGTCTTCCCCAGGCGCTGGAAGTAGCATCTCAAATTGCACGCCCATTTGCTTTAAGAGTTCTTGGCGACGTGGGCTTTGCGAAGCGAGGTAAATGTAAGGGATCATAGCTAATACTTACTCGCGATGATAGGGGTGGCCCTGCAGAATCGTCCAAGCCCGATAGAGTTGCTCGACTAGTAATACTCTAGCCATAGCATGTGGCAAGGTAAGACTCGAAAGACGCCACATTGCTTGAGCGCTATCTTTGAGGCTAGCATCCAAGCCATCAGCACCGCCAATCAAAAAGACAACATCGCAACCGTCTTGTCGCCAGTTGGCTAATTGCGTTGCTAGGTTCTGAGTGGTTTGATCTTTCCCGCGCTCATCTAATGCAATGATGCGAGACCCTTTAGGAATGGCCGCCGCCATTTTGATGGCTTCTTTAGCGGGAGTGAGATCGGGTTTGATCTCTTTAATCTCAATGCTGCAATCAGCTGGCATGCGCTTGATGTAGTCATGCGTTACCGTTGCCACCCAGTCTGGCATCTTATGACCAACAGAAACGATCGTTAAACGCATTCAGAAGAAAGACTGTATGAAAGAATCAAATACTTAGTCTTCGTCTTCGTCAGGCTCGCTAGCTTTGACAAGACCTTTTTCACCAGCCAGCTTGACCCGTACAGGTTTGGCACCCCACATGCCTTCAAGTTGGTAGTAAGAGCGCAGCATGGGTTGCAAGATGTGCACGACAATATCGCCGCAATCCACTAAGACCCATTCACCGGTTTCTAGTCCTTCAACCGAGATCACTTCGCCACCTTTGGCGTTGACCTCTTCTTTAACCGACATAGCTAATGAACGTGTCTGACGATTACTTGAGCCAGTGGCAATAATGACGCGGTCAAATAATTCACTTAATTTAGTGGTGTCATAGACGCGAATATCTTGTGCTTTGACATCTTCTAAGGCATCAATCACGACGCGCTGTAATTTACGTAATTCCATAGTTTTTTGCTGTATTTCTGTAATAGGTCTAATGAGTATGGGGTGATCTTAGCTTGATTACTTGTACAAGCCCAGATTTGTGATGATTTCTAAAACGTGAGAAGGGATTTGCTCTGGCCCAAGGGAGTTCCCAGAGGGGGTTCTGAGACGATTTCGTAGTTCCGTAGAGGATAAGTCAACTGCCAAGCTCTTATCTAGGTATATGCGGCCAGATGGGCTAATTTCAATAGCGTCAGTCTCTAGAGTTTGGTGTTTAGCGAGCAAATTATCTATTTCTGGACTCATTTCAGTTTCAAGTGCACATTCTGGTCTGCTGGCAACCGCAAAATGAACGTGATTGAGTAAATCTCTCCACGAATTCCAGCTTGGTACTGACATAAAGGAGTCGGCTCCCATGAGCCAAATGAGGCTCGCTGTAGGACCATAGCGCTCCCTTAAGGTCTTGATAGTGTCAATGGCATAACTGGGGCCAGCACGATCTACTTCCAAACGATCCACCCCAATCTGGGTTGAAATCTTTAGGTATAAAAATGCCCTAGCCAAATCGATTGCAGCTGCTTCGGTTAACTGGAGGCGGGTTTGCGCTCGAGTGATGTGGGTGGCTTTTTGCCAAGGCTCGCCACTTGGAATGAGTAGCAATTCATCCAAGTTAAATAGCTTGGCAAAGTGCGTAGCAAGTTTGAGGTGCCCAAGATGTGGCGGATCAAAAGTGCCGCCTAGGATGCCGATTTTTTTTGGAGCATTCAAGTTAAGCTAACCAGTCGCGAGGCTTAAGGTAGTAATCATAAAGCTTTGCCTCTGGGGTATTGGGCTCTGGATGCCAGTTATAACGCCATTGCACAACGGGCGGCATCGACATCAAGATTGATTCAGTACGTCCGCCAGAGTGCAGGCCGAAGATGGTGCCGCGATCGAAGATGAGGTTGTATTCAACATAACGTCCACGGCGATATTCTTGGAAAGACTTTTCCTCAGCGGTGAAGGGATCGTTTTGACGACGCTGGGCAATCGGCAGGTAAGCGTTAATGAAAGCATCACCAATTGCGCGGGTCATTGCAAAGCTTTTTTCAAAACCCAGCTCATTGAAGTCATCAAAGAAAACGCCACCAATACCACGGGGCTCTTCACGATGCTTTAAGTAGAAGTATTCATCGCACCATTTTTTAAAGCGGGGATAGAGATCGTCACCGAAAGGATCTAACGCATCCTTGGCAGTCTGATGAAAGTGTTTACAGTCCTCATCAACTCCGTAGTAAGGGGTTAAGTCAAAACCACCGCCAAACCACCACACAGGCTCTTTACCAGGTGCTTGTGCAATAAAGCAGCGCACATTCATATGCGTAGTTGGGATCTTGGGATTATTGGGATGAAAGACCAGCGAGACGCCTATGGCCTCGAAACTACGTCCAGCCACTTCTGGGCGATGATGTGATGCTGATGGAGGCATTTGATCGCCACGGACATGCGAGAAACCAACCCCACCTTTTTCAAGAATATTGCCGCCATCCAAAATACAGGTGCGACCATAACCCTTGAGTTTGCTGTCTTCTGGCTTTTGCCATTCATCGGCGATGAAGGCTTTGCCATCGAGCGCACTCATCGCTGCGGTGATGCGATCTTGCAAACCCCAAAAGTAATCTTTTAAGGTTTGGATATTTATCTGAGTTTGTACGCTATCGGACAATTGTGTTCTATCGACCTTTATTTGATTGCGCGGTAACCAATATCTTTGCGATATTGCATGCCATCAAATTGAATTTGAGAAATAGCGTCATACGCCTTTTGCTGGGCGCCACGAACTGTGTCAGCCAAGCCAACCACGCACATCACACGGCCGCCTGAAGTGAGTAGCTTGCCGTCTTGCAGTTTGGTTCCTGCATGAAAGCTCAGTTGATCTTCGGTATCAGCTGGAATGCCAGTAATCACATCACCGTTACGTGGGGTCTCTGGGTAGTTATATGCCGCGAGCACTACCCCTAAGGCAGTGCGGCGATCCCACTCAAGCTCGACTTCATTGAGTTTGCCGTCCACTGCCATATCCAATGCATGAACTAAGTCACTGCGTAAACGCGCCATGATTGGCTGTGTTTCTGGATCACCCATGCGGCAATTAAATTCTAAAGTTTTGATTTTTCCATCAGGAGAGATCATCAATCCTGCGTAGAGGAAGCCGGTATATGGCAGACCATCAGATTCCATGCCTTTTACTGTCGGCATGATCACTTCACGTAAAGCGCGCGCATGAACTTCAGGGGTGACTACGGGAGCGGGGGAGTATGCACCCATACCACCGGTGTTAGGGCCTTGATCGGCATCGAGTAAACGCTTATGGTCTTGGCTGGTTGCTAAGGCAAGAACATTTTTACCATCTACTAAAACAATAAAGCTAGCCTCTTCTCCGGTCAGGAATTCTTCAATGACGACACGAGCACCGGCATTACCCAGTTTATTGTCCGCCAGCATCATATCGACTGCTGCGTGAGCTTCTTCAAGACTCATGGCAACTACAACGCCTTTGCCAGCAGCCAAGCCATCAGCCTTGATCACAATAGGAGCACCTTTAGCATCAATATAGGCATGCGCCTCTAATGCATTTGAAAAGGTTTGGTAATCCGCAGTTGGAATGCCATGTCGTTTCATAAAGGCTTTAGAGAAATCTTTTGAAGACTCTAATTGCGCCGCAAGTTGGGTCGGCCCAAAAATTCGCAAACCATTTGCGCGGAACACATCGACGATGCCAGCTGCCAGCGGAGCTTCGGGGCCAACCACTGTTAAGTGAATCTTTTCACGTTTCGCAAACTCTGCAAGATCTTGCAGGTCTGAGATGGGAAGATTTTGAATGCCTGCTGTAGTCTGCTTAGCCGTGGCAGTACCGCCATTGCCTGGCGCAACAAAGACTGTTTGCACTTGAGGCGATTGAGCTAATTTCCAGGCCAGCGCATGTTCGCGACCACCGGATCCAATTAAGAGAATTTTCATAGCAAGCTAATAGTTATGTTGATGAATGGGTTTCAAATCAGAATGCCGCTGAATTAGAAAGCTGCATTCGTGAAAACTTCTTGTACGTCATCTAGATTCTCAAGAGCGTCCAATAATTTCTGCATGCTTTCAGCTTGATCGCCCTCAAGTGAAATTTCTGTTTCGGGGCGCATGGCTACGGTAGCTAACTCGGCTTTGAGGCCAGCTTTGGAAAGCGCATCTTGTACTTTTGAAAAATCAGGTACAGGCGATAGCACTTCAAGTGAGCCATCATCATGGGTGATGACGTCTTCTGCACCAGCATCTAAGGCAACTTCCATTAATTGATCTTCACTAGTACCAGGGGCAAATAGCATTTGGCCGCAGTGCTTGAATAAGAAGGCAACAGAACCTTCGGTACCCATATTGCCACCATTTTTAGTAAATGCGTGGCGCACTTCAGCAACTGTTCTAGTGCGGTTATCTGTGAGGCAGTCAACAATCACAGCAGCCCCATTAAAGCCATAACCTTCGTAACGAATCTCTTCGTAGTTCACACCCTCAAGTGAACCAGTGCCGCGCTGAATCGCCCTTTGCACATTGTCATTGGGCATATTGGAGTCTTTAGCCTTATCAATCGCTAAACGTAAGCGGGGGTTCGTCGCAATGTCGCCGCCACCTAATTTGGCTGCGACAGTAATTTCTTTAATGAGTTTGGTCCAAATCTTGCCGCGCTTTTCGTCTTGACGACCTTTGCGGTGCTGAATATTGGCCCATTTTGAGTGGCCGGCCATACGGGTAAGTCCTTTTGCAGAATTTGGCTAGAGACGCCTATTTTAAGGGGTACTGAGCTAAAGGATGGCAGTCCATACTCTTTTTTTGTTACACTCTCACCTCTTAGCTGTACGTAATGCAGTTTTTCCACTGCAAACACCTGCCTCGGTGATGGAATTGGTAGACGTGCCGGACTCAAAATCCGGTGCCGCAAGGCGTGGCGGTTCGAGTCCGCCCCGAGGCACCACTCAATTTGGCTTTCTGCCATTGAGTTTTCTGAAATGAATTCCTAGATTTCGTACGTATCCGATTCGCTGGACATTGCCTGCTCGACAATTTTACGTGTGAGTGTCGGTGAGAACAGTTCTATAAAGGTGTAAACAAAAGACCGGAGATAGGCACCTTGTTTCACGCCAAGATGGGTCACGTTATTACCAAACAAATGGCCAACAGGAATCACCTTGAGATTGCGATCGCGATCAGGGTCGTAGGCTAGTCCTGCAACAATCCCGACCCCCATACCAGTTTCAACATAGGTTTTAATCACATCAGCATCGATGGCTTCCAAAATAATATCTGGAGTTAAATTGCGCTGCGCAAAGGCGGCATCAATTTTGCTGCGTCCTGCAAATGCCTTGTCGTAAGTGATAAGGGGATACTTTGCTAGTTCTTCTAAGCTGATGGCTGCTTGATTGAGCAATGGATGGCTGAGGGGCACCATGACAACGTGTTGCCATTGGTATCCGGGTAGCGCGAGCACACCTGCTGTATTGGCAATACCTTCAGTTGCAATGGCAATGTCCGCACGATCATGGGTGAGTAGCTCAGCGATTTGACCTGGACTACCCTGTTGTATGCTGACGCGCACCTTAGGAAAACGCTTGGTAAATTCCGTAAGCACTTTAGGTAAGGCATAGCGAGCCTGCGTATGGGTTGTTGCAATGACAAAGTTTCCTTGGTCTTGACTAGCAAAATCTTTACCAACGCGTCTAAGTGTTTCGACTTCATCCAAAATACGCTCAATCGAAATGAGGATGCGCTTGCCAGGCTCGGTTAAGGAGCGAATACGCTTACCGTGCCGACGAAAAATCTCAACACCCAACTCATCCTCTAATTCGATGATGGCC
>Ga0194040_1000186_pt1 | contig 17763 bp, 8 predicted proteins | sample JunL2210m_MetaG_FD_148973 | JGI IMG/M metagenome (GOLD analysis project Ga0194040, IMG submission 148973) | Anoxic zone freshwater microbial communities from boreal shield lake in IISD Experimental Lakes Area, Ontario, Canada - Jun2016-L227-10m | ecosystem: Environmental > Aquatic > Freshwater >... | reverse complement strand
TCTTTCCCCCACAGATCTCAACGCGGCGGTCCGCGACTACACCTCAACCTACCTCGATCACGAAATCCAACTCGGTGAGGAACCGCCGAAACCGGCCAGCGCACCCGAAGAATCCCGCTCGGAACCACGCACCTCCCTTCCTCCAAAGAGAAAAAAACACGCCGAACCGCCGGACGCCTGACCCCAGAAACGGTTCCCGACTTGAACCCTCTACCGCAAACAAAAAAACGCGCTGTCCGCCGGCTCATCGAAGGCGTCGGTGCCACGGTCGTTTTTTCGATCCGGATCCAGCGGATCCTTGACAACCCGGAGCGGCGGAAAAAGCTCGTCCGCATCTGCGGAAAAAAAACTCTCCGCGTCGTGCAGCCCGTGCTCCGTCCGCTTGAGCCCGGCTGGAGGAAGCTCCGCAAGCACGTCCTCCAGCCCACCGCCGCGGCCGCCGCGCGGCTGTGGCGGCGGATCATGCGCTTTCACAGGCGCACCCCGCTCCCGCGGCTCCGACGGCTCTACCTCGGCGGGTTTGCCATCTTTTTTCTTCTGGCCCTGCTTCTCTTTTGGCTCGGGAACCCGGCGGGCGGCCCGCCTCAGGATCCCAAAGCCGCCCTCGCAAAACTCATGGAGGACACCGCAAAACTCATCGGACAACAGCGCCTCAACAAGGCCGAAAAAAATCTTGAGAAGCTGAAAGCGTTGGCGCCCCAACACCCGACGGTCCTCACTTTCTCCGGCGCCATCAAGTCCCTCCGCAAAGATTACGCCGGCGCGCGGGCGGATTACTCGCTCGCCCTCGAGGTGGCCCCGTCCAGCTTCAACGCCGCGTTCAACCTCGCCGAGGTCGACTTCGTAACAAAAAATTACCCCGCCGCGACCGCCCAGTTCCGCAGGATGCTCGACGCGAGGCCGCAGGACGAAATCCTCCTCTACAGGCTCTTCCTCTGCGCGCTCCTCGAAAATAACACCGATCTCGCAAACTCCTGCCTCGACCGCCTCTCCCCCGCCGGCACCACCCCCGCCTATTACTACGCCAACGCCGCACGTCAGTTCCAAAATAAAAATATCCCAGAAGCCAGAAAATTCCTCAGCACCGCAAAAACCTTCTACCCGGGCAAAACCGCTTTCTTCGACTCTTCCAACCAGCTCCTCGGCTTCCACTGAAGCGCTGCGTACTTGTAGCACGCCCGTGTCGGGCGTGCTCTGCATCCGACACGAAATAGGAAACTTCCCTAACCCGAACAGGGGATTTTCCCGCAAATGTTGCGTGTTTGGCCCGATTGCGCCGGACCGATCCGGGAATGTAATCTCGCCGCATGAAAAATCACTTTTCCCGCCTCGCGGCTCTCGCGATCCTGCTCGCCGCAAGCGCGTTCACCATCACTCCCGCCCGCGCGGCCACATGGAATGTCAACAGCTCTGGCAACTGGACCACCGCCGGCAATTGGTCAGGCACCGTGCCAGATGCGGCAGGAGCCACGGCATCGTTGACGTATGACATCACTGCCGCCAGGACCGTCACCATCAATATCACATCTAAAACGGTGGGCACGCTCCAGATGGGTGATCCTGATTATACATATGGCGGCGGGTGGTATAGCTACACACTGGCGGCCAACGCCGGTCTTTCGCTGATCCTCGACAACGGTGCCTCCAGTGCCACGATAGAAAAGGTCTATGAATACAGCACCTCTGGTACACCCTTTGCAAACAGCATTATCTCGGCACCTGTTCTGTTAAACAGCAGTCTGAATATCCTCGATAATTCCCGCCAGCCCTACAGTGGAAACCCTGGAGTTTTGTCCTTCACCACCGGCGGGATTACCGCCAACTCCGCTGGAACCAAGACGATCAACAATAATGGCACAGGCGTTGGCGGCGTCGTCATCAGCGGCGTGATCGGCGACGGCACTGGGCAGATCGCTGTGACGCAAAACTCCACGACTTCGTCGCTGACCCTCAACGGCACGAACACCTACTCCGGCAACACGCTGATCCAAAAAGGCACTCTTAAGTTGGGAAACAATCTGGCTTTGCAAAATAGCGCCGCCGACACATCCGGCGGCGGCAACATCACTCTGAGCGGTATCACCACAGCAACCATCGGAGGTCTCATCGGCAGCAAAAACCTGTCGTCGGTCATCACCACCGGATACACCGGCCTGACCGCTCTAACCCTGAACCCGCGATCGGGCGTCACTCACGACTACTCCGGCGTCATCGCCAATGGCTCCGCCAACATGACTCTTACGAAGACCGGCTCAGGCACACAAGTTCTCTCCGGGCTCAACACCTACACAGGCCTGACCACGGTGAGCGAGGGCACGCTGGCTTATGGGGTGACGAATTCCTTGAGCAGCGGGGCCGTCACGGTGAATGGCGGCACACTCGACATCAAGACGTTCAGCGACACGGTCGGGGTGGTCACCCTGACAAATGGCTCGGTCACGGGAACCTCGGGGGTTTTGACGGGCAGCAGTTATGTCTTCAATGGCAACGGCACAGCGTCAGCCATCCTCAACGGCACCGGCACTGCGACCAAGAGCGGGGCCGCCACTACCACAACGCTCTCGGGCAACAACACATTCACCGGCGCGACGGCGGTAAGCTCGGGCACACTCGAACTCGCCTCCGCAAGCGGCCAGGCGGCACTCGGCGGCACAGCGTCAGTCACGGTGGGCACCGGCGGCACGTTGCTGCTCTCGCAAAACGACCAGATCAACAACGCGGCCACGATGACCCTCGGCAACGGCACCATCAAATTCGGCGCTGCTGTCAGCGAGGGAGGCAACAGCACGGTCGGCGTGGGCGCGCTCACGCTCACAGCCAACTCGATCCTCGACTTCAACTCCTTCGCGGGACTGATCACATTCGCCAGCTTCACGCCGGGCGCATACATCCTTGAAGTCACCAACTGGCTCCCGACCAGCTCGCACCTGATCTTCAATCAAGACCAGACGGCGAACCTCGCGGCAAATGCGTTTACCGTCAATGGCCAGTCCGCCTTCCAGACCGACTTGGGCAACGGCTTCTACGAGATCGGCGTCACCGCCATCCCCGAGCCGTCCACATGGGTCGCGATAGGCGCGCTTGTTCTTGGTGGCGGGCTCATCGCCTGGAACCAACGCCGCTTTTCTTCCGACAAACGTAAGCAGCACTTCTGGCACACCTAACGGGAAATAGCAGAAGCGTCGTAGCCTGCGGCAATGCCGATTACACAGGATGGGCGTGAGAGGATGGGTTCGGCAGGATTCCGAACCCTGCACGCTGGAAGCGTGCGCTCCCTCTCGGATTTTCCTTCGGAAGTTTTGCGCCGCGTCCGTGCCGGACGCGCTCGGAACACGCCCGGCACGGGCGTGGCTACAGGGCGCTACAACGGAAACCTCTGGTGGCCGACTGGCGTTAAACGAGATTTATTTTGTGCGCCAGATTTTCCATGCACGCCATCATCGCATGTCGCTCCTCTTCCCCGCCATGGCTTTCACCTTGGCGACATCAATCTGTCCGTCCTGAGGATATTCGAAAGGGAACAGTTCCCATTCTTCGGTATAGGAGGCGGATTCGCCGGGCCGGATGGTTTCCTTCGGGCCGATCGGCTCGATCTCACAAAACCGATCCTTCTGGTAGCAGATGGAAACGGTCAGGCCGGCCATCTCGTTATAGACCCGTTCCGGATAGACCGGGAACCGTTTGATGAACAGGATGTTTTTCCGGGTCAGATAGGACAGCCAGCCGTCATACGAATCCATCCCCAGCTTGGCAAACTGCGGCGGGCCGCTAATGACAAGACAGCCACTTTCGACGGTGAGACACGGATCCTTTTGGGGCCGGTAATTCATCACGTCCCCGGGGCCGTAAGAGATAAACTTCGCTGGGAACCGGCTCTCTGGGTTCAACGGAACGACACAAATCCCGCCGCCCTCACCAAACGTGCGGCTCCAATGACACCAGTTTTTGGTGGCGTCAGAAATATTTTTGATGGTTTGCGTGCAGTGAAGGCGGCTGGAGTCTGCCGCCAGCTCGAACTCCCGCACGAGCTGAACGCCTGTCGCGGGATCCGGCAGGCTGGTCAGCCTCGCTTTTCTCGGGCCGATAATTTTGGACTGCCAGGGACCGCACCAAAGATTCGGATGGCGAGGGATGACATTTTCTGGACCGATGTCAAACCGCCCCCCCCAGGGATCAATTTGAGGTTTGTCGGGGGCGGCGACCCAGCCCGCCTGATTCGGATCGAGCTGGAGTGCGTTGGTCCCATTAATCGAATACTCCAGAACTCGTCCGCCGCAATCCGGTCCGAGCACAACCCGAGTGGTCGGGTTGGAGAGCACAGGACATCGTGAATATCCGTGATAATCGATAAAGCTCACCCCATCGTAGCAAATGGCTCCGAAACCATTCCCGATGGAGAGCAGAAGAAATGCCAGAATTTTAAGACTCATCCTCATAGCCGGGGAGGATCTCACTGGATTTCCAAAGTTCTCAGTGACCACGGCTCGAGTGGAATTTTCACCTCGGCTTCGCCGTCCGGGTTGCGGGTCGTGAGCAAGGTCTGGCGGATCCCATTGGAAAGATCGATGACGGTCGACTTGCCAGCTGGCAAGGCGAGGACCGCGCCGGTCGGCTGGTCGCCTGCGTTCATCAAGCCGTATCGGTCGCCGAATTTCTTGATGACCGCTTGCTTGGCGGAGTCGGACAGCTTTCCTGGATATTCCTCAGGCTTGGCAAAGGGCAGGAGTTGAAACGGGACGGCAAAAGTCCGCAGGTCGATGAGTCGGCTTTCATACGGCCAGCTCCAAAAGGTATCGAGGAAAACGTCCCGTGCGTTGGCGTGAAGAAGTCCCTCCACCAGCTCCCGGCGGAAGGTCCGCTGGTTGCGAACGTATGGGCAGGTCCAACCTTTGAGCGGCTTCGGGCTCTCGTCATAGAATGGCATGGCGATCGCGAGCCCGCCGCTGAAGCCATCGCGAATCCGCTCGAATCCCGGCTGCGTGTAGGGTGATGGCCACCGCAGCCTGTCGCCATGATTGCGGGAGCGCTCGCGTTCCAGGACGAAACAAAAACCGTCACTGCCAGCATAGAGCGAGGGGTCGTGGCAGACAAACTTCAGAAAGTCGTGGTAGCTATGGATTCCATGCTCTGTCAGCTTGGCAGGATCGAAGCGGACATTCTCCACTCCGATGTAGGCAAACTGCAGGGGATTGGCTTCCCAACCTTGGTTGATGGAGAGGTAGAGGTCAGGACGGTGCTTGCGCGCCAAGTCGAGCAGCCACTGCAGATACTCGTAGCGCTTCTGACACGACCACTTGATCCAGGCGTCCACCGTCTTCTGGTCGGAGTCGAGCATCGTCCGAATGTTCTCCAGCTCGACCGGGGTGGACTTGAACTCCACACCGGTCTGCTTGCTGAAGTCGTCCATGTTGCGCTTGGTGAAAAAGCTTTGAGCTGAAGCCACCACCGAGATGTCGCTGAACGACGAGTAGCCGGCCAGGGCCGCTATCGATTTATTCAGCGCCTTGGCGAGATGGGCCAGCTCCTCCTTGGTCGGGCTGAGCGGGGCGCTCGAGGCGATCCGCCCTTCGTGCGTTCCGGCAGCGGTCTCGAAGCTGTTGAAATCTGATCCCTCGAACCCGAGCGGGATCAGCGACTGGGAGAAGATCTTTGCGCAAACGCCATGCTCCGCCGCACTTTCAAAGAGCCAGCGCTGGGATTCCATGCTGTTGGCGTGCCAGCCGGCCTGCGACCCTGGACGGGAGATGCTATACCCCTTCCCAAAAAGAAGCTGCGTCGGCATCTGGTGATTGCAGAAAACCGAATTATACCCGGCTAACTTCGGGAACTGGCTCAGCTGCCAGGGGCTGCCCGAGGATTCTGTGCCGACCGTGATGTGCCGCCGGTTGCCCTTGGGAAAAAGGGGAGCCAACTCCGGCAGCGCGGGCATCTTTTTGACGCGGTAAACGCTGACGCTTTTCACCGCCAGCCCATCCGGCCGCGTCTCCTTAGCGAGATCCATTCCGACGGGGGAGTTGGAAAAGCAGAGCGAGATCTGGGTCGTCTTGCCGTATTCGTTCCTATGGTTGCTAAAAAAGAAAAACGGCTCCTTCTTGAACTTCCCTTCGTAGGGTGGCTTGCCGGTGTCGCAGCCTCCCATGGGATTGGGTGCGTTCCATAAGTTGTCATCCACGATTTTCAATCCTGTCGGGTCGAGTGCCACGGCGTGAAATTCCCCGAATCGCTCCTTGTCGTAGGCGTGCTCGACCACAATAACATAAGGGGTTTCCGGCTCGAAGCGTGCCTTCGTCAGGTTGAAGCGGAAGTAGCTGGTCGCTTTGCTGTTCGTCATCACGCGGCAGTTCTGCCCGAGCACTTGGGCGAGCGGGACCTTGCCATTCTCGGGATCGTTCACAGATTCCAGACGACCCAGCCCGGCAGGCAGCTTCTTCTCGCCGGATTTTTTCCAGTTGAGGATCATCGGGTCGTTGGAAATGTCGTAAACCTCATGTGGATCATTTGGATCGGCCAGGTTGACCGTCTCCAAAAGCTCCAAGTCCTCCATCTTGAAGGGGGCGACGCCTTCGTCGCCTTGGTTGGCCAGAGAGGGATACCATGCGTAGTTTACCATCCCGGGCTGAACTCCGGCGAGCGGGCCGAGCGGCAGCGAGAGCGCAACCTCCAACTCCTTCCCTTCGGCAAAGAGATCAAAGCGGACGGAAGTCCCGTCAACCATCAGGAGCTTATCTGTCCCCTTAACCTTCAGCCCCAGAGGGCCGGCGGGAGTGTCAAAGGTTTTCCCTGCGCCGATGGACTCGACGAGCGTTCCCACTCCGCGGTCGAGATCGTTACGAAACAACTGCGGGGAGCCGGACATCTCGAACCCCAATCTCGCCCCCTTGGGCAGCCCGGACGCCTGGAACGCAAACTTGATCGTCTCCTTCAAACTCACCCCATAGACCGCGACCACCCTCACCACGGTCTCCTTGCCGTCCGGCAGGGTGTATTTCAGCTCATAACGCAAGGTCTGCACCCGCCCCACGTTTTGGACTTGCACCGGATAGTCGGCTTTTGCGGCATAAAGGCGTTTCCCATCGAGCTCGACGAACGGCGACAGGTTATTGAGCATGCAACGCTCTGGACGGAATCCCATGCTTTTGTTTTTGAAATAGTAGTTGAAGAGCTGGAGCCCCTTCAGCGTCCCCGGCTTGTCCGAGTCGTAGAACGCCCAGTAGGCATCCGCCTGCCACACTGCAGGCCGGTTATCCAACTGTCGCTTTTCAAAGCGGTGGAGATCGATCTTCCGCACCGAGACAAAGTTCGCTCCGTTCTCCCCAGCCTTGAAGCCGACGTAGAACGTCTTCACGGTCGCAGGAGGAAACTCGATGGTCGTCTGATCCTGGGGGTATATGGCATTCTGATTAGCGACCGCGATCCGCTTGAAATTCCCCTCGGCATCCTGAATGCAGGCCCCCCAGCTCCCCTTTTCCGGAACATTATTGCCCCAATAAATCACCACGCGATCCACCAGGCATCCTGGCTCAGACTTATCATACGTCACACCACAGAGGCATTTCCCTCCATCACTGAGCCAATCGCCACAGCCATTGATGAGAGAGGCGTCCGGCTTCTGCCCGCGCAGAAAGATCCCCCCGGCCGAATTCACCAGACCGAACGTCTTGCCGATGAGCTGGTATTCCTCGCCCGGGACAAAGCCGTAGTCAGTCGTTGAGAAAAATTGCCCGCTTTCCAGTCTGCTCATCCGATCCACATCGGCGTTTTCCTTGGCGCCGAAATAGACCGCGCTCACCTCGGAGAACGCCTGCCTCTGTTCGGCGGCGCGCCCGGGAAACGCGACTCCAACAACCATCAGCGCCGTCACCAAATGGAAGCCTTTTTTCATTATTTCGCGGGGCGGCTACCAGCCTTTTTCTGCTATTTTAGCGGCGACGGCATCCGAGATGAGCTTGTTCCCTGCGTTATTCGGATGAATATCGTCCCCGAAACTTGTTCTTAAGTGCAAAGGGGTAAAGCCGGGTCCGATCCACGTCTGGCGCGCTCCCGCCGTGGCCACCCGGTAGACCTGCCAACTTGCTTCGTTGGTAGGCGTCCCCGTTTGCGCCAGCCAAAGACACTCGGGAGTCTTCGGGTCCAGAAGCAGGCTCAACTCTTTTGCCGTGCGGGTGGCGCTCCAAATCGCCATGGTGTCGATGTAGTTATTCGGGTAATTTGCCCGCACCCAAGGCATGAAGGTGTCGTAATAATTTGTCCAATTGATGGTTCCCGGCCCGCGATCGGTGAAGCTTCCGATAGGAGGACAAACCAGGATGTACCGGGGGTTGATCTCGGTCATTTGGTTCAACAGCAATTGCGTGTTGGGGATGATTACCGTCGCCACGGTTGTCGCCGTCCCGGGAAAGTCGTTTGCGGAAACCTCCAGGAGCCAGATGCAATCATCGTATTTGGTCCTTGCGGCCCACGTGACATCCCAGGTGCCCCCGGTGAAGTTCACATTGTATTCCCAGCCGCACTCGATGGACTGGTTGGCAAGCGCGTTGCTCCCGATGTTCAAGGTTGCGATATCATTCTTGAACTCTTTAAGCTCAAAAGAGTCGGTTGTGACATTGGCCACGTAATAGACCCGGCGCTCCACAATGGCACTTGGAAGATTGGCGCTCGTAAAATTCCAAGCCGCCGCACTGTCCGTAACTGAGAGGTCGCTTGGGTAGCCGGGATCATTGCTGATGAAGGTGACCCTGTCGCCCGTGCTGAGGCCGTGCCCAGGGCAAAAGATGGCCTTGGGATTGAGCGCGAAGTCAGTCGTGAAGGGTTTCAGTATCCGTTTGGCGAGCCCCAGAAAACGACCGTACTGATACACTTCAATGCTGACGGGTTCGGACACCGCTTTTGCATAATAGGCCCATTCGGTTCTGCGGGCGCTGTCGTGCGTGCGGTCCGCAATATGCCGGCTCCACCTCATGCGGATGGCACCCGCGGTGGTGGGATTTGTGAGCGGAGAAACAAGCTCCACCCCACGCGCCCGGTTCACCATCGTGGGACTGGTTGTTCCCCCGATCGCTTGCGAGAACGTGTGCCTCCCTGTGAGAGGTGCCAGTTTGCCGGGCCATGCGCCTGGCGTGCTGATGCTGTCGCCCACGACGTAGATCCTTGGCGAACCGACTTTCCGCAAACGGAAGAAGTTCTGTTGATCCTGATCCTGCGTAAATTTGAAGCTCCCCGTTTGAGGCCGTTCATAGCTTGGCGCGTCCAGGTGCGCCCATTCTATGAGATCCCGGCTGGTTTCCAGCGTCCACCCCATGGTGCTGTCCGTCCAATCCACGTCGATTTTTGTCGGCGCTCCAGCCCTCAGGCTGATCCGCGGATTGGGAATCGCGTCGCCCGCAAGGCAAGTGTGCAGGGATAGGATGGATAGGAGCGCGAGCAAATAACAAGTCGGACGGCTCGGCGATCCGTCCCTGCCGGTGGTGGAATGTTTCATGGGTGGTTGCGTGGCAGCGGTTATTTTTCGACAAGGAGGGCGTCGCTCATCGCGGTGCCGGAATAAGGGATTTTCACATCCTTAAACTTGTTGTTGCGAATGAGGACGGCCTCGGGAGAGAGGAACGGGATGGAACGGTTGGTTACACTTGGCTCGGGATCGAAGTCGAAGAGTTGGCCGATGTGCGAGGGCTGCACGTAATCCATTTCCTGATCGATGCGGATGCCTTTGCGCGAGAGGTTCAGGTCGCAGCCCTCGATGAGCACGTCGGCCACGGCCCCGTGGATGCGGATCGAGCTGTTGTTGTCCACTTTGTGCCGCCTGACAATTTGGAACCGGCTGATCGGGATGCTTTTGGCCCGCACCTGCGTTTCCCCGGTCACCTGTTTGAGGACCTCGGGCGTGAGGAACACATCCTGATCACGGCCGTCAACGGAGTAGTAGTAGATCTCCCAGCCCCAGATATTGAGGGTGCATTCGCCGCCGATCCAGCGGTCGATCTGCGTGCTGCCGCCGCCCCAGGTGTTGCCAGTGATCACGTGGTTGTCCAGAAACTGGTTATACCAGCTGTTCTCGACGCGAACAAAACCGGAGCTCTTGATTTTTCCCAGCTTGCCGAGGCTGTTGATATTGCTGGCGCGGATGCTGCGGTTGCCAGAGAGAATACACTCGCAGTTGGGCGGGTAGAGCTGGATGAGCGTTCCTGTGTCGATGGCGGTATTATTGATGAAAAGATGGCGTCCATTGAAACCGCCAATACTGACGAGGGATGTCTGGTCCGGGGGCAGATCCCATTCCCGATCGATCGTGATCTTGTCACCTTCACAGCCGGTCAGCCAGCGATACTGGCCCGCGCCCGTGCCGTCGATGATGAAGGCGGCAGCCGAGTGCATATCCGTCATCGCGCCCTTGGCCTGGTCGCCCAGGAACGTCTTGCCCGCGATGACAAAGCTGGTGGCCTTGGTGTCGCGCACCTTGCCCAGATAAGCGGTCGCGTGGCCGTCGAGGGTCAAGGCCTCGTGGTCCCCGCCATAGAGGTGGGAGCTGCGGTTGTTGGCGTAGAACACGTGCTTGCAGATCGAGGCCCCCATGTGCAGCCCGATGTTGTTGCCGCCCGGCGACATGCTATTGCCGGTGTTCTCATTGTTCTCGAAGATCATCTCGCACGTTCCGTTGAGCACATGCATGTTATGCGCCCGAACGGTGTTATTGGCGATGAGGCTACCACGCCCGCCACGAAGGTCGAAGGCCTGGGTCAAATGAAGAATATCGCAGTCGGTGACCTGATTGTTCTCGCCCCAAAGGAGAATCGCTGGCCCCACTTTTCCCGAACCGACAGGAGGGGTAATCGCGCGCTCATGATGCGCCTCTCCGTTGTTGTTGGTCATGTAATAATAGTTAGCCCGGATGCGAACGTTGCGAATCCTCACGTTGCTCGAACCGGTGATGATCGTGCTATGATAGCCCTGCGTGAAGATACTCAGGCCTTCGATCGCGAAATCGTTGCGCCCGTCGATGAGCGTGGGCAGCGCGCGCTCCTGGTCCGGCCACCAGAGGGAGACGAGGTCCGGGCTCTCGCCGCGCAGCGTGATGTTCTCCGGGATGAAGAGCGGGGATTTGATCCACGTGCCCGAGCGGAGGATGGCGTCGATTCTGTAGCGCCCCTGCGGAAAATAGACAACTCCCCCGCCGATCATCGAGAGCCGCTCGATGGCCTGGACGATCGGCAACGTGCAGTCCTTCATGCCGGCGGGATCCGCCCCCAGATCGAGCACGTTAATGATCGCTTTCGGCGCGGCCTTGACCGGCAAAACCTCCAGCGCGCCCGCGTCGCGCACGCCCTCGCTCCCGCCTTTGCCATTGGAAACCAAAACGCGGAATTTTCCCAGAGCAAGTCCTGCGGGCAGCTTCGCCTTGAGGCTGAAACACGACCGGTCCTCCATCTCCAAAGCGAGGGGTTTCGCCGGGCCGCCTTCGGCTTGCAGCGAGACGCCCGCCTGGCTTTCAAAATCGAGGCACTTGCCGAGAACGCGCAGCCAGCCGCCTTGGCGGGCGCGGTCCACCCCCTCGTCGCCCTGCTTCCACCAGACATCCGGGGCATTGACGTAAACCGTCTTCGAGACCCCCTCCCCTTGCCGGATCCGGCAGGCGTAGATTCCCGGCGCCCACTCGGACGGGATCACCGCCTTCAAGGAAATTCCCGTCGTCTGCAGCGGCGCGACGCGCGTCCATTCCGGCTCGCCGCCATTCTGGTTCGCAGACACAATGGCAAGCTCGACGACCGCGTCCGGGGAAAAATTCCCCCCGGCGATCACTAAGGTTTCATCGGGGTTCACCGGGTCGGAGTGCCAAAAAATGGCAGGGGTCATAGCATTTTTCATCGTGGTGGAGTGGAGTCGGGGGATGGATATTTGCGAATGGAGATTGACAGAAAACTATTCAGCGCTGAACAGAAAGAATGGGGGATTCGTGGGGTGGCTACCAGCCTTTTTCTGCGATCAGAGCGGCGACGGTGGCCGCGAGCAGTTTGTTTCCAGCCGAGCCGAGGTGGATGTTATCCTCAAAGCTTGTCCGGAACTGCAAGGGCACATAGCCGGGGCCGACCCAGGTCTCGTGCGCCCCTTCCGCGGGTTCACGGAAGGCCTGCCAGGTCGATTCGTCTCCGGGTTTTCCGGCGATCCAAAGATGCTCGGGAACCTTCGGGTCGCGGAGCAGGCCAAGCTCGGTGGCCGTGCGTCCAGCATCCAGAACGGCCATGGTATCGACGTGGTTCGCCGGGTGATTTTTCCGGACCCACGGCATGTAGGTATCGTAATAGTTTGTCCAGTTGAACGTCCCCGGCCCGCGCTCCTTGAAGCTTCCCGATGGGGGGCAAACCAGGATGTAATGGGGCGACGTCATCTGGGCGAGGAGCAGGGCCGTGTTAGGGATGGTCACAGCCGTCACGGAGGATCCCGGGATGTCATTGGCCGAAACCTCCAGGAGCCAAATGGAACCGTCGTATTTCGTTCGCGCCCTCCAGGTCACATCCCATGGCCCGCCGGCATAGCCGACATCGAAGTCCCACCCGCACTCGATCTCGGGCGAGCCCGCGGCATCGCCCCCGATATCCATCGTCCCGGCATCGCCTTGAAGCTCCTTGAGCTCGAAGGAGTCCGGGGTGGCCCCGGCCACGAAATAGACTCGGCGCTCGACGATGGCTTTCGGGAGATTGGGGCCCGAGAAATTCCAGCGGGCGGCGGCGTCGAGAACCGACAGATCCAGCGGGTATCCCGGATCATTGCTAATAAACACGACCCGGTCGCCGTCCTTAAGCCCGTGCCCTGGGCACATGATGGCTTTGGGGTTCCGGGCGTAGTCGGTCGTAAATGCTTTCAGGCTCTTTTTCGCTTGGCCGAGAACGCGCCCGTTTTGGGAGACCTCGATGCTGGCCGGTTCGGAGACCGCCTTGGCATAATAGGCCCATTGAGCGCGGTATTTGTTGTCTTGCGTGCGATCGGCAACAGGCCGGCTCCACCTCATGTGGATGGTTCCGGGTTCGGTCGGCGGTTTGAGCGGCGCGATCAGCTCGGCGCCGCGCGCCCGCGCCACCATGGATGGGCTGGTCGTGCCACCGATGGCCTGCGAGAACGTGTGCCTGCCGGTGATCTGTGCAAGCGGCGAAGGCCAGGCCCCGGGAGTGCTGATGCTGTCGCCGACAACATAGAGGGATTTTGCCTTGAGGTCCGGGGACGGCGGCTGTCCTTCGCCCGCAAGGCAGGTGTGCAGGGACAGGATGAATAGGAGGAGGGTGGCAGGATGTTTCATGGGTGTTTGCGGGGCGCGGGTCATTTTTCGGGATGTGGATATTTGCGAATGGAGATTGACAGAAAACTATTCAGCGTTGAACAGAAAGCTCCTTTTACCGCAAACCCATCCTATGACGACTCATCTTTCCTGGCGATTTCCGCTGCCCGAGCCGGGCTGCGGGATCAACCTCGGCAACGGGACCCTCGGACTCATGGTCTGGGGCCAAAGCGACCTCATCCTCAGCATCGGGCGCAACGGTTTCTGGGACCGGCGCAACGCGGTGGATTTCGCCGCGAACATCCGCTTTCAGGAGCTGCGGCAACTTCTGGAAGCCCGCGACAAGGAAGGCCTGCAAACCAAGCTGGGCAAAGGGCGCACGGCGCGGCAAGCCTACCGGAAGCCGACGCAGATCCCGTGCGGCAGGATCCAGTTCGTTTTCAAACGCCCGTGGCGTCCCGAGGACGCATCCCTGGAACTTTCCACCGGTAAACTGAGCGTGCGGCTGCTCGGGCCGTCCGGAGAAACCGCCACGGCCTCGATCCAAATCTCGATGGACTGCGAGCTGGCGCTGGTCGGGTTCTCCGACAGCATCGGCCCGGTCAAGGCCCGCGCGATACCGTCGTGGGATTTCGTCGGGGATCTACTCGCGAAAGACGGCGTCGCCGAGCCTTCGCGGTGGGAGGAGGAATCGTGCGGCGGCTTCCATCAGCCGCTGCCAGCCGATCCCGGTCTCACGCTGGCGTATTCCTGGAAAAGCGAGCGCCTGCTCGCGCTGGCAACCGGCCTGGGTGATGACGCGGCCGCGGTCAGGAGCCAGGTCGAGCCGCCCGGGCCCGCCGCGCTGCGCGAGGCCATGAGCCAGAGTGAAAGCTGGTGGCGCGATTACTTCGAAGCGACGCCCTCGCTCGACATTCCCGACAAGGAATTGAGCGACGCCTATTTTTACGGGCTGGTGAAGCTGGCGGGGCTGACCGCTCCCTCGGGCGTGGCGGCCACGCTGGTCGGCCCGTTTATGGACGACGATACGCTCCCCGCGTGGAGCAACGACTACCATTTCAACATTAATGCGCAGATGATTTATTGGCCCGCTCTGGCCGCCAACCGCACCGCACACCTCGAGCCGCTGTGGAAGCTCATGCGCGAATGGCTCCCCCTGCTCAAGGAGAACGCGTCAAAATTCTATGGAGCGCCCGACGCGGTGATGCTGCCGCACGCCGTCAACGACCGCGGCCAGGTGGTGGACACGTTCTGGCAGGGAATGATCGACATCGGATGCACGGCCTGGATGGGGCAACTGGCGTGGCTCCACTCCCGGCACACGCTCGACACCGGCATCCTGCGCGAAGTCGCCTGGCCGCTGGTGTCGGGAGCATTTGAAGCCTTCTACGCCACGTCCGAGCGGATCGTCGATAACGGAAAGACCCGCCTCTCGTTGCCCGTGTCGGTGAGCCCGGAATACGGTTACGGGTTCGACACCTGGGGCCGGGATTCCAGTTTTTCTCTGGCCGCGTTTCACATGACGGCGCAGATTTTGCCTGAGGCGGCACGCCTCCTCGGGAAGCCCGAAGACCCGCGCTGGAAGGAAGTCGAGGAACTGCTGCCGCCCTACACCACGATCGAGTCCACCAACCCGTGGAACCCAGCAGAAAAAATCCGGCACATGGCCATGTGGGAAGGCCAGGGGCTTGATGAGAGCCACCGGCACCACTCGCTGCTCGCGGCGATCCACCCCTTCAAGACCCTCGATCCGTTTGATCCCGCCCATAAAAAACTGCTGACCGACACCCTCCAGCACTGGCTTTCCAAAGGCGCGGGCAATTGGTCCGGGTGGAGCTTTCCGTGGGCGTCGAGCCTGTGCTCGTATTGTGGGATGCCCGACGGCGCGATCTTCTGGCTCAAATACGACCTCGGCCTCTACTTCAACGCCGGCGGCAACAGCGACCACAACGGCGATTTCGTCGGCGTCAGCCTCCTGGCGCGTGATTACATCCTCACCCCCGGCGAGCGCTACCGCGCGGCCGTCCAGTGCGACGCCTCGATGGGCGTCATCACCGCCCTCTTCGATATTCTCGTCCAGACGCGCGGCGACCAGATCTCCGTCCTGCCCGCACTGCCAAAAAAATGGCGGGACTTTTCGTTCGACGGCGTCCTAACGGAAGGCGCATTCCGGATCGGCGCGACGGTCAAGGATTGGAAGGTCGCCGAGATCCGGATCGAAAGCGTCAAAGGCGCACGGATCAACCTCCGGCACGGCCTGGGCGACGCCTGGATCGAAAACGGCACGCCGCGTTCCGGCGCCACGCTGTCCCGCGCCACCGGAGCCGGCGAACGGATCGTCCTGCGCCCCGCATAATTATTGGCGTCGGCATCGCTCCGAACAAACCGCCGTCTTCTCCATTATTCCCATGCAAAATCACATCAAAATCCTTCTGGCCCTCCTCGTCATGACGCACCTCCGGGCCGAGGTCCCCCCGCCGGACCGGGCGGTCGCCACCGCCGCAATCTCCCTGACAAGCCCCTCCCCCGGTGCCACGTTTGATATCGGCGCCTGCATCCCCTTGCGGGTGGATTTCAAGCCTTCGGCCGACGCTCCCATCTCCGCCGTCAGATATTACGACGGCCCGGCGCTCATTGCCGAGGTCGGAGCTCCCTACCGCTTCGCCTGGACGACCGCCGGGCGAGGTCCGCACTCCCTGTGCGCGGTGGCCGTCGATGAGCGTGGCACGGCGGCCTCCAGCCCTGTCGACATCACCATCAAAGACCCGACCACCCCGGTGGATTTGTCCAAAGACGTGGATCGCTACAACGTCACCTTCACGACCTTGGGCAAGAACTCCCATGACTCGATGCCGCTGGGCAACGGCGACATTTCAGTCAACGCCTGGACCTATGAAAATGGCGACATCGGGCTGCTCATTGGCAAGCTTGACGCCTTCTCGGGCGAGGCGCATGCAGGGGGATTTTTCAGCCTGCGCAAGATCGGCCGGGTGCGCATCGCGCTGGATCCGCCGGTGTTCAAACAGGCTGCGGACAATGGCACATTCAAGCAGACGCTGGTGCTGGGCAATGCGGCGATCAGGATCGCCGGCCAGGGCAGCGAACTCACCCTATGGGTCGACAAAAACCACCCGGTTGTCCGTGTCCAGTTGAGCGGAAAAACCAAAGTCACCATGACGGTCAGCGACGACCCGTGGCGGACCACGGAGGTCGCCGGGACGCACTTGGCCGACACCGTTTTCACCGGCCTGCCCAACCAGATTGCCTGGTGCTACTACGATCCGCGCACGACGACCGGCTACCGCAATACCCACGAGCAGGGGGCGATTCAGATGGGCGCTCCGGGAGCCGACATGCTGCCGCGGCTGACCACGGTGTCGTTCGGCGCGCTCATCGAAGGCGAAGGCCTGACTTCGGTGGATTCCCGGACCCTGCGATCCGGCGCCGTGACCAGCTGCCGGGCGGACATTAACATCCTGCGCTACTCCAAGCTCAACGAGGCGACTCCGGCCAAGTGGCTTGACCTGATCCAGAAGCAGGCGGCGAAAATCCGGGCGCTCCCCGTGGCCACGGCCTGGAACGAGCATTGCCAATGGTGGAAAAACTACTGGGACCGGAGCTACATCATCATCACCGAGGGGCCGCAGCACGAGGAGGTCACCAGCCGCTACCTTCACCTGCGATTCCTGAACGCCTGCCAGACCGGGCCGATGAAAGAGCTCTGGCGCATCCCGTTCAACGGCGGAATTTTCAACGTGGATTTCCTCGATGTGGACATGGGAAAAGGTGTGGGAGTCAACCCCGTGAAACCGGAGACGATGATGACGGCCGATTTTCGCAAGTGGGGTGCCTCTGATCGGCCGCAAAACGTCCGGCACGTCTATTGGCCGATGTTGCAAACCGGCGATCTCGACCAGGCGCGGGCCTGGTTCCTCTGGCCGGCCATCGTGGCCAAGCACTGGCAGAAAACCGTCGAAGACAAGACCGCTTTAAAGGGGGCGTTCATGAGCGTCGGCTGCTCGGGCTGGGAAGGCCTCCAGTCCCGCCTTTTCGCCAAGCGCGACACTCAGGCTGCCAGCCGGATTGTGCCTGAAGGAATCGGCCGGAAAATCGGGGGGCGTGATTTTTGTTTTGATGCCGCCGACGAGTATCTCCCCTACATGATCGATTACTACGAACTCACCCGGGACGAGGACTTTTTGGCCAACCAGTTGGTGCCTTACGCGGAGGGGCTGTTTAAGTTTTTCGACGGCTATTTCACCCGGGATGACCGCGGCAAGCTGGTGCTCTGGCCGTGCATGACCTCCGAGGCCTACGTGCGCTTCCCGGACACCGGCTACGTGCCCGCAAATCCGATGGGCGGCGTGGCCCTGCTCCACTCGCAACTGCCGCGCCTGCTCGCCCTCCAGGGCAAGCCCGGGATCACTGCCGACACCCTCGCGCTCTGGCAGCGCGTCTATGATGCCCGCCCGGACATGCCCGTGGCGGTCCGGCGCCCC
>Ga0194040_1000162_pt1 | contig 18541 bp, 24 predicted proteins | sample JunL2210m_MetaG_FD_148973 | JGI IMG/M metagenome (GOLD analysis project Ga0194040, IMG submission 148973) | Anoxic zone freshwater microbial communities from boreal shield lake in IISD Experimental Lakes Area, Ontario, Canada - Jun2016-L227-10m | ecosystem: Environmental > Aquatic > Freshwater >... | reverse complement strand
CCCCTACATTTTCTGATAATATGTTTAAAATTGTTTTTTGTATAAATGTATTACACCATTGTAGTTCTTTAAAAGAAACTATTAGTGAATTGTATAGAATATTAGAACCTGACGGTATACTAGTAGTCGTTGAGCACGATTGTTATACTGAATTTGATGTTAAATTAATAAATCTACAACATTTATTTTATAGTATATATTATGATAGAAATAATACTGATTTAAATATACCACCTAATTATACTTATTTATTTAATGCTTTTGAAATGGACTATTTATTTAAACCATTTGTTTTTGATCATGCATCTACTATATTTTCGTCTGTAGATTTAAAAATTGTAAATTATGATAATTCTTTATTTGCTTTTTATAAAAAAATATAAATATAATGTCATTTAATTATACTAAATTTAAAAATCTATGGAATATTAACAAGGCTATTATATTAAATGAATTACAAAACAACAATAAAAAAGTAGGCCATTATATATGGTATGCATTTCCATTATCTAAATATTATTATGGAAAAAATTCACCAGCTAATCCTGATTTAATATTTGATAATGAGTATAAAAATGACACTGCTAAAATATTAAGTGATACAGAATGGTTAAGGTTTTTTATAAAAATATTATCAATATTGTATCACAGAAAACTAAATTATGTTACATTCTTTGGCCCAGATGCTTGGAAAGTTTGCTCTTCTTTAGACATATATACTATAATAATAAATATGATATGCTACTTAAACTTTATTTTAATAATATAATATATATAATATCTGAAACTAATAATTTTTACGATAAAGATTCTAAAATATTATATAATAATGCTAATTTAAATAGTTCATATACAGGTAATAAGTATAACATAGATATATCATTATTTGAGTTTAAATATAATATTAAAGTTTAATAAAAATATTTAATACAATATAATGTCTGATTTTGATTTAGGTAATTTTTTAATAAATGGCGACGAGGATAATAAACTACATGAATATCAAACAAAAGTAATAGAAGGTCTATTGGCCAATCCACCAGATCAAAATGATATAACAATTGTAGAATATGTTTTTCCTATTAGCAAATCTTTATGCGGAAAATATCGTGGCAATTCTATATTTTTATTAGATGATAGTAATAATGCTAAATCAATATTAGAAAATGATAATTGGAGAAACTTTTTTATAAAAGTATTATTCATATTTTATATTAAAAAAATAGACTACGCAATATTTGGCAATGAGGAATGGATAGTTAGAACGTGTTTACATTATTTTAGCACCATTACTACATATCCATTAATACAATATCTAATAAAATGTATATACTTAACTAATAATTTTTATATTAAAAATAATAAGATTGGTTATGAAAATACTATAGAAATTAAAACAATTATCTTTAACCATATTAGTTTATCTTATATGGATTATAGTAAAAATAAAGATATAATAGATGAATTAATATTGTTATTGCCAAAATTAAGTACTAAATTATACAAATATAATAGTATATTACATAAAAATATATGTAAACAGTGTGATAAAGATATTAACGAAACAAAGTATAATGAGTATTTAAATAGGATTGATCCTCTCTATATAAATATAAACGAAACTGTACGCGTGCAATTAGATATAGAAATGGCTTGTGCCTGTGGTAGTTTAAATTATTTAAATATATACAACTACAATGGTAACAATGAAAATATAATTACTGGTGAAATTAACTGTACTGATATTGGGTTTGTGGTAGACTTTCTAGATAAATTAGACTTAGATGAATATACTACCTTAACTGAATATATAGATACCAAAGATCTGGGTGATTATAAATATGCTAGTTATTGTATTATACCTAATTTACAAGAATATATAACATGTAATAAATATTTTTATATTAATATAGATGATTATCCAAGTATTATTAAATATTTAATAAAAGTTATATTTATGTATACGTTTGCGTTACTATTAAAAAAGATAATAATATTTTTAACGATAAGAATAATATAAAAAAATATTTATGTGACGTATTACCTTATACTAATAATAAATATATTTTGTTTTTAAAACTTTATTTAAATAACAGAACAATATATGAAAAAGTAAATGAAATAAATAATATAGATGAACTTGTGTATTTATATAATTACAATAAATCTAAATCCAATTTAGATAAATTATATACAAAAAATTTAATAAAATCTGGCAGTGTTATATTAGAGGTATTAACTAAACCTGAATTAAAACAAATAGATATATCTAATTTTATGATTACATATATAGATATTAAAGTTAATAGGAAATACGACTCGAGACTTGAAATAACCGAAAGATGTAAGGTTATAATATATAATATATTAATAAAAAATAATAGACTTATTGATATATACAAACTAGATGAAAGTAATACGGTTGAAGATGTATTTAATTTTATTATAATCTATAATAACATGGGGGTTATTCATTATGAAGAACGAGGTGAAAATATTAAATCCTGTATATATTTATATTGCATTATAACTGAATCTGAGAAACATCTTTATCCAATAATTAATATTAGTTTAAAATAAAATTGGTATAAATATAATGTCAGTATTTAATTATACTAGTTTTAATGGTAAAATTAATCTACAACATAAAATAATACTTGAAAGTTTGTTAAGTGGTACAAAATTATCTTTGAACAATATATTAATATCATTTCCAGTAGATAATAAAATATTAAATATTAACGCAAAACTATTGGAGAATAATACGCCATTAAGTAATTTATTATTGAATAGGGTTGACGGTCCTGAAGAAAATAAATTATTAACCAATAAAGCATGGTTATCATTTTTTGCAAATATATTATTTATATTATACTATAAAAAATATAATTATGAAAATTATTTTGGAGATCATGACTATATAGTTAAATATTCGTTAACTATGTTTATAAATATATATAACACGTTTAAGGATAATGTTGATATTAAGTCGTATTACTATAATATAATATATTTAATAAAATGCATAAATGAAACAAATATCTTTATCGATAAGCCTAATCTACACTTAATACGTATATACGGACTTAATATTATAGAAAGTAAATTTTCAATTTATGCTAATACAATTCAAAAATTAAACTGTAAATTATACAAAAATAATAGTAAATTATGTATAAATATTTGCAATTGCGGTAAAGATTTTAATTTAGACCTATATAATGAACATATACTTGCATTAACACACATAACTAAAGAGACACAATTTAATACAGAGAAGGCTCAATTTTTGACTATTAATCGTGTAAATATGTTATGTGCTTGTGGTAGTATTAATAAGTTAAATATGTTTAATACTACTAAAAATAATTGGAGTTTTGCTGAACTACCTGAACGTAGAATTATAGATAAACAAGACTATTTACATATAATTAAAAATATTCAGTGTAATAATTTATATTATATTATGCCCAACAATATAACATCAAAATGTTTGTTTTATATAGATACTCAATATATAAATAATAACACTGTATTAGACTTTTATAAAAATACAATAATAAATTTAATAAAAAATAAAACTGATAATATTAAAACAATAAATAAGAAATTTTTAAAACACAATGTAGAATTTGTTAAATTTATAAATACTGTTTTAGTTAGTGATATTGATAAATTAAAATCTGATATTAACGATAATATTATATCATTGTATTTATATAATTATTATAAAATAAATAGTATAAATAAAGTATATGCTAAAAACATTATAAAAAATACACAATTTAATTTTAATAAATATGATATAGAGATTAAGACTAAAACAATATTAGGTTTTAATATACAATATAAAAAGATAGAAGGTATAAAATACCAAAAAATTAATTTTGATAAAGATGGAAAATTTATATCTAGATCGTCGTTTGCACCAGAAGATATAAATATCTACAATATTATAGAGTGTATATTAATAAATAATAGAAATATATTAGGATTATATGCACTTAGTTTAAATAAACAATATTTTTTATCTAATATGTTATTCAATATAATTATAATACATCCTAGCGGGCAAATTCAATCATTCGGCAATATTAATAATATGAGACTATATATTTATACAGAAGATGGTATAATAATGAATCCAATAATTAATATTAATTTAATATAATTTATATTTAATATTATATATAATAATTTATTATAATGTCTGAATTTGATGTTGGTGATATTAATACTGATTTTAATAAACTATTAGAATTATATAATTCAAAAATAACAAAAGCATCACCTAAACAAAACACCAATTATGTCACCAAAGTGAAAGAAATTTTTACAAAATATAATATAATAAACTTTTATAATTATATAAATAATGAAGATAATGTAAAATTATTTATATTAGTTTTATCTATATTATCTATAGATAATACCAGTACACTTTTTAATGAACTAAAACCCACTGATAATCTTAAGGACCAAACTAACTATACCTCTTATACTAGACCTATTGATAAGATATATAAAAATAGTATATATAGATATGTTGCTATACTTACTACTAATATACCTGAACCCGAAAATATTTTAGAATATTTAGAGTATATGCTTAATAATATTTTGCCTAAATTAAAGATTAACAATACTAGTCGCGGTGAATATGATAATAAATCTAAAATAGATAAACTTATTATTGTAAAATATAAAAATAGTAAATTATATATGAAAAATTTAGTTAAACATTTTAATCATAATTTAAAACCAATTTAATTATTTTAAAGATTCCAATTCTATTTTTTTTATTTATTTTCCAAAATTCCTTCATAAAACTTTCTCTATTTTCTATCTTTAAATCGTCATACATAGAATTGTATTCTACAAGTAATAATCCATTGTATAAAGTAGCTCTTAGTGGGTATTGTCCTACACAATCTTGATATACCCGACATCTATCAAGTTCGCTTGCTAAATACATACTTTCTAACATACTTTTTACATTCATACATTTTCTATAAAATATATACCCGCCAATACCTAATAGTAATATAATTGAATACAATATAAACATTTTATATAGTATAAATAAATATTTAATTTGTTTATATATACTATGTCTAACTATATAGTGCTAAAACCTGCTTATAAAAATTCAAATGTATTATCAATAATATTAAGAAATACAACTCTAATAGAAGAAGATTTTAATGTAGAATACGAACAATATGTTGGATTTAAATATACTATAAAAGAGAATAAAAATTTAGAATATATAGAAAATTATTATAAGATAAATATGAATATAATTTCGCTTGATATAAATGGCCTATTAGATTTTTATAATATTAATTTTGTAAATATTTAATTGTATATAATATAATGTCAGATATAGAAATAACGGATATAACAAGTAAATATTTACTAACTACTTTAAATGATGACATTAATACTTTTACTACGACTCCTATTACAGAAAAGTTGCCTGTATCTATATTAATATTAAATATAAATAATATAATAAGTTGCAGTAATAATATTATATATTTTTTAAATAAATCTAAGGATATATTAATTATAGATAATTCTGATGAATCTAAAAAAGTTAATAGATTTAACTTAACTAATAAATTAACAGCACTATTAATAAAAGTAGAGTTTATAATGTCTACCCCTGTAAGTAGACCTGATGTGGTGAAAATATATGAATTTACTAAAAGATTAAGATCAATTATATATTCGCTGATTTACAATCATAAAGAATTATGGAAAGATAATAAAACAATATGTAATGAAAATAATATTCTTATATGCCATGGTATATATGAAGACTATTTAAAGTTAGAACCTGCCGAGGTAGATGTAAATAATAAAATAACTAACAATGTACAACCAATAAAAAATGACTTAGATGATTATAGTCAGTTAATTAGACATTTAAATAATATATATGATATACACTTTAATAATGAAGAAAATAATAATAAAATTAATTTTATAAATAATAAAGAAACTGTCAGGCTTGCCTTTAGTATTGAATCAAATAATATATTAGGCATTAATTTAATATATTTATTAAATTTTATAAAGATAGATAATATTCCTATTGAATATTATATAAAAAATGTTTTACAATTATTTGTAATAGGTACAGAAAAATTAATTATTTTTAAATATTGGTATAAATTTGATTATTTTCGGCATCGTACGCATCAACATATGTTACATAGTAAATATATTGATATTATACTTAATTATTATAAAGGCATAAATAATATAATAATATATAATGATATAATAAAGTATATTGCTAATAATCATGATGATTATAATTGGAAGAATTTTGTACGATCCTTAAAACCTGTACCAGATTACAAAAATAAATTATATCTTAAAAATTATATAAAAAATAAACAATTACCTTTATATCGCGGATCATCGTATTTTGATAATAAAGAGGATAATATAAGAGACTTTGGTCAGGAAGGTATAGACAAAATTATTTGGTATGTTAAATTAAAAAATAAATTATATTTTGATGATTATAATGTTTCATTAATAAATTTACAAAATAAGTCATTAACCTTTACAGAAGATTTTATTAATGCATTTCCTATATATATAGAATATATAAAGGCACCAGGGATTGGCGACTCGTATGCATATTATTATCGTACTAATTAAAAGTTTTCGTTAATTAATTCAAAATCGCCTAATAATCCATCTTTTCTTTCTAAGATAGTAATAATGTTATTACGTTTTATAAATTCAAATATTGCCTTTAATCCAGAATCTTTATATTTATATCCTTTCCAAATTTTACCTTTCATAAGTGCCTCATGATTATCTTTACCTTTACCTAATTCTTGTGTACTATCATTTAAATGTAAAACAAATAAATCACTTACATTACCATTTTTAATTATTTTTTCTATTTCTTTAAAATATACGTCTGCTTTTTCATATGTACTTAAATCTATACCACTTATATGTATGTGAGCAGTATCAATACATACACCAAATAAATCTGAGATTTTACCTAATTTTTCCACAAGTGTTTTAATTTGTTCTATTGAAGCATAATGTATATTTTCTGGATTATTAGTGTTTATTGCTGGCGTTTCTAAATATAGTTTAGTTGTATTGCCTTGAAATAGTTTATTTATACTAATTAGACTTGGAATTATTTCATCTAATGGTTTTTTTGATAAATGTATAACTAATCCTTTAATTCCAACGTATTCGCATATTTTTAGTTCTTCTACTACAAATTTTAAATTTTCCGAATTATTCCAAGGAACATCGCAATATGATCCGTGTGCTATTATAGATATATCTAATTTTTTTATTGTCTGTTTTAAATTTTCTTGATCGTCTTGTTTTAATAAATAGTTATGAGACATAGGATTGCTTATAAATATAGAAGCACATTTTAACGTAAAATTTTGCTTTTTAAATATATCACAGAAATACAGTAATGAATCACCTATACTTAATTTTTTATGTTTAGATATATGACAGCCGATCATTATATAATTATATATATTATATTCAATTAAAAAAATTATTCTAAGCACTTAGTTAAAGCATCAATGATTGAAACAAATAGACCTCCTTCTGTTATAGCACTTTTTCCATATTCCATATCAATGATTGAAACAAATGCCCATTCATTTAAATCTAATATAAGGTCAGGAAATTCTTTACCCCAATGTCCATCGCGTAATATAGATGATTCATACGCAAAACACACAGCTTGCTTCGATAATTTAGGGATACGTGTATGATTTTTAATTTTTCCACTTGTTAATATTTCTCTAGTTACTATAGTAGAATTTTCATTCGGATGTTCAACTATAGTAAATTCAGGTAACCGCAACTCAAATTTTTTTAATAATTCTGCCCTAATAAAACCTGAAACATATGCCCGTTCTTCTAATGTGCCTTCCAGATCAGTTATACAACATCCTGCTTGCGAATCCGTAGTTAGATACCCTAGTCCATTTATTTTTGATACATAACCAAATTCTTCTTGCGTTATAGTTTCAAACTTAGCTTTTGCCGATAAATCTATTATATGCTGTATTCTTTCTATATTTGTTCCATGAATGTCTCCATCGTTTGGATATTGTTTAAGGTACGCCATTTGTTAAATGTTTAATAAAAATTCAATTTTAAAAAATAATGTAAATATTTAATTAAAAAAAGTCGTATCAAAAGACACGGTGGTAATTTTTTATTGCTTACTCGGATTCTACTTGTTTTCTGCGGGCATTAAGTTCAGATGCCCTGACTCTGAGTTTTTCAATGTCTTCAGCAAGTACCAAAAGTTCTTCGTCAATGGCAGTGAGTGCCTTGGTTTTTGCGATTGCTTTCCGCTTTTCTTCAAGAGTGGGTTCTTTTAAACCGGACACAGGTGAAACTTGTTCCCAGCCTCTAGCGTGATTAGACGCACTGCCCGCAGCGGTACAAAGTTGTGGTTGATTACCAAACTCGGCACAGGTAGGGGCGGTATATGGTACAATCACACCAGTATTTTCATGGGCTTTTGCTCCAGAGTTCATTTGGGGTAGATGTCTTTGGCGACTGAATAGCACGTAGTCGCAGTTTTCAGGCGGGGCCTCGCCTTTGTATACGGCCTGTAGGTGAAATAGAATTTGCGAAGACTTACCCTGCTGATCAGTAATCTGAAGGTTAACCGAAGGCTTAAACCCTGCGCCGGTATGTGGGCGACTGCAGTGTTTGCCGTTGTTCTTGGCGACCTGACCGCAGTTGTATTCGGTACCGCCAATGCATACTGGACGTAATTTAAAACCGGTGGTCACAGGAGTTCCGCTTCCCTGCCATATTCCAACAGTATGACCTGCCACTATAATTTTCCCCTCAAGTAAACTGCTCATTTCTCTTGCCTTTTATAGTCTGTATAAAAATTCAATTTTATTTTTAATATAAAACACATAAAAAATAGTATTATTTTGATTATACTGCTTTTATGATGGTATAGATTCCAATATCATCTATGCCTCCAATAGACTGAAATATGAAATCAGAATTAGGTTTACATATAATGCGGATTTTAGGCGTAACGATTGATTTAGATAATGCACTAATGTTATCAATAGATATTTCTGCCCTAAATACTTCATCAATACCAACACTTGATTTTAAATCTATTTTATGTGGTGAACTAAATATGTTCCTTTGATAGATGCCTAATTTAGAGCATGCTATTTGCAGTGCTTCTTCTCCATTCTTTTCAATTATTAATGTATTTGAAATCTTTTTCATTGATGATATGATCGTTTTAAATTCTTTAGAGTCTAATGTAAATTCTATCGGGAATGTAACTAAGTCATTACAAATTAATTTTTCAGAATCAATTAATTCTAAATCTGGTGAGTATATGTTTAATTTAATTTTGTAATCTATTTCTTTATTTAATTCGTCGTCTTTAAATATGATTGACATATTATCTAAATCAGAATGGTCGATAACAATAGTCATTTTAGAGGTATTCTTTTTATCTATAAATAGAAATACTTTTTCTAATACAGAACAAGTTACATTAATCCACAGCTCTTCATCACAATAATACCAAATACTATTTGCACAATTAATCTTTATAACAATTCTTGATATTTTAGATTTATCTCGCGTAAAGATTGTAATTGAATTCTTGTTAAATCTAAAATTAAGATATTCGCATTTAGTATTTTTTAAGTAAGTAAATAGTAATTTAAACTGTATGATGTTTTCGCCAACATATTCAATCCTATTATCTGGATTTACTGGTGTTGATGATATTCCTTCTTTTTTAATATTAATGTAATTTTTAACCTTTTTAGGTCTTCCAACAGTTTTATGCTTAGTTTTACACTTAATTTCTTCCATACTATATAAAATAAATAAATATTTAATATATAAAATTGAATATATAAGTAATATATAACTTCTTAATGATTAAAGTACCACCATATTCTTTATGCGGGAAGTGTTCTTCGCTTCGGAAAGAACATGGAAACTACTACCACACTGGCACTAAAGATACCTGCTCCTTGCCCTATTATCATATATGTGAAAATTATAAAAATTGTACTATTGTATTGGCTTGTAGGCGTGGTAGATCATGTGATAGCTATATATGTTTATTGTCACATAATGGAGAGTTAAGAGGAGAAGATGCTAGACAACATATTATTAAAAAATGTATTCTCTTACTCAAAAAAAATTATATATCATTTAATACATTACATATAAATACAAGAGATGCGATACAAAGTATAACAACTGGAAATAAAAGACCAAGAGAAGATCCTCAAGTACTTTATAGCAAACGTTTAAAGGAAACTGAAGCATTTTTAAATACTATAGCACCATTAGCAATACTCATACCTGAAAATAAAACAATCATAACTCCACGTAATTATTCTGATGATAGAATGTCTAATTGTTTAAAGTTAATTAATGAGTTTAATGATATTTCTGATATAATTAGTAAAGACCAATTAAAATTAAAAGAATTAGAAGATAATATTAAATCTAATACTATTAAAAAAAACTTAATGGAAAAAGAAATCAAAGAGAATAAGACAGCTATAGAAGAAGATCTTAAACTATTATCTCACTTTTAATAACATATATATTACTTTAGTAATAGGTATTATTTCTAACGGTTCTATAAAATAATTTTTTAGAGCATCTTTTAAAACTGATTTGAAATTATCATTATTATTTTTCTTTACATATTCTCGTATGCTACTATATATACTCTTACTTATTACTATACTATAATTATAAAATATTGATGATAGCTCATTATATACTTTTTTAATATTAGAATTATGTAAATGTATCATTAGTATACATTCATCACTATAATATTTAGCAACTGCTTTATATAAATAACTATTAATATTATCTGGGGTAATAATTTCTAATATAGTTAGAGTTGTATCTATTTTGAATCCATCAAACATATTTAATATTAAATCAATTAAATCATTTGGAGCAATTTTTTTAGATTTTAACTTACTAATTTCAAACTCTTTATTTAAATGTGCTATGTTTGTGCTTTCGTTTATATCTATTTTAGGTATATTTATATTGCCAGAAAATAATGCATTTTGTTTTTCTTTAAAATTAGTTTTATATAATTTATTAGAACCAAATGATAATACTATATTGTCGGTAAGCACCTCGCTTATAATTTCTTGTTTATTTTCTATTATATTATCTATTTTAACTGTATTCATTCGTTTTACTAATTGAGTAGATATTCCAGTAGTATTAGTTGCTATTTTACCAAATTTTAAAGCTATTTGATTACTAATAAGCGGATACATATTAGTTACAATGCTATAATTACAGTTTTTTATATAAATATTAATAATATTATCTGATGTTTCATTATATGGTATTATTTTTGGTATATATAACATAGATTGTATAATATTATAATTGCTTAATGTTTTTTTAAGTTCAGTTATTCTTTCTAAATTATAGTCTTTGTAAGTTAAATTAAAAATTAAATCTTTTTTTATTGAGTTCAATTTATCCTTGTCTTTAATATTGCATAAATAATATAAACAACACGGTAATAAACTATTGTATTTAGGTACTACATTTACCACACTCTTTATTACATTTGATTCATAATTTTTTATTATATTATATTCTATATTAGGTAAATCAGTTTTATCTTTAGTTAATTCTTTTGTAAGTGTTTCCAATTCGTAATCAAAAGATCTAACTCCTATTCTTTGGACTGTATATTCATCTACTAATATCGTATTTACATACTTTGATAATATTAATATATAATTAGAAATTATATCTAATATTTTATATGTATATTCAATATCTTTTAATGACTCTTCAACTGTAGTTATTTTTATATAGTTAAAGCTATTCTTTATGCGCTTAACTACCTCAACATCTTCATCTTTTAAACATGATGTTTTTTTAGAAAATTTAATTACATTAGAGCATATTCTATTTAATATTGTGTTTACATATGCTTGCATTTATATTATTCTGTATTTGTGTTTACTTCTACCTTAGGTTTTTTTATACTGTATATATTTGATATTATATTATCTTTAATATTAATATTATCTTTTATATTTATAGATTCTTCTGTATTAATAATTTCAGATTCTTCGACCTCCTCTTCGACCTCCTCTTCAACCTCTTCTTCGTCCGATTCTTCATCAGATTCTACGGTTGATGTTTTATCGGGTTCATTAGGTGATTCTTCGGTAGATTTTGGTTTACTGTTAACTGAATCAGGTTCAGCTTTTTTGTTAACTACTTTTTCTTTTACTACTTTTGTAGGTTTTACTACTGGAGCAACGATTACATCTTCTTTTTTACCAGATTTAAAATAATAGTATAAAACAATAATAACTATAATAATTAAAATTATAATAACAGCATATTTTAAGTATGTATTATTAACATTAAATGATTTATTAGAAACAAGCAATTCTGGATCAGTTATCTTAGGTAGTAGATCTATATTACTTGAAGGCAATGACATTTTTGGTTAATATATTATATATTATAAATATATTACTTAATAGAATTTAACTATTAATTAAATAAATAATTTATAGTATATACAAGAGAAATCAACAAGAATGTCCGAACAAATGGCACTCAATAGTCTTCAGGTTTTACTACCAAAATCCAAAGTAGCATCAATCTTTAATCAAGAATTTGAGCGACTTACTCCGGATCTTGTTAATAGACTAAAAGAACTTAAAGGAGTAGAAGCACAAAAGAGCGAATATACTAAACTTAATAATAGTCGCGTTAAACTTAGCAGTGAGGCAGTTGCTTATGTTACAATGGCAGTTAATAATGCCTGTGCTGAGGTTATTAGTGCTTCAGCATCTGCTTCAGTTAAGTCATCAGTTAAGCAATTGGTCGTTAAAAATATGACTGCTTCAGAATCTCCTAATGCTCTGCTTCAACTATCAAATACTTATAGAACTGGAGTAGTTGATGAATCTACCGAAGTTAACTTTAAATCTACCTATGAAAAGATGTTAACTGATACTGGCATTAAAGTTGGAAGTACTCATACTTATATGAATGCGGTTGTTGGTGAAGTTGTTAGATACTTTGCGGGGCAATTTCATATTGTAGCAAGCAATCTTAATAAAACTAAAATTACTTTAGTTCTTGCTCGATTGGTATTTTCTCTAACATTTATGAATAGACCTGAACTAACTTCTACATTAAATGCTAATATGGAGCGATATTTGGCAAAAGTCGTAGAACTAAATTTGGAAAAGAAAAAGGCGGTTAGTGCTGACCGAGTAGCATTTAATGAACTTAAGAAAAAGCAAAATGTTATTAAATCTGCTGAAAAGAAACTAGCAAGACGCAAGAATGATATTTCCAAGGCAACTGCTGAAATTAAGACTTTAGAGGCTACTCCATTTAAAGAACTTTCTGCCCTTGAATCTCAAGCAAAGGTACTCCAAGATAGATTAGCGGCTGAAGCACTTGCTAGAAAACAAGAAAAAGCTAAAGTGGCAGAAGAGAAAAAGGTTGAAGTAGTTGTTCCTGTAATTATTGAAACTCCGGTTGAAGTTCCTGTTGAAGTTAAGAAAGTTAAGAAATCTAAGAAAGCTAATTAAAAAATTTATTAAACTTAAACATTTTTTTAATAAAATTGAATATTTATTAATACTATAAAGACGATGGGTGATATTGAACGTTTATATTGGATGGATGTTTTTGGTATGAGCAGTGAAACGCCAAAAGAAAGTGGTGGCTTAAAAGAAGAAGCAGAAGAATCTAAGCGAGAAATCAAAAAAGAAAAAGACCAAAAACATAAAGCATTATTAGATGGATTTGGTTTAGATAGTAAATACTTTTCTATCCCTGATAAATGTGTTTGCGGAAATAAATTAGAAAATATAGAAATGAAAAAAGACATTATAAGCGGACATGAAGTAGTTTTTATTGTTTTAAGATGTAAATGTGGTAGACTTAATTACCCCACTAAAAAAATATAATTGAATTTTTTTAATTACTATAAAGTCCCGAGAATGCCATTTATATCACCAAAATACTGCCCCGGGTGTGGAGGAGCAGTTGGATTTGACACAGTGTCTAAACAGGATGGTTTTGAATGGCATTCCACCGATTACGGTAATAGGGAGGTACCAGATCAAGGGCATTTATGTCAAAACCCTAAATGTGACGTAATAGGCGTACTTTGCGCACCAGTACCGATGCCAATTAAACCTAAAACACTAGACCCTCAAAAATCATGAGTTTTTGATAAAATCATCACTCAGTCCTTTTTTACTTAATATTATTTCCAAATATTTTTTAACAAATACATCTATTTCTTTTTCAGTATTATGGTCGCACAATGATACCCTTATAACTGAAGACCTTATATTTTCAGGAACCGTATTTTTTACTACATATGATACGTTTCCACTTATATTATTACAGGCAGATCCTAATCCAATAATTATATTATAATGTTCTAACCAATTTTGTATAGCAATATTACAGCATCCTTCTATATTATTAGCAATAAATAGTGTGTTAGGTAAATGCCATTTAGTATTTCTAATCATACATACTATTACAGTCGGTAGTGTATTAGATTTTAGTATATTTACCATTTCATATTTATCTAATACATTTACAATATTTATACTTGAATTTAATTTTGATAATAAATAAGATCTAAGGCTTCTTAGATAAGTAGTTTTTTCTTGTCTATTTTCGAATGTTTGTACGGTAGCAACAAATGAAGACATTATTAAAGAAGGATTCATTGTGCCACTTCTATATTTTCTTGAACCAGACATTATTGATTTTAATGTGGTTAATATTTCTTTTCTAACTGCTAACAATCCGATACCCGCATATCCGTGTAATTTATGAAATGAAATACTAAACGCATCCAAATCTATTTTATTTGCTAATACTGGATATCTTGGAAATAATTGTACACAATCGGAGAAAAACAATATATCATATTTATGTGCTATAGATGATAATTCTCTAACTCTATTTATAGTACCATTTTCGTTATTGGCAGACATAATACAGATTAAAGTTGGTTTTCTATTTATTCTAATATTATCTGTTATACATTTTTCTAATAACATCGGGTCTACTTGTCCGTAGAAATCACCTTGAATTGAAACTGGTATTTCTTCAAACGATATAATAGGAACTAAATCTAAGCAACATTGTGTAATACTAGAATGTTCTACGTTAGAAATTAATATATGGGGTTTTACATTTTGCTTAATACTTCTTTCAACAACCATTCTAATAAAACTATTATTACTTTCTGTAGCACCAGATGTAAGTATTAATTCATATTCATCATTTAACTCGCATATATCATTTAAATACTGTTTAAATTCTTCTACTTTTTTCTTAGCATTTTTTGCTATTTTATTATTTCCATCAATATTTCCAACGGTAGAATATTTTATATATGTAGATATCACTTCTTTAGTAGGAACACTATTAGCATTATTATCCAAATAAATATAATTTTCCATAATTATATATTATTATATATAATGTTTTTAATAATTATATTGTTAATAATATTTTATTTATTATATATTGAACCACCTAAAGAATGTAGAGATTGTGTAGTTAATTTAAAATCAAATAATATTACTGGTGGCGGTAATATAAAAGATTTTAGATTGTACATTAAAAATTGTAATGGATTTAAAAAAGAAGTTGAAGAAATTTGCAAAAATAATAAATGGAATGAATTGATTAAAAAGCATAATAAAACATTAACGGTAGTCGAAAAAGATGCAAATATAACTATTGACTTTGCTGATAGAAATATAATAGGTAATATATTTGGTAAAAAAGATTATTATGATTCTGGAGTATTGACAAGATATAATAAAAAAACAAAAGAAGAAATATATTTTTCAGTAACAGTAAATGATGATATGAGATATACATTAATTGATGAAATAAATTGGAATGAAGGTGTATTATATAGTGGAATGAATTTAAAACAATATAGAAGATATGTTATATTACACGAATTAGGTCATTTATTAGGATACGGCCATGTTCCATTTTCACCAAATAAATTTAATATGATGTATCAGTGGACTAGAGGTATAAATGCAGAACAAGACAAATTGCGTAAATACACATTTGATAATATCGAACCATCAGAGGATGATATTACTAAACCTATTTGGTAATTTATATTTAATAAATATTATATAATATATATTAAATATGAATAAGAATAAAATATCCAGTGACTATATTTCGGAGTTATCATGTTTAGTTACAGAGATAGCTAAATATTTTGACAATGATATGGATATCCAATCAGTAAAACGTAAATATAAAATTGTTAAAGAAACGTATCCGTCAATTATTATTAGTAAGAGTGGTGTATTATTGCTAAGATACGAAAAGACGATTGCCGATGCTAAAAAGAATGGAGTAAAATTAGATATTAATTTTAAAGAGGCATACTCTATGGCAGTAAATAATTCCGAGAATGATGTATTAGTTGAATCAATCTTTAAAAAAATTCAAGATTATGTAAATGCATCTAAAGATAATGTTAAATATTATGACACTCTGCTTAAAATGTGTGATATGTATAGATTGTATATAAGTTAATCGTTCATAATTTTATCTATTAATGTCTGCTCCATTTTAGCATCTGGGTCAGATATATTTTTTGTTGATTTTTTAATATTATTTTGTCTTGGAGCAACCTCTTCATTAGTGGCTTCTTTAGCAGGTTCTTTATTATTTGATTTTTGCATTTTTTTATCAAAATTAATAGATATTTTCTCAGTATCTAAATCATCTTCACCTTCTTTATCATTAATCCATGCCATAGCAGTAGCTTCAAATGTATTTTTAGTAGGTTTATCTTCAACATTATTAACTATATTAGATAAATAGTCATATACTGCTTCTGCCCCATTAACTACAGATTTATCATCTAATTCTAAAATAGTAGCTTCTTTTTTAACTTTATGTACTAATACACTATTACCTTTGGATTTTAGTTTGGAAATATTATTATATATATATTCCAACAATACTATATTTAATTTAGTATTATTTACATATAAAGTTAATTTCATATTTTATATCTATAAATATATTTTTTAATTAAAATTAAATTGAATACTTAATTAATAATATATTATATAGAATGAAGAAATCTGGTAAAATTAACATTAATGATGTCATCAATATTAATGATAATGAATTAACATTAACAACACATAAAATAAAGTCTTATAATTATTTTGCCGTAGAATATAGTAGAATTATATACTTACCTGTAGAATATGTTAATGCTATTCGCAGAATGTCAGATGAAGGTATGGGTTCAAGATTAGATGTTATAAATTATGAAAATGACGAACATACGGATGACTATTTAATTCAAGAATTATTAGTATTACAAATTAATAATATACCACTAAACCCTTCTGCTTTTGACTCTAATGCTGAATTTTATATATATGTTAAAAATAATACTGATGAAAATATTAAAATATATTCTAAAGATATTAAAAGCAAAAAAGGAATTATACCATTCGAGGGCACATACAATCTTGGAATATTACGACCTAATAAAATATTAAATATACCATTAATAAAAATAACTAAAGGATATGGTTACACTAATTCATCATATAAGCCATTTATACGACCATCTGTAGTTCCTTTACATTTAGAGAAATATCCTGACTTTATATCAAAACCTAAATTAATGCCAGATGGAACATTAGATAAAGAAGCAATTAAGCGAGCAGATTCGAGTGGATATATACAATCGTGCCTAACATTAACCGATGAGAATCCTAAATATTTATTTAAATGTATAGTATTAGAATGCTCTAATGAATCAGATTGTAAAAAAGTAGTAGATAGAAATATAAAATTATTATTAGATAGAGTTGATAATATTAAAAATATAGTAAACGATGAAATATATTATGAAGAAAATCAGATAGAGTCTGAAATGTATGATGCTTCATTAATATTACTAAATGAAACTGCAACTACAGTAGAATTAATTAAGCGTGGATTATGTAAATTAAAAGACATTAAAGTAATACACACAAAAGCAATTCAGGGAGATAAAATTGCTATACAAATTAGATATAATAAACCAATTAAACCTGAACTATTAAAATGTATAGATGTAATTGTTGGTAACTATAATAAATTATTAAAATATGAATAAATGTTTTATATTTGTTTAAAATAATTTACATATTCAAAATGACCATCTCCTCCTATTAAAATTATAGGATTATTTTCATTAAAACAAAATGTATTTTTTGGAGAGGAAATTCCTAATATATCGCTGTTATATATACATGCTATTTTAATATTTAATATTTCAGGTAGTACATAATTAAACAAATGAGTAGCTAATTGAGTATTATACTTATAACAATGTATAGGATCGCTATATAATTCATATAATTGTCCTAATATCGACATAGCGGGTATACTATCGGATTGTACTGCATTGGGG
>Ga0194040_1000154_pt1 | contig 19090 bp, 6 predicted proteins | sample JunL2210m_MetaG_FD_148973 | JGI IMG/M metagenome (GOLD analysis project Ga0194040, IMG submission 148973) | Anoxic zone freshwater microbial communities from boreal shield lake in IISD Experimental Lakes Area, Ontario, Canada - Jun2016-L227-10m | ecosystem: Environmental > Aquatic > Freshwater >... | reverse complement strand
CCCCTCCCCCACCACCTGCCGGGGATCGCGGGCGGAACGGATCTTGATGGAGGGTGTGACCTCCGCGGGTTCGGGACGGGTGTTTGTGAGCGTGATCTGGAAATCGATATTTTTGTTTTTGACGCTCGTCTTCACGAAGACGTCCTGAACCGCGGTCATCGGCCGGAACTCCAGCCGGATCGGTCCGCGGATCCCTGCCGTGGCCCCCATGCTGGGGGCGATATAAACCTGAGCTTTCGGATCAATGAGGCCCTCGCGGGTGGTCAACCCGATAACGATCTCGTTCGATCCTGCTTTGACAAAACTCGTGAGATCAAAATCCAGCGGCAACGTCGCTTGGATCGACTCGCCGGCCTGCTTCCCGTTCACGATCACTGCGGAACGATATGAAATGCCCGCAGCCGTTAAGTGTACGGTGTGGTTCTTGAGAAGGCCCGCCGGAATCTCAACCGTCCGCCGAAACCAGGCGCTCAGCTTTTCCCTCGTTTTCAATGCGCCGTCCTGGCCGAAATATTTCTCCGGAGGGATCGTACAATAAAGCCATTGGTTGTCGCTGGATTTCAGCTTTTTGTTGAGGGCGAGGGTCGGCACGCTGGCCGGTGTCCAAGCGAGTGCCCCGGGAACCTTGGCCACATCGAGAGTATCCGCGATGGCTTCCTGCCAGTCATCGCCCGCGAGGTTGATCTCCTCGCGGGGCCCGCCCGCATAAAAAAGGGCGGCCGGGGACATAGCTGGCATTAACAGCGCAAGCGCCAGTGGGAAGAGGGCGATTTTCATGGTTCTATCGCTTATGATTAATCCTTAAGAATCATAAGCGGCCAGAGATCGGGCCTGCGGTCGGGGGTCACGCCTGGCTCGGTGGTCAGGCTCACTCCTTTGTTGGGGTAATCCTTCTTCGGATCATCCTTGTCGTGCAGGTAGAGGCCGAATCCGGCTCGGAAACCTTTCTCCAGCCGCATCGGCTCGATGTAGCGCTGGGGGAAGATGATGACGTAGGCATAGCCGTCGGCCGTCCGCTGGAACTGGCATTTGACGTTCTTTGCGGCATCTTCCTTAGTCGGCATAAAGATGCCACCTGCGAGCTGGTGGAAGGCTTCTGCAAACCGATAAACCTTACCCGGGCCGATCGTCCCTTCAGGGTTGCCCATCGAGAAGTCGTAGCGGTAATCATCCAGATCGTAGCCCTTCATCGAATTGCTTCGCCCGTTGGCTCCCGTATCGAAATAGACTTCCGCACAGGCGTCGTGCATGTAGAGATCGCGATCCTTCCATCTGGCGGCTTCGGTGAGCACAAATTGGTCATCCTTTGCGCTGATGCGCAGGTAAAGGTTGTCCTTGTCCCATGCGAGCTGGAATTTCGCATCGAGATCGCCGGGGTAGCCCGCTTTGAACGGGGCTTGGCCCGGAGGAGGTTCGTTGACATGCCAGTTGGTAAGCGGGATCGCTGGGATGGCATCCCATTCCGGCGCAGCGGGATCAGCCGGCAGAGGAGCCGCAGTGTGAGGCACATAGAAATACGCCATATCCCAGCTCACCTTGTCCGCACGTCCGCCTGCGAAAGTGACGCCGAGCGTCTGCTTCCACGAATAGAGCTTCCCGGCATCAGTGCCCTGGCTCTCCTGGATCGGATAAACCGCGCTGCCCTGGGGCGTCACGTCGAAAGCCGTTTTCTTTTTCCCCACGGTCACGTCGCCTTGCAAGGCCCGGTTCGTCTGGTTGGCGAGCACGGCTTCAATGCCTCCACCGAGAGTCGGCTGGATCGCGACTTTTAAAGCCAGACCGGCCCCCTCAACTTCCGCTTGGTTCAAGGCCGCGATCAGCTTGTCAGCGCCTCCTTTTTTTGTGCGGAGGAAGAGCGGGGCGGAGGAAAGTTGGATCGCGACCTGGCCATCCTTGGATTTCACCTGGCGGGGGTTGCCCATCAAGTCGATAAATTCAGGAACTTTGCCCGGAAATTTGACTTGAATGACCGGCCCCTGCTCCAAGCCCTCATCCACCTTGTCGAGCGTACACCAGATGGAAGCCACGCCGCGCCCTTGCTCGTCCTCGAAGACGTAGCCGCGGATACCGGCGGCAGGCTGGATGTTGGCCTTGAATTTCGGGTTGCCCAAGAGATGCCCCAAGGTATTGGGAATCTTGCAGGCATCGAGCGGCGCAAAATACATATCGAGGTAGGGACGGCTAAGCCAAATATTAAACGAGCGGACCTGAGGCCAGTATTTCAGGCAGATGATATACGTGCGGGCAATCCAAGCCGCTTGGAGGAACTCGTGCCATCCGCTGTCGTAGCTTGGACGGCCGTTGTTATAAACATCGTTATTTGCACCGTTGGCATCAAGGCCCCACTCAGGCAACAGCAGGTTGCTGGCGTTAAACCCTTCGGTGTAATCCAACGGGGTTTCGGCACCGTAGCCGTATTTCTTCATCAGATCGAGCATCCGTTGGGTCTCGACGTCGAGGTCTCCGCACCCGCTGACGCCGTCAATGTTGCCATAAGGATGGGTCGCTATCGCATCCCATTTGACTTTGCCCTGGGTCGCCGCAAGGTAGCCTTCGGTTTCCCGCGCGCCGCGCAACGCGCCAAAGCCGGAAGTCCCCCCATCGGGGAAAACGGTGGCGTCGGACGTCGCGCGCTTGATCCCGCGATGGAAAGCAAGCTGCACCTTCGCCCATTCGTCGAACTTCCCTTGCCGAACCAGTGGGCTGCGCCCCTCAGTCTCGGTCGAAAAACACCAGGCCTTGCCCCACGGATGGCTCAGGGCAGTGCGATAACTGATCTCCTCAATCTGCTTTTCTTGATCCGGCGTCACCGCGGTCGCCTGTGTCTGAAGCATCTGAACCACTTCACGATCTTCTTTGCTGGCGATATCGGAGACACAGAGCATCCAGTTTGTCATTCTGTATTTTGTCATCAGGTCGAACTCTTCCTTTTTGTCAAAGAAGTAGGTCATCGAGCCAAACCCCCACCGCATGTAATTCCGGGCCTGATCGTCGCCCCGAGTGAGCCCGGCCGCTATGCCACAGAGCGAGCCAAAAATATCTTTGGTGGCGTGCTTGTTCTCCAGAAAATCCATGATCGAGAACCGGTAGTAGTCGCGCAAGGCCGCGCCGCTATCGAGGCGGTAGTCGGCTTGGACGACGAAGACGCCGGTGCCCAGCTTGGCGCTCTCCCAAGGAAGCTCGATCCGGCCCACGCCCTCCTTATCCAAGGCAAACTGAACCTTCGTGTCGTAGATCTTCTCCCGATAATAGTTCACAACCGCCAGCTCGACTTCGCCCTTGGCTTCCGGCTTGCCATAAAGCTCGAAGACCGCCTTGAGCGGGGTCCCGACGGCCAGCGCATTATCGGGATCGGACGTCGTGAGAAGCCCCTCGATCTCCGGGGCAACAAATTCACTGGGAACGCTTCCCTCTTCGAGCTGAAGACCGTCAAGCAGGACGCCATTGATGGGGGCGATCATCAGCGAGATCGCATTTTGATCCGCCGTGAACGTAATCGATTTGCGCTCCCACTCGGGATTCAGCTTATGATGGGTGGCCAGCGCCGTACCCCAGTTAAACTGGCTGCCTAGAACGGGGCAATTGATGCCCAACGCCAAATCGGCATTTGGCTTCTCAGCCTTTCCATAAAAGCTCAGCGTATAGGTCTTCCCTTTGACAATCGGGATGGAAAAGCTCTGCATCGGCTTTCCGCCCTGAGATTGCATCAGCCGGAGGCATTTGCGGCCAAATTTTCCCCCATCGACAATCGAGTAGGCGGGAATTTCCGAAGGCACGTATTGTCCGCCGCCGCCCCACCACCCCCAGTAGCGCAGCCCCTGCTCAAAGCTCGGGTTCGGCATGATGTTGCGCGTGGTCGGCGCGGGCACGCAGGTGACGTCCCGCGCCCAGAAATCGATCCCTGCCACAGCCGGCGGCGCGGCGGCATCTTTCCCGGCGACTTCGCCGAAGTCGATCACCACTTTGTCTCGGCTCAGAAGTGTTTTCGAGCCCGCCCGGATGATGAACCCTGCCTGCTTTTTCCCTTGGCTCGGCGCCGCCGCGTTCAAGCCAAACCCGTGATCGTCGGGCAGCGTGAGAGTGAACCCCTGGAGCGGCTTCTCCTGAGCGTAGATCAACTCCAGCCCGTCGCCATGCCGGAGCTCCTGTTCTTTGGAAGTGAGCTTTGAGGCATCGCCCAGCGGGAGCGGTTGCTTGTTGACGAGGAAGGGCTGGTAGCCGTCGTTTTCTGGCGAAACCATCCAGAGCCCGACGCCGAAGTCCTTGGGCATCGTCGCGAGTTTCTCCTGGCTGATTCCTAAATCCCAACTGAGCTCGACCTTGCTCCCTGTGAGCGCTTTGAGGGTGTAGGTGAACGTCGCGTTTCCTCCTCCAGGGAGAACGTAAGGCTTCGAATAGGTGATCGTCTTGTCCGCTGCGTTCGCCTTGAGTTCAGTCCGCGTGCCTTCTTTGAGTTTGAAGGGAAAACCCATTCCCGATTCGGCCTGCGACGCCCAGAAACTGAAGTTCAGGATTTGGCGGTTGTCCACAAAGAGACACACCAACTGGTCAGAGTCCGTCTCGAACCCTCGGGCACTTTCCCTAACGCCTATCCGCTTGTTGCCGATCACCAAGCTCGGCTGGTCATAGGTTTTGCCGTCGCGCACAAACGTCCCAACCTTCAGCTCCGGGTCTAGCCTACTGCCTTTGAGCACCTGGAACGGAGCTGACGGATTCGGGAGCGCCTGCTCCTCTTTCGCATGAAGCGAAAAAGGAACAAGGCTCCATGCGACGGCGGATGCTATGAGTGCGATGAGTACAATGCGGATTTTCATGATATTAGGAATAAAACATTAACTGATGCGTGGGGAAGTTCAAAACAGATGGTCTGGCGAGAGGCGCGATGGCAGACCGCTAAGGAACAGCCTGAAAAGTCAGGTTGGGTCCAACGGCTGCGCCGCCAGGTTTGAAGGTGCCAGTTGGGACGCCTTTCAGTGTGCCATCCGCATTCAGATCACCATAGCGATCTCCCAAAATGGTCACCCCGCTGGCAGTGCCCGGAGAATTCTCGGGAGGATTATCACTCCAAAGAAAAGGATCCGCATCCGTGGGTTTTGACGCCGCCAATGTATAGGTGGCATTTGCAAGCAGCGTGATGCCTGCGCCCAATGTGGGAGTCGCATAAATAAAACCCGCCTCATCCGCTTCGGCAGCTCCCTCCGCAAACGTCACTTCGGCAATCTTTTCTCCCGAATGATCGAATAGAGCGACAATGTGTGCCTCCGCAAGGCCATCTCCCACGTGGCCATTGCCCCCGTTGGAATTGTCATAGATACCCAAAGAGACAAGAATCTGGTCTTTGCTGAGTGTGAAGGCATATCCCCATGAATAAGGGGAGTTTCTTAGTGTCCTGCCCGTTCCTGCATCTGACAGAAGTGCTGTCACTTCGGCCTGACTGGCTGTCGTCATGGCCAACGCGGACAGGGCCGCGAGCGTGATTTTCAAGCCGGCAATACAGGATTTTGGTTTTTCCATAGGGAGGCAAGTGTTCGTGGATGGAATTGATTTCCAGATTTATCCCCCCGGATCCGCCTGGTCAACTTTATTTATTTTTCAGACAGTCTGGAGCGGACTCCGTTTCAAGGCCATCAGAAGTTAAGCTTTTCTTGCTGGGTTAGAATCCATGGTGCCAGTAGGGGTCGTCTTTCCGGCCCACGTCGTAGAGGTAGGGGCGGTCGGCCAGCTTGCGCTTTTGCGTAATCTCGGGGTCTTCAAAAATGATGCAGAACGGTCCCTTGCAAATCCCGCCGCTATCATTGAGGTCGTGGAGCTGGACTTGGATCAAGTTCTTGCCGGGCTTGAACAGTTCTTTCGGGATGGGATAGCTTCGTCGCGCCATCCAGTGGTCCTTCGGATTGGTATCTTTGCCGGTGTGGCCGATTTTCACGCCGTTGAAGTAGGTGGTATCCTCGTCGTCCACCGCGCCCATGATCAACACCGGTTTGGCATTTTCTGGCAGCGGCTCTTTTAAGGTGAATTGTCTCCAATACCAGAAATAATAGTTATTGAGGGTTGCCCAATCCGCCTGCTGGGTTTGGATATAGCCCGGCACGGCGACGCGATGCCAAGGAAGCGTGGTGCCCGTGGCATTCAAATCCGGGCAGGGCGCATTGGGGTCTTGAACGGCAACCCCCCAGCACTCCGATAGCGACTCGAGGTCGATCGGGGCTAACATAGGACTTTTTGCTTTGGATTTGAAGACTCTCAGATCCATCGGTGCAGCGACTTCTCCCGTGCTCCCACGCATCCCCAAGGAAGCGTTGGTATCGTAATCGACCCGCACCAGCAGGTCGTTCGATCCTGTCTTAAATACGCTGCCTGGAATCGAGTAATCGCGCACGACGGTTGCAACTCCGTTGACGTCGGTTTCCGTATCGGTGCGGGCGACTTTCTCGCCGTTAACATAAAGGATGTTTGCGCCGCTGATGCAGCCGATGCCGAGGCGAACCGGCAGATCGCGCGGCACTTCCTTATCGAGCGCCAGTTCCCGACGGTACCAGAAGCCGCCCTTGACTCCCTTCCACTCCGGATAGTCGCGTTGCGGGGAGCCGGGAAGCTTGATGTCGCGCCAGGCCGGATCATTCTTCGCCGGGGCCGCGTCCGCACCTGCCACGATCGGGCAAACCTTCCAGGCCCCTGCCAGGTCGAGCGCGTAATCCAGCTCCTCGCTCGCCTTCGGTCGGGCGAGCAACTTAGGAGAGTCCATCTTTGCACCTAAGTTGGTGAAGAGCGTGCGGATCATCCGTTCGGTGGTGCGTTTCGAATCCTTGAGCCAATGGTCGCGTTTGACGTCGCCAAAGGCAGCCGGTTCGATCTGGCAGAAGACGTATTGGCCCTTGCCCCAGGGCACGCTTGCCAGTATGCCCGTATCGAGAAGGACGTTCGATCCTTCGACGCTTTTGAGGCTGGCAATTTCGATGTTCCCTTTCCAGTAGAGGTCGCTGTTGCCAAGGCCCGCGAGAAGCGGGGCGGCCGACTTCCCGATGAGCGTATGGTTCACCGGGCGCTTGCTGGTTTTTACTGCAAAGGGAGTCCACCCGGCAGCGAAGTCGTCCTCGGTTCTTGGCAGGCTGAAGACCGTTCCTCCAGCTTGTGCGAAGGCGGCGATGGCGTCCTTCCAGCCTTTAAGCTGCTCGGCCGAACACTCGCCCACCACCAAAAGATCGCGGTCAGGCTGCGCTTCGGACGGCGCGGCGATAGACCGGGTCGGGATGAAGAGTTGTTTGAGCAAGGCGGCACCCTTTTCGCCGCCGAGATAGACCACCTGCCGCCAGTTGGGTTTCGGGGCATTCTCGGCCGTGCGTACGAGGTTTTGCAGGTAGCGGGTTGCCTCGGGTGAGGCCTCGCTGCGTCCGCTCACGTCGACCTGGCTGAAGAGGATCGTCCCATTTTCGCTCTCAAGCTCCCAGGTAGCCGCGTAGTTATTGGCGAATCCGCAATCGAGCAACGTCCGGAAGCTGCCGGTGTCCGGCTTGATCGCGACCACGGTTGCGACGTTGTGAGTATTCCCCCATTTCATCGGTCGATGGTGCGGCTCGCCATCGTTCCAAGTGTAAAGCCATTCCCCACCGTCTCCTACATAGAATTCGCCTGCGCCGGGTTTGCTCTTGCCCCTGGCGACCTCGTAGCCATCGGTGAGTGTCGCCGATCCGCGCCAGTAGTTTAGAAGCCGGTCGGGAAGACCGTCGAGGAGTGGTCCCGAACCGCCGCGGCCATAGGCTTCGCGCGGGGAGAGATACTCGGTGCGGAGCTTGAAGCGAGAGCGCAAGACCGCCTCGTCCTGCTCGAGGATAAGGACTCGCTTGCCCTCGCGCATGAGCCTGGCAAGATCAAGGCCCTCAGGGAGCAGGTTGAGCTCGTAGTTGAAGGCCCGTCGCCCGAAGATAACAGTATCGAACGTGCTGAGATTCTCGTCAAAGTTGAGGAGCTGGAACTTGACTCCGGCGGCCTCCAGGGCTTTGGCAGAGTCTTCTTCGGGGTCGATGAGGGCCACTTTGCCTTGGTTGGCAAACGGTCGCGGAGCAATCACGTCGATGTTGCACGAGTCGGAACGCAAAGGCTTCCCGTCCTTGATAAAATGAACCGAGAGCTTGCCCGACTGGTCGCCGCCTGCGGGGATGACGGCTTGGATGGGGACAAACACGTCTCCGCCTGCAGGAATCGTCTCGGTTTTTGAGCCTTCGGCCACTGGCTTACCACCGAGCTCGATCTTCCACTGGCAGGTCAGATCGGCGGGCTTGTGCGAATTATTGAGCAGGAGCGCGCCGCGATCCAATGTCTCGCCGGGAACGAAGATGTGGGTCTTTAGAGTCGGCTTGTCCTTGGTTCCGACGAGGAATCCGGTGACCGGGGCCTGAAACTCCTGATAGCACAAGTCGAGCCGGGGCCCGCCGCAGCTGAAGAAAAACCCGAGGAGAGCAAGATGGTTCGCGCGCCAGTTGAGGACCTCCTCCCGGATGCGATCCTTCCAGATGATATTATGAATGACCTCATCCTTGTCGCTATAGAACCCATTAATAAGGCCCATACGGATTTTTGACAGGGCGACATCTCGTTCGAGCGGGTTCTTGATGGTGTCGATGACATTCTGCCGCTGCTGCGCAATCGACTTCTCCGTGTCGAGGAGGAATTTTTCGTCGAGCGGCGTCCGGGCGTAGGCGTCATCGCCCCAGGTAATGGCAGACCACTCGGCAAAGCAGGGCACGCCGTTCCAGCCTTCGCCTTGAGAGCAGCCGTCGGTCCAGTTCGGGCCCATCGGTGCAGCCTGTTCCTCAATAAGAAACGGTTTCGTCCCATGAGCGCGCCAGTACTGGGTTTTCTCAATCATCTCCTGGATCGGCAAAAAGCCGGCATACTCGGTGATGTGCATCGTATCGTTGATGCTCCCGGAATCCTGAGCGGTCACCAGCCGGGTCGGGTCTCCCTGGTGGAGGTGATCGATGATCCGGCGACCGACTTTAAATGCGCGGGTGAGGACATCGTTGCTCGGCGGAGGCTCGTTCACCCACGTGCCATTTTGAAAGTAGGGGTTATACATCCCGCTGTTGCCGAAAGCTGAGCAGCCGAGGACGCCGCGCTGGAAGAAGACCCCGGGATGGTTGCGCCTGACCTTGTTTGCGACGTCCAAAAGATGGACAACGCCGGCCCAGGCCTTGGGATCCGAGTCCTTGCCATTCCTGGCCATATCCGATGGTGCGCTCTGAACGGCTTCCATGTGAAGACGGTCGCCCGTAGCGGTTTTACCTGCCTCATCGAGAAGACGGGCATTTTCCTTGCCTTCGCCATCGTAAAAGACGCTGTAGCCGAACTTCTCGCACCAGCGGCTGTGCTCGGGAGGCTCGGAGATGCTTCCTCCGCAGTCAAACAGCGACACGGGGCGGCCGTTGATTTTGAGATCCGATCCGTTGCCGGTGACTTCCCGGAATCCAAAGCGCTCCGGCCAGAGGCTTGCCAATGTCTTGCCGTTGGCGTCGAGCAGCACGGCATCCAGATCGTAGAGATACGGGGCGTTGAGATCCCAGAGAATCGGGTTCTCCCATGCGGAGGAAATCTCTACGGTATCGCTTTCTGTCTTGGCAGTGAAGGTGGTTTCGGGGAGAGCCTGGGCGATCTGCCCAGCTGCGGAGGCGGCGGCCTTGATTCGATACGACTTGCCGGGTGCCAGGTTGGAAAGCTCGAACACGGTTGTCAGCTGCTTCTTGGCGACCGACGTCCTGATGGCGACGCCATCGATCTGCGGACCATTGGCCACCGGAAAGAGGCGAACGTCGCCGGTCAGCCCGCGAACCCCGCAATAGCTCGGGGCCTGGACTTTCTTGTCGATGCACTCGCGGACAAAGCGGAGGTAGCCCGAAACGGGATCGGCTTGGACGAGGATTGCGAGGTCGAGGGTTTTGCCGGGGGTGACAAAAGCCGTGAGGTCGAGATCCCCACCGGGCCATTCAAGCGTCCCTGCGCGTTTGCCGTTGGCGAAGACCGTGGCGATCGTCTCAGGCGCTTCGATCTCAAGCAGGACTTTCTGCCCTTTCCAAGCGCCGGGAACTTCAACTTGCTGGCGATACCAAGCAGCGTGATAGGTCCGGCCGATATTGAAGTAGTAGTTGTTTACAAAATCGAGCCAAGGGCCGCGCAGCGGCGTGGCCTTCGACCAATCGGTGGGTGAAGTGCTCGGCACGGCTAAATCCTCCTTTGTCGGACCGTTGGCCTGCGTGCGACCTGGGAGCGGAAACTCGTTCTTGCCGATGGGCAGGAAGTCCCATGGGCGACGGAACAGCTCGAGCGGTTTTTGGGTCGCTTGCGCAAATGCGGGATTGATAAATTGGAGGTTAATTTTGCGCCGGGTGGTTTCGACGGGGCCGTTGGCTTCGTGGTAGCGCGTCTCCAGCCAGAAGTTTCCCGAGCGCGGCGGCGTTGGCAGCTCCACAGCTAATTTCTTAGAGTCGCCCTTCTTCCAATCAATCGTAGATTTGGCGGAGACAAGCGTCTCGCAACGGCCGTCGAGCAGGACGACGTCCACCTCCCCTGCATCGGCCCGTGCGCCCTTGGGATCGAGCTCAAGATCGACTTTGAGCTTTTGTCCAGGGTTCAGGAGGATCTGACCGTACGGCTGGTCGGGCTGGATGTTCCGAACAGGATTGGGGCGAAAGCTGTCGGGATTCGAATCACAGACCACTTCGTCGACAAAAGGGAAGGGTCCGATGTAGACGCCTGCAATGGAGAGATACTTATCCGGCGTTTGGAATACGGCGTGTCCGTCAATGTAGATCGTGAACGGTCGGGGGCCCTTGCCGGCAGGACTGACGATGTCAAACCGAGTCCATCCCCCGTGATTAGGTGCGTCGTTGAGCGCATGGTAGCGGGAGGTCGGCGCCTCCCCTTCGGTTGCGAGCCTCCAACCCGCGTTGAATCGCCTCAACTCTAAACCGAAGGTTTGCTTCTTTCCATCCACTTCTCCAATGAGAGATATGGTCAAGCCGTTTCTCTCGACAATTCTCTCGAAGGTATCGTCATAGACCCAAAAGCTCATCACTCCCTCGGTCCAATCTTTGGGGAAGCTGGCTCCAAAGCCGGTGGGGGTTTTCAATGCCCCCGCCCCGGCGGCGGTCTTCGTCGTCTCCAACAAGGCCGAGGGATCTTTGCATTGCGGATTGAACTGCCGGATCTCCTCCGGCGAGTCGAAGTGGTAGCTGACCGTTTCCGCCTTGAGCGGCAGGGCCAGGGTTGAGGCCAACAGGATAATGGAGAGAAGGTGGGGATTTGTGGTCATAAAATACAATTTGAAATTATAAGGTTGGTTGCCCGTCTTTTTTTGCCAGTTGCGTCTCGATTTCCTTGATAATGGCGTCGGCGAACAGCTTGCAAACTTCCTGCCCCCAATGAAGGCAATCCGAGCTGCCCTTCAGCGAAACGAGGCTCTGTTTCTCTGCGATCGCGTAGAGATCGACTTCGGGGATCCCCTCTTTCTTCATCACCGTGTCGGCGATGCCATTGTATTTGACAATCCTCTCGTTGAACGGGCCCTCCAGCGTCTGCGTCCCGTCAGCCTGGATCGCCCGCCACGGCGTGCAGCGGATCCAGATGAGCTTCGTGTTCGGCGCGGACGTTTTCAAAAAGCCAACCATGCGGGTGTAGTTGGGGACGATGCTTTCCTCAGGGCATCGTGTCGGCATATTCGGAGCCCACATGTGAAGCGTCATCGAGTTCCATGAAACGACATCGTAAGGGCCGTTGGAAAGAACCCCGGCCCATGAGCGTAAGGGAGGGAAATCGTCCCCTTTTATGTCCCACGCGAACCACCCGCCGCCGACCCAGTAGTCCACATAGGCTCGCCCCTTGAAATGCTCGGTGATGAACCCGCGGTAGCCCATGGAGATCGAGTCGCCGACCACCAGGATGCGAGGCAGCGTGGGATCTTTGATGACCGCCCGCTGCATGCTATACCCCTCGCCGGAGACGTTCCTCATCATCTCGGCGCTGCGATCGTAGCCGGTCGGGAACAACGCCTGGTCGTAGATTTTCAGGCCGCGCAGCTCGTAAGGCTCAGGCACGGGCTGAGCTTCGCTTTTGCTAGCGATCCACTCTCCGACCCAACCTTTGCCACCGATGGTCAGCGGCATCTGGCTCGGCTTGACTTCGCCCGTCATCGCCAGCAGAAGACCGTTCCTGTAGATGGAAATCTGCCGATCCTTGGCCACAACGGAATACTTATTGAAGGCCGCTCCATCGAGACCGTCACAGGACCCATTCCAATAGCAGTTGACCTCGATGCCGATCTTGTTGGAGCAGCCCCCGTTAAGGTCCCAGTCGGGCGGAAGATAGTTCAGGCTTAACCCGGCATGAGCTGCGGCATCCCTGTTCGAAACAAGGAGGAGGGTGCCCTCCATGCGCGGCAGCGTCTTGAAGTTGGAGGAGCGTCTCAGCTCGAACTCGATCGTGTAGTCGTTCTGCTCCCCAAGCGTTGCCGCCGGGATGGCAAACGAGTTTTGGCCGTCGAGCTTCACAACGCCGTCGACGAGTTCGATTTTTCCCTGGATCGAAGCCGTGTCGATCGGACTTTTCCCAAGCTCCCATGTTGGCTTGACTTCTTGAGATTCCGCATGGGCAGAAACGGTGAGTGCTAAAGTCAGTGCGGCGAGAAGTGGAGTTTTCATAAGATGCGGGCGCAAAAAAGACGAGGTGTTCTTTTGGGGTTCAGCAAACATTTACCTTTTTTTCGGCCTTGAGGAAAACTTTATTTACTTTCTCTGGTGAATGCGCGAGGCTTGAGCCGATCCATGAAACGTGTCACCTGCCGCGAGATCGGGGAAAAGCTGGGGCTTTCGCATTCGAGTGTTTCGCTGGCGATGCGCGACCATCCCTCGCTGCCGTTGGCGACGCGCGAGCGGGTGAAGGCGCTGGCGGATGAGATGGGATACCGGCCCGACCCGGCGCTGGCGGCGTTGAACGCCTACCGGCAGGCCGGCAAAGAACCCGGTTACCAGGCGACGCTGGGATGGTTCAACACCTGGCCGGATCCGGGCAAACGCTACGACGACATTCTTTTTCTGGGCGCGGAGGAGCGCGCGAGGAAACTCGGGTATGGGCTGGAGGAATTTTGGGCGCCAACGCCCGGACATTGGAAGGGGATGTTGCGCACGTGCCAGGCCCGGCGGATCGAGGGCCTGCTGGTGCCTCCCATGCCCACATCCGGAGACGAGGGGTTCTTCCGGGATTTTCCCTGGCAGAATTTTTCCTCGGTCGCGGTGGGCGAGCACTACGGGACATCCCTCGACCTGGTCATCAACAACCAATTTCAAAGCGCCGCGCGGATCGTGCGGGAACTTCATGCGCTCGGCTATCGGAAGATCGGCATCGTGATGCCGGAATCTTTTGCGCGGCACACGGAGTTCATATTCCTGGGTGGCTACCTGGCCGAATGCGCGAAGCGGAAGGTGCGTCCGCTTTTCCTGGTGGACGAGTCCGGGAGCGAGGGGCAATACGCCAAGCAAACCGCCCGATGGATCAAAGAGCACCGGCCGGAGGCGGTCATCGCATCGGGGCCGGGCGACATTTTTCCCGTGCTGCGCGAGGCGAAGATGCGGGTGCCGGAAGATATCGCCGTGGCCTTCGTCTCCCGTTCCAAAGAGCATCCGGAGATTTCCTGCATCGATCAGGACTACCGGCAGATCGGCATGGCCGGGGCGAACCTGCTCGTCGATCTCATGCGCCGCAACATGCGCGGCATCCCCGCCTCTCCCATGCGCCTTCTCATCGAGGGAACATGGGTCGAGGGAACATCCACCCCACCGTATCGAAGCGGCCGCGCGCGTCGTCGCAAGTGATACCAACTCTGTAAAACAAATGGACTCAGAACATCGGCAAGATGCCGATGCTACGTAGCATTGGCTTCCAGCCAATGATCCACTCCACTGGAAGAGATGGTATGATAGGGAGCGCGCCGCGGGTCCGGCCTTGGATATTGGAGATTCCTTGTTGGGTGTTGGAACTTCCTCCCCTGCAGAAAAAGCGGAATATCCAATATCCAACAAGGAATATCCAAGGTGGAAGGACAGAATGCCGGCGTGCCCGGGCGCCATTCGGGTCAGACCTATTTTTGTTTTTTGCGCGCTTCAGGAAAGTAGAGACGGTAAAGCAACTCCACCGCATCTCCCCGCGTCGCCGGGGCATGGAGTGTGGCGCTCGCTTTGACCCAGTTTTCCGGAACTAATCCCAGCGCGGTTGCCAGGGCGACTTCTGTATGAATCCCAGGATCAAGACCATCACCCGGAATAGATTTTTGCCAGTGTTCCATCGTTTCAGGCCAGGCTTCGCCGGGAGCGGATCTCACCAGCATAGAAATCAGGAGTGCCTTGGAAAGCGGAGAGGTTGGCAAAGGAATCTTATCGATTTTTGCAATCCCTTCCGCCGACGCCTGCTTCCAGTTGGCTGCGGGATCTCTTATCGCTTCCGCCTTCCATCTGCGGGCCTCCAGAATCAGATCCACCCATTCCCCTGCGGTGATGGGATCGGCAGGACGGAACATCTTCCCTGGTCTCTTCGCCCGGCCTGCCTCCAGTTGCGCCACTTTTTCATCCAGCGCGCTGTCCTTTAAATCGTCGTATCCACTGCTCCATCCGCCTGCCGGAACCTTCAGAAAATCCAGACGACAGACGGCCGTGCGACCAGCCCCGGTGTGGAGAACCGCCAGGAAGATGTTTTCCTCCAGCAAGGAAATGGGATCGATGAAAGCCATCTCTCCGGGAACCTTGTGCATCTGACCCGGCATTTCAAAATCCGGGGCACGGAAGAGCCGGTTGGAATCCACGAAGTTGATGAGTCCGTCGCGCCCGAGATAAAAGTTTTTCGTCCAGTTGAACGACTTGGGAACCGGGGAATCCACGGGATCGGACCATTTCTTAGCTCCGTCCAACCAGTAAACATATTTGATGTGACTGGGTCCGGCGGCTTTGACCTTCATGCTGACGGAAACAGCAGGCATTCCTTTGTTGTTAAAAAACGGATAGGTGGGACCAGATGTCGCCAAATCGTCCCCCTCCGGAGCAAAAATCATATCAGGCCGGTTGGGATGTGGAACCAGGCTGTCAATCATGGGAAGCTCCACACGGGTGCCATCCGCCCGTTGCCATGTTTCGCCGCCGTCATCCGACGCCGCATAAAACGCATGAGTCCCCTCACCCATCGGCGTGTTCGCATTCACAGCAAAGTGAAGCCGGTTGTGCTGATCGAAACACATGCCGACCATGTTCCAGCGATACCAGATCGGAGTATCTTCAGAGGTGAGGTTTCCCCATTTGTTGACGCTGTTGAAAAGGGTTTTCTCGAGCTGGACATGATTCACGGGATTTAGGGTTCCGCCTAATGCCACCCAGCGCTCCGCTTCCGGATCATAGCGATAAAGCCCGACTCCCCGGTGAGCTTCCGGGACATTTTTCCGATCCGGATTGGCGACGATGCGGCCGGCAAAGTAAAGCACCCCGTTCCGATCCCGCAAAAAGAAGGCATATGTCGCCGCAGGCATCGGAATCGTGCGCTTCGGATCCTTCCCCAGAAATTCGAATTCGCTGATGTCCCCCGGTCTTTTTGACCGCCAGTAAAGAACATGAGCCCCCTTGAACCGCACGGCGGTCAACTTGCTGTCGTTCACCCCGCCGTGCATATCGCCCGCAACATGGATGAAACCTTTAGCATCAAGCCCGAGGGAGAAACGGTTGTGCCCGTCATCGACCGCCTGATAATCCGGCTGTTCCAGTGAAGCGACCGCACGCGAGCCATCGGGCCGGATTTGAACGATCTGCGGACGACGCGCATCGTCGGGCCAAACGTAATAGACGTTGCCCTGGAAGCTGGAGAGCGGCGAATAGAGAAACGTGCCCGGGCCATTGCCCACGGGAGTTGGCGTTCGAAACAATTGCTGAACGCGCAGAACTTCCGGCGCAGCTTCTGCGGGCTGATCAACATCAAACCGTCCAGGCGGCCTGGAGGCACAAGCTCTTTCGCCCGCCGCACCGAGCAGCAGAACTGCTGATAGGGAGAGGATTTTTATGGGATGCACGGCAAAGAGGCTTTCCTCAGGGATGACATGGAATTGTATGACACTCTGGCCGGGTTGCGAAACTACCAGCCGCCGCACCACCAATACGGATCGCTGAGACGATCGACTTCGAAGAGGTAGGGGGCCACGGAGAGCCGGAGCTTGGCCGCTTCATCGGGGGGCAGCCAGCTGATCTGGACCGGGCCTTCGAGCGAGCCGGCGCCATTCAGATTGACGGCCTTGATGAGGATGCGGTTCTTCCCCTGTTTCAGCACTCCGGCCGGGATGGGATAAGCCCGTGGCGCCGAATAGTAGTTCTTCGGGTTTGTCAGCTTGTTGGTTTCTCCGATCTTTTTCCCATTGATAAAGGTTTCGTCCTCGTCATCGACTGCCCCGATCATCAGCACGGGTCTCGCGCCGGCAGGAATTTCCGGCACGTCGAAGTCCCGATAGCACCAGGCGGTGCGATTCGCCGTATCCGTGACGATCTTGGTGTCGGGCAGGTTCTTTCTTCTCCAGCGGGGATCACTATCGGCTGGCAAGGCGGCTTCGCCCTCATTGGCAACAAGAACGTTCCAGTTCGGGTTCGAGAGGTTGAGCGGAGGCAGACCGGCGAGGTTGACCTGCGACAACTCCGTCTTGATGGCATCCTTCTCGCCCCAATTCAGGCGCAATGGCCCGGTGGGAATTCCGCACTTGCCCTCGAGGTTGACCACGCGGATGAGAATCTCATTTTCGCCTTTTCGAAGCAGTGAGGGGGCGATGGAATAATAGCGGGGGGCCAGGAGCCAGTCGTTCACGTTGGTATCACGGCCGGTGTGGCCGATCAGGGTGCCATTGAACCAGATATCATCCTCGTCATCGATCGCTCCGATCTGCAGGCGCGTCGGCTTGGAACTGGCGGGGATTTCTGCCAGATGAAACTTGACCCGATACCAGAAGACGAAATTTTTTCGATCGTTCCACTCCGGGCGCTGATCATTGATGTAGCCGGGAACTTTGACCGGTTTCCAACCGGGATCGGTGGCCGCAGGCGGGCTCTGACTGTCGGGCGAAACCTTGATGCCTTCCCACGTCATGTTGGCGATGTCCAGAGGCGGGCGCTTCTCCGTTGAAGAAGCTGCCTTCTCATCGGGTTTCAGAAAAGACGGTCCCGTCATCGGCACGCGCAGATTGTTGAGCAGTGCCTGAACGACCCGATAGGAACGCTTCTTAGCAAACTCCAAATAGAACCGGGCATCGGTGTCGAAGGAATCCGGGGAGATCTGGCAGAAGACATACCGGCCCTGACCGAATGGCACTTCAGCAATCACTCCGGTCTCCACAGAAAACCCGGTGGCCGGCAGCTTATCCAAAGCCACCACAGGGATGCGTCCGGGGTAATAAAGCTCACCGTTGGAAAGTCCGGCGAGCAGCGGCTGGGAAGGCTTATCAATAGCTGTGGCATCAACCACCGCGTCCTTCACAGAAACTTCAAAGGGCAGCCACGCCCACTCGTCTTTGTTCCGGGGCAGGGAAAAGCAAACGCCGCCCTTCTCGACAAAGCGGGCGATCGGATCCTTCCATGATGCGAGCTGCTGCGCGGAAAGCCCATCACCAAGGACAAGGGTTTCCCCCGGCTTGATCGCCTCGGGAGATTCGATTTTGCGGAATGTCACGCGGAGACGATCCAGAATATCCGCTCCACGGTCCGCGCCTATATAGGCCACTCCGGCGGTCCAAGCCACTGGCCGTGACGGAGCAAGATCATTGAGCATGTTCGCGAGAAGGCGCTCCGCCGCCGGATCGGATGCCGTGCGTCCGGAAACGTCCGCCTGGCAGAAAAGCATTTTTCCTTTCCCCTCGTCGACCTCCAGCACCGTGGCATAATCCAAGCCAAATTCGGCATCGATGAGCGTGCGGAAGTTCCCGCGATCCGGCTTCTGAATGACGACGGTTGCGACGTTGTGAGAATTCCCCCACTTCATTTGGCGGGGATGCTCCTTGCCGTCGTTCCACATCACCGACATGCGGGCGCCGTTCGCTTCCGGTTCGGACATCTGGGTGAGCGCCGCCTCGTATCCATTCGTGAGGGTCGAAGCCCCGCGCCAGTAATTGAGCACGCTGTCGGGCAGGCCGGCAGTAACAGGATGCCCGCTAATCCGCCCGAACATCGCGCGCGGAGAAGCCGACTCGACCCGGAATTTGAAACGGTTGCGAAGGACATCTTCCTCCTGCTCCAAAACCAGCACCCGCTTGCCGGATGCCATGAGAGCGCCGAGATCAAGCGGCTGAGGCAGAATCTTTGACTCATAGGAAAATGCCTTCCGGCCGAAGACCACGACGTCATAGGCGGAGAGATCGGAGTTAAACGCGACCTTCTGGTATTTCACCCCGATGCGATCGAGCGCTTCGGCAGAGATTCCCTCCGGGTCGATGAGCGCCACCCGCCCGGCGGCAGGGGCCGGAGACGAAGCAAGAATTTGGAAATCGCGCTGGTCGGACGCCACGACCTTCCCCGCCTCCAATAATTTCACGACCAGCACGCCCGAGCTATCCTTGTTCTGATCCGGAAGCTTGACTCGGATGGGGACGGGGCGCTGCCCGCCAGCCGGGACTTCGAGATTTTCCGCCCCCGAAGCCAGTTCTTTCCCGTCGAGCGAGGCGCTCCACTGGCACTCGACTTTGGCAGGATCACGCCGGTTATTCAGGACGAGGAACTGCCGGTCCCAAGTCTCTCCCGGTCGCAAAACGTGGGTTTTGTCCGTGCGGCGCGCAGCATTTCCAGCGAGGTAGCCGGTCAGCGGAACCCAGAAGTCAAGGGCAGCCTGCCCCCTTCCATCCGAGAGCCCACCCCAGTAGCACAAGAGCCCGAGGCCTTCCGCCCGCCAGTTCAGCCATTGCTCGCGGGCGAGCTCGTAGTTGACACTGCCATACATTGAAGGGGCCGTCGAGTTGCGCTCGTAGGCGTAGAGCGGCCCAAGAGGTGGCGTCATCGTGTTCTTGCTGTTGGGATCACCTTTCCGGATGCCGGCATAACGC
>Ga0194040_1000150_pt1 | contig 19135 bp, 9 predicted proteins | sample JunL2210m_MetaG_FD_148973 | JGI IMG/M metagenome (GOLD analysis project Ga0194040, IMG submission 148973) | Anoxic zone freshwater microbial communities from boreal shield lake in IISD Experimental Lakes Area, Ontario, Canada - Jun2016-L227-10m | ecosystem: Environmental > Aquatic > Freshwater >... | reverse complement strand
ACCTCCTCCTCCACCGCCGCCGCCACCTCCTCCTGATGAGGCGAAGGCTGCAACGAGAGTGTGGGATGCCTGGATATCTTCGAATGTAAAGGAACCAACCGAACCAACAGAGGTACCGTCAACCGCTACATCACGGATATAATAACCGTTTGCAGGCTGTATCGCGAAAACCTGGCTCGATCCAGGAAGCACCCGGATGATTCCACCCGGGTTTACTGCTCCGGGACCAAACCACGTGGCAGTCAGGTAATACACATCTTCGGTAAACGATCCGGAAATTGTGTGGTTATCCTGAACATTGGTGAACTGGTAGGTGGCCTGTGCTCCCATTGAGACCGAATCTACCAGCACATCGTCAACCCTGTAACCAGATTCCGGTATAAGCGTGTAGTTCTGTGTACCTCCAAATGCAACGACCCTTGTCCCGGCTGGTTGAATAGTTCCGTTCATGCCTGCCGTAGATACAACCTGGTAATATTCCCGTGCAAAGGATGCACTGATTGTATGGTTCACTGTAACATTGACGAACGTATAACTTGTTCTCTGTTCCACGGGTTGCGAGTCCACGAGGACATTGGACACGAGGTACCCGGTACTGGGCGTGAAGGTAAATGTTCTGTCCGCCCCTTCCGTTACCGGGACGATCCCAGCAGGCGAGATAAATCCATTCACACCGGCTGAAGCCGTGATATTATAGGTCTTACCAGCTGTGCTCCTGAATGTCGCTTCTATCCGGTGGTTATCCTTTACATCCGTGAATGTGTAACTGGTGACGGGGCCATTGGATTCACCATCGACAATGACATCCATTACAGTGTAACTGGTATCCGGAATGATACTGAATGCCAGGCTGTCCCCCTCCCAGACAGGCAGGTTTCCAGACGGGGTGATAATGCCATTGGGGCCTGCCGTTGCATGAATAGTGAATTGGATTGGTTCCAAATGCACGTTGATAAGGCCAGGTTTCACTACCTGATCGTTGCCATATGTATTGGAAACTGCCAGTGAGACCGTGTAGTTACCGGGCAATTCGTAAGTATGCACCGGGTTTTGTTCAGATGAACTTGAATTATCCCCGAAATTCCAGTCCCACGAGGCCGGGGACCCTGTCGACGTATCAGTGAACATGACCGTGAGAGGCACAAGCCCGGATGTCGTATTCGTGCTGAAGCCTGCAACTGGACCTACCTGTTTTGAGACCTTGATGTAACCCGGCCGTGTCCATACCATGCTTCCTGCACTGTTCTGAACATACAGGCTGACATTAAACCGCCCTGTGGTTGTGTAGGAATGTACCGGGTTTTGTTCTGTCGATAGTGGTGACCCGTCCCCGAAATTCCATTCCCTTACTTGCACATATCCGATTGACTGGTCCGTAAACTGTACTGAAAGTGGTTTAAACCCACTCGTTACATTTGAAGTAAAGTCTGCAATTGGCGGGGGTGTCAGGCCGCCGGAGGTATCAATATAGTCAAGTATCTCCAGGGAGTCGACTCCGGCATCATTTGAAACGGTCAGTGAAATGTTGTACCTGCCCTGGTTGTAGTAGGTGTATGAAGGGTTTTGTTCCGTCGAAATGCTGCCATCCCCAAACGTCCAGTTCCACGAGTCTGGACGACCGGTTGATAAGTCCGTGAACCGGACTGTTAACGGGGGACCGCCAGTCCGCGGTTGTGCATTAAACATCGCGACCGGTGGGACTGGTACATCAGTTACGGTGATGTAGCCTGTTTTGACCCTCGTGTTGTTCTGGCAGGCGGTGTTTGTTACATACAGGCTGACATTGTAGGCCCCTGCAGCTGGGTATTCATGGACTGGATCCTGCTCTTCAGAGTACATTCCGTCACCAAAGCTCCAGTTCCAGGTCTCCGGGACGCCAATGCTGTGATCAGTAAACCCGACAACCAGCGGGGCAGTCCCCAATGTTGTATTCCCGATGAAGTCTGCAATCAGTGGTTCTTCCGGGGCTGTCAGGTTCGCGTACAGGTCGACGGTCTCATCCTTTGCCGGGTACCTGGTATTGTTCTGGGTCAGCGGGAAGTACCCGCATTTTTTAACGGTGAATGACCAGACGGGTGTGCAGGAGGTGCAGGTTTTTACCAGCAGCGTTCCGTTCTCAATGGTACCCTCATACCAGTCGTTATTGAAATAGACCTCTGCTCCTTCGACGTTTGAATGGACCAGGTAATACCCGTTGTCGACGACGATCCCAGGATCGACAATAATGTAATCGGGTTGAACCAGTGTACTGGCGCCTGCACTGTTGCTCACGGTAAGGTTGACCGTAAAAATACCATACGAGGTATAGGTGTGAACCGGGTCCTGTTCAGCGGATGTCGTTGAATCCCCGAAGTCCCAGTTCCAGCTTACCGGGCCACCGGTTGACAGGTCAGTGAACTGAACCATAAAGGGCAGACGTCTCCCGAAGGTCTCGTTTGCTGTGAAATTTGCAACAGGCGGGACTATGGGTGTCAGGTTGGCATATATATCAACAGTCTGGTCTTTTTCCGGGTACTGCGTAATGTTCTGCACGAGCGGATAGTAACCCACTCCGTCAACCGTTACGGTAGAGAAATGCGGTGAGGTAATGCAAACTTCCGAACGGAGTGTACCGTTAGCAATTGCTCCTTCGTAAGTCTGGTCAAACATTACTGCAGCACCGTCCACGTTTGAATGGACAAGGAAGTAACCCTTATCAGAACAGGGCGGATTCACGGTCACGTTAATGAAATCGTAGGCAGATTTCGTGCTGTTACCTGCTGCGTTCGACACGGTCAGGGAGACCGTGTAGAGACCGGGTGTTTCATATGAATAGGCTGGGTCCTGTTCCGTGGAGATATTGCCATCCCCAAAGGTCCAGTCCCAGGTATCCGGGGACCCGGTTGAAGTATCAGTAAACTGCACAAGCAGGGGGGCCGGGCCCGTTGTCCGGTCTGCAGAGAAATTCGCTACGGGTTGGGGGGGGACTTCTGTGACGGTAATATAATTGGTTTTGACCATCGTATTGTTGTAACAGGCGCTGTTTGTAACATACAGGCTGACATTGTAGGTTCCGCGGGTGGAATAGAAATGAACTGGATTTTCTTCGGTAGAGGAAGCACCATCGCCAAAGGACCAGTCCCAGGTATCCGCATGCCCGATACTAAGATCGGTAAACCCAATTTCCAGTGGTGCAGTCCCCGATGTTATATTACTGGTGAAATCTGCAATCAGGGGTTCTTTCGGGGCGGTAAGGTTTGCATACAGGTCAACAGTTTCTCCTTTGCCCGGGTAGTCAGTGATATTCTGGGTCAGGGGGAAGTACCCGCATTTTTGAACGGTGAACGTCCTGAAAGGTGACCCGGTTACGTATACCTCGACACGGAGTGTCCCGTTGGTGATCGTCCCTTTTTCCCTGCTGTCAAATAAAACTGTTGCTCCCTCAACATTACTATGGACGAGGTAGTACCCCTTGTCACCACCGATAGGCCCGATAACCGTGATATATCCATTTTTCACATTTGTGTCGGTCCCGTATTCATTACCGGCAGTCAGGCTCACGGTATATGAACCTGATCCTGTGTAGGTATGAACTGGATTCTGTACAGTTGAAGTTGCACCGTCACCGAAGTTCCAGTTCCAGGAGGTCGGGTGCCCGGTGGAGAGATCCGTGAACCTGATAGTAGCTTCCCTGAACCCGGACGTGGTATTCGCCGAGAATTCAGCGACCGGCGGCCCGGGTGGAATGAACTGGTCACTTAAGACGACAACATACCCACCAAGCACTCCCGGAGGCATTGGGAACGGGTTGACCATCGGGAAATTGGTTGAACTCGTGTCGCCTGCAATATAGGCATTTCCATTGTTATCAGCAGCGATTGCATAACCCGGATCGCGACCGTTACCTCCAAGGTAAGTGACATAATCGAATGCCTGCCCGGTAGCGCCAAGTTTCGCTACGAACGCGTCTGATGTGCCACCACCGTACCTGGGCTGGTAGGGGTTCACAACAGGAAAGCCAAGGGAGTAGGTCCAGCCGGTAATATAGGCATTACCGTTGCTGTTCAGGGCAATACCTGTGCCCCTGTCGACCCCCGTTCCCCCAAGGTACGTTGAATAGAATAACTGCGAACCGTCCTGATTTATTTTTAATACGAATGCGTCAAGTGCACCGCCAAGGCGTGACTGTGCAGCGTTTTTTATAGGGAAATTTTGTGAACCCGTGGCACCCGAGATATAGGCATTTCCGGCGGAATCAATAGCAATGGAAGCGCCGCTGTCATACCCGGACCCCCCGATATAGGTTGAATAAACGGCTGAACCCCCGTTTGGTGCAATTTTAGTTAAGTATCCATCTGCATTCCCCCCATTTTTAGGCTGGTAGGCATTAATGACGGGGAAACCTGTTATAGAATACGTCTCGCCCGTGACAAATGCATTGCCGGCGCTGTCCACGGCAATCCCTGCACCCGTAGTATTTGAATTTCCACCGATATATCCAGAGTAGACGAGTTTCGATCCAGAGGATTCAATTTTTGAAACAAATGCAGCCTGGGGTCCGACCAACCCGGATGGATGAAATTCGTCAATGGTCGGAAAATCAGGTGACGTGGTTGTTCCTGTTATATAGGCATTATTTTGTGGATCGATTGCAATGGCGTTTCCGTTATCGGTCCCTGACCCTCCGATGTAGGTCGAGTAAATAATCGTATCGCCTGACGGACCAAGTTCAAGGACAAACGCATTGGTGGCCCCTCTCAGGTATCCCTGGAGTGGCTGGACTGTCGGGAAGTCGGAAGAACTGGTTGAACCGGTGAGGAATGCATTGCGATTTTGATCGAGGACTATTCCTGCAGCACGGTCGTCTCCGCTACCGCCGAGGTAGGCAGTATATACGGGGGCAGACCCATCAGGGTTAATTTTTACAACAATCGCATCTGTTCCTGCACTATCTGCCCCTTCACCCGGATCCTGAAGCGTAAACCCGGTATAGGTCTTTCCGGCAACATACGCATTCCCATCCGAATCCTTTGTAATGGCATTCGCATCGGCCACACCAATTCCTGCAAGGTAAATTCCATATTTCATTACCGGGTCTATTACGAGTGGCTGACTTCGGTCATAGACCGCCACGTCGAACCCTACTTCATTTACTGAAAATAATTTGTAGTTGATGATGACCGGCACTTTCCGGCCACTGATCACCTGGTATGCATCGGGTGCTAGTTCCGTGAATGAACCTGAACTGGTTGAAACAATCAGGGACCCGTCATTTCCTTTGGCAATACTGGCAACACCATCATATCGTATCCGTATGCTGGCGGGGTCACCTTGTGATCCAATTACAAATTCACTTTTCAGATCCCCGTTGGTCCCCTCATAGGTCAGGTCAATGCCCGGATAGAGGTCATGATACGTGATCCCCTGGTAGGTATCGACATTGGTAATCCAGTTATTCCGGTCATTGCCAATAAAGAAATTAACCTTCCCAAAGAGAGGTTTAATCCCCTCTACTACCGGTGCAGCATTCGCCCCGACAAACAGGTGGGAGAAAACTATTGTGCTTCCACCAGGAACATCAGGCGGGGATAGCACAAACACAGTTTTTTGATCGGTGAAGAAGATGGACCCGCTTTCAGAGACGATCTCGAACCGTACCCCTTCACCGGCCTGCCCCGCATTCCTGATAAACTGCACAGGCATTGGCTTTATCCAGCTGCTGGATGGAGCCTTGACATTATCCTCACCTGAAACCAGTATTTCTGATTCATCACCGGTCCCGGTTATTGACTGGACCGGTAGATTAAGTGGTGAAGATGTGTTTATCCCCCCGCTTTCAGTCCCTTTCGTAATGAAGGGGTAATTCGTAGCCTTCACATCATCTGCTGCCGCTGCTGACAGTGAGAGGATGCCAATAACCAGGACTACCGCTAGAAACGCAACCTTTAGCCCTTTCGTTCGCATAAAAACCACAGTGCTTTGAGATTGAATAGGAAAGTATTTAAGGGTAATGTCGGCCCTATAATTTCAGGGTTCATCGTTCACCTGCAAATCCCCGGAATCGCAATTAACCACCATGCAGGAGAGATGTAATATCCTGGCCAATTTCGCCTTGAGTATCCTTGAAATACTGAAAAAACGGTAATATTCAACAATAATCCGACAATATTAACTATTTAATAATCATAATATAATATAACTGATAATAATGGTGCAATTATTCTCATCCGGGATACCATTCTGCAGGGAGCGTTAAAGAACTTGCATCACGCGTGTATCCGGGTAACAGGGCCCTGGTAATTGCCTTCAGCATAATGGATATCACCTGACACCAGAGATAGTACACCAAGCAATGAGCGGAATGAACAGCATGGTCCACCCTGCAGATCAACGGGTACGTCATTGTCCCTTTACGCTAGGTACCCGGATTGCCCGTTCCACTACCTGTATGTACTGCAATGGTACAAACCCCGGGAGATCACGGACATGACGGCACTTACCAGGGTGTTTGCGGGTGAATTGTCAGGGACAACCATGCAACAGGCTTCCGGATCAAAACAATCCCCTCAACAAATGATTACACCTACCGGTGCGTGTGGCTCCTACCTGTTCCTGGCTGGTGCATTGACCCGCGTGGAAAAAGTCCAGGGAGAAGTCCTGCTGGCCTGGGTAGCTGACCCGACCGGGACCTTCAGTCTTTCCGCAGGTAAGCAGGACGAGGAAGTAGTTGAGGTCCTTGAACAGGCAGAACCACCAGTTTTTGTCATGGTTACGGGAGAGGCACAGGTTTCACGCAGCAGTAAAAAAGGAGTTATTATCAGGCCCCTGACGGTCACGACTGTTGACCGGGTGACCCGCGACTCCTGGATTATCGTCACGGCCGGACAAACATTGGCACGTCTTGAAATTCTGGAGAAGGCAATCAGGGAAGGGACGGAGGACCAGGTAGTCAGGCAGGCGATCAATCATTACCACATGGATACCTCCCAAATCAGGTCGCTCGTCGTCATGGTTGAGGGGGCCCTGTCAAAGGTTGACCGTGTCCCCGGAGGAGCAATCAAGGCCCCGGACCCACGGGAAGTTCTGCTGGATCTGATACAGGCCCATAGCGGACCAAAGGGTGTCAGTGTATCAGAACTGCTCCCCCTTGCAGCCAGGAAGGGGATCCGTGAGGAACAGGTCATGACCACCATCAGGCAACTCGTGGAAGAGGATGAATGCTACCAGCCTGCTGCAGGTGCGGTAAAGCTGTTATGAACCTTGAATTTATTGATTCCGGCCCAGCCCTTCTTGTTAGCAACACAAAAGATGTGCTGGTCATCGCGGACCTCCACCTGGGGATTGAGTCAGACCTTGCACGCCATGGTATCCATTTTAAAAGTCGAAGCCGCCAGCGACTGCAAAAAGTTATCGCGTGCATCAGGGAGACAGACCCGGATATCGTCCTTCTCCTTGGTGATGTAAAACACAGTATACTACAGACGACACGGCAGGAATACCATGAGCTACCTGACCTGCTTCATTCACTCCGGGCATTATCCCAGGTAATGCTGATGCCAGGGAACCATGATCCCGGGATAGAACGGTTCCTTGACAAGGGAGAACTACTGCCAAAGGAAGGGGCACTGGTAGATGGTACCGGCTACCTGCATGGTCATACCTATCCTGATCCTTCCCTTATGGGACACCTGATCATCTGCGGCCATCACCACCCGCTTGTATGCCTCCGGGACGATGTCGGGTGCTCACTCCGTGCGCCAGCCTACCTTTTTGCGAAAATCGGGGAGGAATGTTTCACGAGAGGGAGGTCTCCGGACCGCATGGGGCAGGGTTGCCAGCAACCTGTATTTGAACAAAACCTGTCTGACACCCTGCCGTTTGGAGACCTCAAAATCAGGACCCCGCGGAGGAGAAAGAATCCCCCTCAATCTTCTCCTGCACGAACCGGTCTTCCGACGGGAATGGGTCCTGGCCGGCCTCACCATGAAGGTATGGCCTGGCCCGAACCTCCGGAGGGAGCAGTACCGGGAGAACATGCACGTTCCGGAACAAGGGCCCTGTTTATGCCGGCATTCAATGAAATGTCCGGGTTCGATGTACTGAAAATTGCCGGTTCACCAACATCCCCGTTATCGCGGTACATGGACAGGGAGTCCTGCGAAATCTACCTGGCCGATGGGACGTATATCGGGCCCCTCTCGTCAGTGGAGGAATATGACTCCGGCTGACCTCCTCGACCAGCGGATCAGGGGATGCATCCGGAAACGGGGCTTCTCAGATCTTTCCGAGGTGCAGACCCAGGCCATCCCGCGTGTCCTTTCAGGGGAACACATGGTCCTCATCGCACCAACCGGGACGGGGAAAACTGAGAGTGCGATGCTCCCCGTATTCAACAGCATGCTGTCCCTGCCCGGGGGTGGGTTTAAGGTTCTCTATATTACCCCGCTCCGGGCGCTGAACCGGGACATGCTCCAGCGGCTCGAATGGTGGTGTCACGAGCTTGGTTTTTCTGTGGGGGTGCGCCACGGGGATACGACCACCACAGACCGGAGAAAGCAGGCCCTTTCACCCCCCGATCTATTAATTACCACGCCCGAGACCCTCCAGGCACTGTTTATGGGGAAAATTCTCAGAAATCACTTAAAAAATATCCGTTTTGTAGTCATTGATGAAATCCATGAACTTGCCGGGAGTAAACGGGGAATACAACTCGCGGTGGCACTTGAACGGCTGGTGGAGTATGCAGGGGAATTCCAGCGACTGGGACTATCTGCGACGGTCGGCAACCCCGGGGAGGTTGGCCGTTACCTTTGCGGACAGCGCCCGTTCTCACTGGTACAGGTCCCGGTAGCGAAACACCTCGAGATCGGGGTGGAGTATATTGGTGATAAATTTGATCACCAGGCAGAATCTGTTGGCAGATCGATAGGTTCCCATGGGTCTACCCTTGTCTTTACCAATACCCGTGTCACGGCAGAAGCATTGGGCCACGCCCTGTATGCCAGGGGTGATGTGGAAGTGCATCACGGCTCACTTTCACGGGAGATACGGATCGAAGCCGAGGAAAAGTTCAAGGCAGGCCGGATAAAGGCGCTGATCTGCACATCTTCGATGGAACTCGGGATTGATATCGGGCATGTTGATCACGTCATCCAATTCGGCTCTCCCCGCGAAGTTGCACGGCTGGTCCAGAGAGTTGGACGGGCCGGGCACCAGTTGAACACCGTTTCCCGGGGCACGGTCTTTACAACCGGGTTTGACGACCTGCTCGAGTCGCTCGTTATCGCCCGGAAGGCCAAGGCAAACGAGATAGAACCGGTCCGCATCCCGAAAGACGCTGCGGATGTCCTCGCAAACCAGGTCGCTGCGATGGCAGTAGAATATGGTGAGATCCAAAAATCGAAAATCAGCTCGATAATAGGGAGGACTTCTGTCTTTTCCGGGGACCCTGGCTTCCTTTCACGGGTATGTGACCAGATGGAAGACCACCGGCTGATCCGGCTGGATGCTGACAGGGTCATTACCACGTCCCGTGCCCGGCGTTACCTTGCCGGAAATCTCTCGATGATCCATGACGAGCGGAAGATGCCGGTCTTTGACATGGTCTCGCGGAAGACGGTCGGAACGCTTGATGAGTCATTCGTCGTGGGATGGGTCTACACGGGGGCTGTATTTATCACCAAGGGCCAGCTCTGGCGGGTCCTTGATATTGAAGACGGAAGGATTACCGTGGAACCTGCGAAATTTGCAAAAGGAGAATTACCTTCATGGGAGGGGGAGCAGATACCTGTCCCCTTTGAAGTCACCCGTGAACAGGGGCGCCTCCGGAGGACACGTGATATTAGTTCATATTCAGCTGATCCAAACGTCTGCCGCTATGTTACGTGGTTCCTTTCGGAGATGGACAAAAACAGGTCTGTTATACCGACTGATGAGTGCATTACCCTTGAAAACGCCCCGGAAGGTGTAGTGTTGAACCTCTGTGCAGGCCACAAAGCAAATGAGGCGCTTGCGCGCGTCCTGTCTATCCTTATTTCTGCCCGGTATGGCACAACGGTAGGAATTGAAATCGATGCCTACCGGGCACTGATCAGGTTACCCTCGACCATCAGGGCGGCTGATGTGAAAGAGGCCCTTATGACACTTGAGCCGGCCCACATCAGGGGAATACTTGGGATCGCTCTCAAACGCACGGCCCTTTTCAAGTGGAAACTGGTACAGATCGCGAAAAAATTCGGGGCAATCGACCCGGACGCAGACTATGAACGGCTCTCGATTCATCGTCTTACCGGGATGTTTGAAGATACCGTTATCCAGGATGAGGCCTACCGCGAACTGTTTTCGGTATACATGGACGTGGACAGTGCCGCTGCTATTGTTGAAGACGTCCATTCCGGAAAAATCCAGGTGCATACGGGACCGATAAGCATACTTGGGGCGGAGGCTCTGTTCACCTCCTCAAAGGACCAGATACCGCCCCCTACAGCAGACCAGGCGGTCATATCCACCCTCAAACGCCGTCTCATGCAACAGGATGTGTTTCTTGCATGTATGAACTGCCGAAAATGGAAAAGTAAGACAACCGTCGAAAGAGTGGCAGACAAACCGGTATGCCCGCTCTGCAATGCCCGCCTTATCGCTGTGCTCAAACCCTGGGATGAACAACTCTACGCCGTAGCAAATAAGCAGAAAAAAACTGATGAGGAACGAGCGGTCGAAATACGGCTGATCCGGAACGCTAATATCGTCCTTTCAAGCGGGAAAAAGGCAGTCATCGCACTTGCAGGTAAAGGTGTCGGCGCTGAACATGCATCGAGGATCTTATCGACGCTGTCTGAAGATGATGCATTCTACCGGGAAATACTGAAAGCCGAAAGAAATTTCATCCGGACTCACCGCTACTGGTAAATTGTTCCCGGCACTGCTGTTCCTATCCACGTATTTAAATTTCCCGGCATGGAATAACAGTCAGGAATATCCGCAGGGAATAATGGATACCGATGCAACCTCCTGGAAGGAGAAAGGGAACGAGTTTTATAAGCAAAAACGCTATGAAGAAGCGTTGCGTTGCTATTCTGAAGCGGTACAGGTTGACCCCCGCTATGCCGACGCGTGGTATAACCTGGGTAAGACCTGCAGGGCTCTGGGCTACACGGATGAAGCGGTCACCTGTTTTGAAAGGGCAAAAAATTACAGCCAGATAAGGAGCAGCGGCTATACTACACCTTCATTGAGACCTTCGCAACTATCCACCGACACACAGCGCCTCACCCGGCAGGGCTCACCGGATACCGGAAAATTTGGTCCTGCCCGCACGGTGACCACCGGGGAGAGAAAGCGATCCCGAAATGTCTGGGTACCTTTGATTATCCTGCTCCTTGTTTCAGTTATTGCAATGCTTGCATTCCTTCCGGTTATTACCGGGACGAACGGGACCTATGTATTTCCATTTCCAGTCAGCGCGGGGACAGATGCCAGGGCTTCGCCGGGCCAGGTGGGGCAGGTCATCTCAAAGACGCCGGTAACCGGACCTGCCAGTTCACTCACCCCAAGCCCGGGTTCGGATGGTATCCCCAGGCAATACCTGGCGATGAAAACGGGGGCGGTTTCAAAATCGTTTCCCTATGTACTGCGGGGAGAGCATGGTACCGTGAACTTCACCCTGTACAACGGTGTCGCCAGTGAGATAGCGAAGGAAGACCCCTACAGCTATGTTGGAGAAAAAGATCGGTACCAGAAATTTATCGACCTGCCTGTGCAGGAGACGTTTCTTGTCCCTCTGGTTGATGCCATCCGGGAAAAAACAGGCAACCCGGATGACCAGGCCAGGATAGCCGTAAGCCTTGTGCAGCAGATCCCCTATGACCAGGAGATGCTTGATAAAGGGACCCTGGAGATCAGGTATCCGTACCAGACGTTGCTCGATAACAAAGGTGTTTGCTGTGAGAAATCAGTACTGCTCGCTTATATCCTTCATGAACTGGGTTATGGAGTAGCATTATTTGATTTTGACAACGAGAAACATACCGCGGTTGGGATCAGGGTACCCCCGGAATATGCCTATAAAAATACCGGGTATGCGTTCATTGAAACGACCACGCCCTTAATTATTTCTAATGGGGACGGGGATTACCCTGCATTCGGCAGGATCAATTCCCTACCGGAAGTGTTGCCAGCAGGAAGCGGGAAATCTTTTGTTTCTGTGAGCGAAGAATGGAAGGACACCCGCGAATGGATCCGCCTGAATTCACTAGGTCCTGTTCTCGGGAGGTCCGACTATACCGCATGGCAGTCACTCTGCCGAAAGTACGGAATTGTTCCGGGAACGGGCCAGTAAGATCTGGAAAGAGACCTCACTCAGATTACGGAAGTTACTGCAGCACGATAATAAATCAAGAGCCCGGTTAATTGCGCTTCGCCATATACGCCAGGGTTAACACGGGTATTTTACTACAACAAGGTCAATTATAAAATTGGGGGAAAAATTGCAGATTCACCAATCTTACATGATGCTGCCAAGTTTCTGCTCGAGGAAATCAAGACCCCGCTTGATGTCCTCAAGGTTTTTTCCACCAGTCAGGATGATCTTTCCTGATGAAAATAGCAGGGCAACAATTTTCGGGTCCTTGATCCGGTAGACAAGTCCGGGGAACTGCTCAGGTTCGTATTCAATATTCTCAAGGTTTAATGTAATGACGACTTTATTGAGGTTGATATATTTCCCGATATCATACGAACAAACAATATTCGTAATTGCCACCCGTGGTTCATCATAGGTCTTAACCCCGGCATCGTTCATGGACTTGATTATCAGTGCCAGGCCATCATGGAGTGCCTGCTTATCCCGGATCCCGGTGAGCACCACTTTTCCGGATGAGAAAATCAAGGAAGCGATCTTCGGCTTTTCAATCCGGAAAACTGCCCCGGGGAACCGTTTTGTATTGAGCTCACAGTTCTCAATTTTCTTAGAGATCTCTGCAAGATCAATGGAATCGGCAATTGCCCCAGAAGCAACGATATTCTCAATTTTTAATGAAGCGTACTGCTTATCGGCCATTGATTACTATATGCTTGCTTTTGCATCATAATACTAATGGAGAACCTTTATGTCCTCCAAAATGTGGTCCCACCGCGGAGAAAAAGATCATTTAAAAGTCAAAAACCACATATTTTAATGTGATTCTTATGGCAGATTCGAGGAGCAACCTATCCAATTACACGGAAGAATATGCACGTTTTTCCATTCCGGTCCCTGAACATTATAATTTTGGGTTTGATGTCATCGATGAGTGGGCAAAAAAAGACCGTAATAAGCTGGCAATGATCTGGGTTTCACAGAAGGGCGAAGAGAAGAAATACACCTTCCAGGACCTGAAAAATCACTCGAACCAAGCTGCAAATATTCTCCTCAAATACGGGATCAACAAGGGAGACCGGGTCCTCATCATGCTCCCGAGAATTCCGGAATGGTGGATCTTCTCAATAGCCTTGATCAAGCTCGGAGCTGTAATCTGCCCCTGCACGACCATGCTCACTCCAAAGGATATCAAGTACCGCATCAATATCGGGAAATTCCGGATGGTCATCACGAACCTCGAAAACTCATCAAAAATTGAAGAGATATGCGATCAGTGCCCGACTCTTACAGCAAGGTTCCTGGTGGATGGAGAACTTGAGGGGTGGGCAGGCTACCCATATGAACTCCTCTACCCTGCCCCGGTTTCCCACCATACGGTGAGTATGCCTGAGTTGAAGCGTACCCGGCGTACAGACCCGCTCCTGATTTATTTTACGTCAGGGACTACGGGAGAACCGAAAATGGTCCTCCATGACCATAGTTACCCGCTCGGTCACATTGTTACCGCACGGTTCTGGCAGGACCTGCAGCACAATGACCTTCATTTCACACTTGCTGACACAGGATGGGCTAAATGTGCGTGGGGCAAGATTTTTGGACAATGGATTGAAGGGGCTTGTATCTTTGTGTACCATTTTACCGGGAAATTTGCTGCAACTGAGCTACTCCCGCTCCTCGAGAGATATGAGATCACGACGTTCTGCTGCCCTCCTACGATCTACCGGATGCTGATCCTTGCAGACCTTGGCAGGTTCGACCTTTCCGCGCTTCGGCACTGCTGCAGTGCGGGTGAACCCTTAAACCCTGAAGTGATCAGGGTCTGGAAAGAAGGGACGGGTCTTCCGATCTATGAAGGGTACGGGCAGACTGAGACGGCATGTTGTGTCGGTATGTTCCCCTGTATGGAACCTAAATTCGGGTCCATGGGGAAACCTTCGCCCGGGTGGATCGTACAGCTCCATGATGATTGCGGGAACCCGGTAACTGCGGGAGATGAGGGTCGTATCGCGATTAAACTCGACCCGCGTCCTGTGGGCCTTTTTGTAGAATACCTCGATAACCCTGATGAAAATAATAAGTCATTCATCAATGGCTACTATTATACCGGCGACAAGGCCTATTGTGACGAGGACGGATATTTCTGGTTTGTCGGGCGTGACGATGATGTCATTAAGAGTTCCGGTTACAGGATTGGGCCGTTTGAAGTGGAAAGCGCGCTCATTGAACATCCCGCTGTACACGAAGCAGCGGTTGTCGGTTCTCCTGACCGGATCAGGGGATTGATTGTAAAGGCATTTGTTATCCTCAATAGCGGGTATGAGCCATCAGAAACACTGGTGAAAGAGTTGAAATCCTACGTGAAGCGGACCACGGCACCATACAAATATCCCCGCGAGATTGAATTCGTAACTGATCTGCCAAAAACCATATCAGGAAAGATCAAGCGAAACGAGCTCCGTGATGCAGAACAAAGAAAATACCTCGGAGATACCTGAAGAATTGCCAGGCTTTTATTTTCCAATTTAGGGACCTGCAAAAATTTTGGTATCTTTTACAGAACGCCGGTATGGCGATGTCCCAAATCCCACCAGATTTTTGGAAAAGTTAAATGGGGCGACATCAGGCGGAGAATTAAATAACAGCGCAACTTTCCAGGTAATTGAAAGGTAACAAGACAACCAGGATCTTTTTTTAAGTAGTGTGTATTTCAGAAAATGAACAGTTTCAAGGGGTTTCAGCCCTTTTCCAGCAATACCACGAATAGGCCTGAACATGCAGCAGGGTCTCTCCATTAAAGCAAGGTCCGGAAAGAAACACCCCGCCATCGACATGACCCCGGGTATATGACAGAATAAAAACCGGGGCACCACTAAAAAAACAAAAAATGTTGAATTTAATCAGAGGTCCCTGCCACGACGGGGAGCCCTGGACTGTTCGGATTCGGGTTCAGATTTCATCGTTTCATCGGGGTGGCTGCCCGTGTGTGCCTGATGTGAACCACCTTTTCTCTTCATTATGAAGAGTCCGGCTACAATGATGATGACAATGACGATCCCGATAACGAAAACCATGTCCATGGGAAACGGGGCTGATCCTGATGAGACAATGATATAGTTCTCCATGACTTTGGTAGCAGGGGCGCCACCAGCGGGGGCAGTCTTTAAGGTCACCGAATAATTGCCTGTCTTTTGATAGCAATGTGCCGGGTCCTTCACGGTTGCATTTGTCCCATCACCAAAATCCCAGAACCATGTGATTGCAGCGGTTCCGGTTGAACTCTCGGTAAACCGGACACATAAGGGGGCTGGTCCTGTTGTCATGTTCGCAGTAAAATTAGGGACGATAACCGGAACCGGGGTGGGTACAGGTACCGGGGTTGCTACCGGGTAAGGGACGGGTGTGACTGGCGGCAGGACGTGGATGAAACCTTTGAGGGTTTTTGTGCTGTTGTTATTGAACGCATTGATCACCAGCAATGTTACATTATAGGTGCCGGGTTCGGCATAGGTCATCACCGGATCGCGCATGGTGGTAATGCCCGGGTTCACCGGTGAGCCGAAGTCCCACTGCCAGGCCACGGGCGGGGCACATGACGAGTTGTCAGAGAACATGACCCTGAGGGGTGCAGGCCCTTCGACAGGTGTTGCCGTGATATCTGCTTTTGTCATATTCGGATAGAAACAAGGGGAATCGTTCGCGGATGCATTTGGCGTGGCTCCCGTTACCACTGCCGGAATGGTCGCATTAACGACCGTTGCATTCTGGACCGGGGCCGTGGTGATAACAGGTGTAACCAATACGGTTACGGTCGCATTTGGGGCTATCGTCACTATGGCAGTCGGCACCGCGCTTGTTACGGCTGCAGGAATTCGTACGCTTACCGGACTCTGCAACGTTTCCACGTTACTACCCCCTGCATTTACGGATGTAAGAGTGATCGTATAGTTCCCGGCTATTGGATACGTATGCTCATAACTGGTTTTCAGGGTTTCATTCAACTGCTGACCATCACCGAAATCAAGCACGATGTATTGCGGGGCGCCCCCGCCTGAGTTAAATATCGGGTATACAGTCACGGTATGTGGTGCGATACCATCAGTTGGCGTAACAGTGAACTCAATTTTTGGGGCCTTAACTGCGGGTGTCGCAATAACCACCGGGGCGGTAGTTACGGGGAGGGTATTCTGAGCGACCTGTTGTACCGGTAGCAGCGTTGTTGGTGGCAGCGAAGTAACCGCAGGCAATGCATTTGTACCATTGGGGAAAGGCCCGCTGGCATTTTCCGCCAGCGCAGCAGGAAGGAATAACGAGAGGATCACAAGCATGGCTGCAAGAATTGTGATGAATCCGCAGCGTTTCCTGTCGTGGCCCGTAATCCTCTTATGAGATGAAGATGAGAACATGATCTTCTCTTGAAAATGTATTAATATTAATTTACTGAAATGTTCCCGGCTGACATTGTTGTCACCCTTTCTGTTTCCCCGAACATCCTGCCTGAAAAATGAAACGGCCTGATCGAATTATCCGGATAGTTAGAATAGGAGAGGATAAACCCCAGGGTAACAGCACAGCGGGGTTTCCCCCATACTCTCTGGCAATGGGTGTTGTGGTGCTAATCTAAAGGTACTCCTGGGTAAAAGTTTAGTAATCAATGTCCGCATGAAAACTCCACAACTTTCATTCGTTGAGCTTGGTGCGGATATCAGTAAAAATTTATCTTTTCCCCTACAGGTTCACCACAAAGGCCGGAAGACCACCAGTATAGTCAGACGATCCTACCGAAAGGCTCTTTTAGTGCACCACGAAACGATTCAGTATGGTGCGCTACTCAGTCACGATGGATGACCAGCTCACGGAAAAAATAGATGCTTCATCAGAAAATCAGGGCATTTCTCGTTCTGAATGGATCGGTGAGGCATGCACCACGTATCTGAAACATGGTGCTAACCAGGACATCTGGGTTCATCCGTCCGGAGAACATGCAAAAGGTGAAAAACAGGATAATCAGGGTTTGCATAATATTATCGATTATGATAAGACCTACGAAGATTTCAGGATAAAAGTTCCGGAATACTTTAATTTTGGGTTTGATGTTGTCGACGAATGGGCTAAGAAAGACCGGAACAAGATAGCGATGATCTGGGTAAACCAGAACGGTGAAGAGAAAAAATATACGTTCTGGGATATGTCGCGGCTCTCGAACCAGGTAGCCAACATGTTCATCAAGTACGGTATATCGAAGGGCGACCGCGTCCTGATCATGCTCCCAAGAGTCCCGGAATGGTGGATATTCACCCTGGCCCTCATCAAGCGGGGTGTTGTATATTGCCCGGCTCCGACGATGCTCACGCCGAAAGACCTGAAGTACCGCGTCCATACCGCTGATATCAAGATGATTATCACCAGCATGGAGCATGCAGATAAAGTAGACGAAATTTTTGATGAATGTCCCTCTCTATGCGGTCGCATGGTAATGGACGGTAAACGGGAGGACTGGATCAGTTACCCGGTAGAACTCAATTATCCCGCACCAGTCTCAACGAAACTCATTTCACTTCCCGGTATGAAAAAGACAAAGTCTACAGACCCGCTTGTAATTTTTTTCACATCAGGTACAACGGGTGAGGCCAAGATGGTCGTGCATGACCACAGTTATCCACTCGGCCATATCGTTACCGCAAGGTTCTGGCATGATATCCATTCAACAGATGTCCACTTCACGCTCTCCGACACAGGGTGGGCGAAAAGCGCATGGGGTAAACTATATGGCCAATGGCTTGAAGGCGCCTGTATTTTTGTGTATGATATCCGGAGCAGGTTTAATGCAACAGAAATCCTCCCGTTAATCGAAAAATATGGTATCACAACCTTCTGTTGCCCTCCGACTATCTACCGGATGCTGATCCTTGCTGACCTCGATAAATTCGATTTTTCCGAGCTCCGTCATTGTGTCAGTGCCGGTGAACCTCTGAATCCCGAAGTAATAAAGGCCTGGAAAGACTCCACCGGGCTTACGATCTATGAAGGCTACGGGCAGACCGAAACGGTGCTCTGTATCGGTACGTTCCCATCGATGAAACCGAAATTCGGTTCCATGGGTAAACCATCACCGGGCTGGCATATCGAACTCCATGATGACGATGGAAAACCGGTCGCTATCCACCAGGAAGGCAGGATAGCAATCAAAACAAATCCGAAACCGGTTGGCATGTTCGATGGGTACCTCTACAACGATGAAGAAAACAAAAAGGTGTTTGTCAACGATTTCTACTATACCGGCGACAAGGCCTACATGGATGAGGACGGTTATTTCTGGTTCATCGGCAGGGATGATGACGTAATAAAGGCATCGGGGTACCGTATCGGCCCGTTTGAAGTTGAAAGTGCCTTAATCGAGCACCCGGCAGTCCAGGAAGCGGCGGTTGTCGGGGTCCCAGATGATGTCAGGGGAATGATTGTCAAGGCATTTATTGTGCTGGCCCCCGGGCACAATCCATCCGATGCACTGGTAAAAGAATTACAAAACCACGTCAAGCATGTCACCGCACCCTACAAGTACCCAAGACTGATAGAATTCACCGTGACGCTGCCAAAAACCATATCCGGGAAGATCAGGAGAAAAGAATTGCGGGATCAGGAGTTTAAAAAATACCAGGATGGACAGGGTAGCCAGGAATCTTACCTGCAACAATGAAAGACCACCCTTTGGAGAACAGACAATTAATACAAAATGTGAAATTGAATAGAACTACTACATTTATTTTCTCGGACGTTGTACTATATCAGGCGCGAGAGGGG
>Ga0194040_1000149_pt1 | contig 19250 bp, 21 predicted proteins | sample JunL2210m_MetaG_FD_148973 | JGI IMG/M metagenome (GOLD analysis project Ga0194040, IMG submission 148973) | Anoxic zone freshwater microbial communities from boreal shield lake in IISD Experimental Lakes Area, Ontario, Canada - Jun2016-L227-10m | ecosystem: Environmental > Aquatic > Freshwater >... | reverse complement strand
TTTTTCATGGGATATGAAAGCAGTCCAGACCGGTACTCAGGGGATAAAGGCAGTCTACATGCGTACCTGGGAGCCAGTGACCGGCAATGAGACCATGTTCTCAATGACCGTAATCGTCACGAACACCTGAAAAGAAATCAATCCCAGTACTCAGACCTCCTACTCCTTTTTTTTCTTTGAAGGTGAACCTGAAAACGGCAGACTTACATCAGAGGGTCTTAATCCGGGAGCGTCCTCACCTTAATGCTGAATGCCGCGAAGGAACGAGCATACAAAAACCGTGCCGGAAAATAAGGCGAGTGGGAACTGATTTATAATTAATGATCATAGTATCGCCTATGTCTCCAAGACACATAACAAAAGAGAGACCCATCCGTTTACGATCTCCATTGACCGGGCAGGACCGGGCCCGTCACCGGGACTCCCACCGGCACCATCCCGAAACAAGCCCGTTTCCCCACCCACCCCACCAGTCATATAGAAAGCCCGCACTTCCACCAAGGCACCATCCCCACGCCAAACCTGTGGATCTGAACATTGATCACGGGAGACGTCAGGACAGGCCTCAACCGGAAAAATTGTTCAGCAAACTCAATAAAAACGATTTTTGGCGTTTATAACAGAAATTTATCATTGATTATAACTTTTTTTCTGCGACAGAGGAAACCGGACCATATGGTAGCACATCATGATAATCATGGTTAACAAGGACTTCAGTCCATCAGAAATCGTATCGTGGGAAAAACCATTTCAACAACAAGCACAAATATATATGAATATTCTTACATGAAGGTGAAATGAATGGGACTTTTTGATAAACTGGCTGGGACCAGGACCGTAGAGCTGAATCCTAAATCAGCACTTGTACTAACCGCGCTTACTGTGGTTGCAGCAGATGGTGTAATTGACGACGCGGAAATGCTTGATCTTGCAAAGATCGTCCGCGGGGACAAAAAGTCCATTGAGGACGCAATCAAGGTCCTTAAGGCAAATTCACTCGAAGCATCGATGGACCTCGTCACAACATGCTTGAATGAGAAACAGAAAATTGCAACACTTGCAATCGTAATCGACATTGCCATGGCCGATGGTGTGCTCGCTGAAAATGAACAGAAACTTATACAGATGTATATCACCAAGTTCGGGGTGTCAGAAGAGATTCTAAAACCGATCTTTGATACGGTCGCAATTAAGAACGATTTTTCAATCTTCAAATAAATTTTTAAGCAATACACCCTATTTTAATCAACGCCGGGTCTGGGTACCATAGCCCCGGTGCCGGGGTTCCGTCCTTACTGGTTCCCGTTAAATCAGGAGGACCTGATTTTTAAATCCTGATAATCATTGAGACATACATCCAGCCCCATAACCCGGTGCGGATGGAGGTATGAGATAGTTGGCCACCGGGTTAATTGTGAAGGTCCGCATGGAACTGATAAGCCAGTTTATTCTTCCCTATTGGCTCAGCCTGCTTGCACTATTCCTGATGGCATTAACCGGTGCGATTGCAGCGATTGAAGAAGGGTACGATATTATCGGTGTGACCGCCCTCGCGTTAATTGCAGGTACCGGGGGGAGCCTGCTTCGTGATGTGATCCTCCAGCAGGGAGCCCCCATGTTTTTCCGAGACCCTTCATTCCTGTATGCCGTGATTATTGCAGTCCTGATCGGGATACTGTTCCGCACTTACATATTTAAAAATAAACGGCCGTTCAATATCTCGTTTCTTCTTTTCGATGCCCTTGGAATAGGGATTTTCGGGGTTATCGGGACGCAGATGGCCTTGTTTGCAGGCCTCGCTTCAGCCCCGGCGATCCTCATCGGGGTGATTAATGCAACCGGCGGAGGCCTTCTCAGGGATGTACTGACCGCCCGGGAGCCACTGATTTTCAAGCCCAGCCAGTACTACGCGGCGACATCACTCACCGGGTGCACCATCTTTGTCGCATTGGCATTGTGGCTGGGGCAGAGCGCGGTAACGGCTGCGTTTATTGCGATATTCCTCACCTTTTCCCTTCGTGCTCTTACCATGTGGTTCGACTGGAAAACGAAACCATTAATCGATATTAATCTGCTCAAACAAAAGAAACAGGAATAAATAAACGGGCCCACAGGATATTTCCGGGGATTCCCTGGGTTTTTTCCGGGAAAAACCAGAAATAATACACGGACATTTTTGCTGATGATGGATTTCCCACTCCCTGCATTACCAGCCCTTTTACACCACGATAGAAAAAAAAGCCCATGGGAGGTAACATGATACATCGATGCAGTCGCTGCCTGGAAATTATCCATGCCTGATCCCGGTATAGTCAGACAGCTCCGAATTCATAGTACAGAGGTCCCCGGGGTTCATCTGGTGCACATCGCGGTACCCGGTCAGCCTTGCGAAATCCTTTACCTCATTTGTTGAAACTATCAGGTAATTTTCCAGTTTTTTCGAAGAAATATCAATGTTCAGGCGTTGCCGTAACAGGGGGTCCTGCGTGGTAATCCCCATCGGGCACCGCCCTGTGTTGCATAACCGGTACTGCTGGCAACCGCATGCCATCAGCGCAGCGGTACCGATAGCGATTGCATCGGCACCAAGGGCAAGTGCCTTTGCGAAATCTGATGAGACCCGAAGGCCACCAGTGATAATAAGGGAGATATCGTTTGCCCCCTTTTCATCAAGGTGTTTCCTTGCCCGATGAAGTGCGAACGGTGTAGGTACAGAAGTCGCAGCCTTGATAAATTTAAATGCGGCGCCCGTTGCACCAGGCCTTCCGTCCACCGTGACAAAATCTGCACCCGCATATATAATCGCATCCAGGTCATCCTCAATGTGCCCGGCCGCAATTTTTACACCGACCGGTTTCCCCCCGGATTTTTCACGGATCCAGTCGATTTTTCTTAATAGTTCCTCCGGATTTCTGATATCAGGATAAATGGCAGGGCTGACAATATCGGTACCTTCCGGGTACCCCCGGATTTTTGCGATCTCGGGGGTGACTTTCTCGGCGGGAAGTCGGGCACCAAGCCCGGGCTCTGCGGACTGCCCGATTTTTATCTCTATTGCGTCGACAGATTTCAGGTTTTCTTCAGTGATGCCATAGAGGTTCGGGACATATTCGAGGATATATTTATAGGCATTTTTTCTTGATTCCGGAAGTATTCCGCCCTCACCAGAACACATGGCTGTTTTTACCCCGGCACTCCCTTTCGAGAGGGCGGTTTTTGCTTCCCTTGAGAGTGCACCGAATGACATGTGTGTAATAAACACCGGGATTTCAATTACCAGGGGAACTTTTGCAGCCGGACCGATCACAGTCCTCGTACTGATCTCCTGGCCAATATCGGCCGGTATTTTTGCGATCTGAGCCCCCATAATCAGGATATCATCCCATGAAATAGAGGGTTTCCTGGTCCTCATCGGTTCAATGATCGATTCCGCGGTAATGGCCATAGTATGGATATCTTCCATGTAAATCTCAAGAGGATCAGTCTTTCTTGCCCATTCCTCCTGGTATGCGGGGGATATCAGTTCACGGGTACCAGTGTTGTCAACTGTATTTTTTGAGCCGCATACCTGGCAGATAAAAGCCCTGTCAATCAATTCAGGTGCGGGTTCTGAGGGGAGAAGTTTAAGGTGACTCCGGTCTGCACCGCATATCGGGCAGTTCCAGCCATCGGGAAAATTTTCCGGTTCCGTTCCCGGTTTAATCCCTGTTGTGGAACTACCCCGGATAGGTTCGTATTCGAATGTATTACAGACGTTACACCGGTAGAGAGGCATGGTTTCACCAGATATATGGAATGAGTATCAGGGGGGGATAACAAATAACCACTGGTCCAATAATCAGGGGAGTAACACGGGAAATATTGGCCATGTGCGGTGGGGGTTTACGGTTGAGCGAATGGTTGATTTCTCCGTGTAGTCTTGGAAAACCAATTATTAAACCCGACATACCGAACATACTTTCAGGCACATCACAACCTTGCCTCATCATGGCGCCTGTCTTTTCGACCCTGATTCTGCAAGAGGGGGGATAGTACAACAGTGCGGGAATAAATATTATAATATAATTTATATATTGTATTAATAAAATATTATTACAATCTAATTCGTAATAGTTAATTATTATTAGTTAATATATAAAATATATAACCTAAATAAGATAATATATTGGCTACAAATTGTACTATATTCTTGTTAATTAAAGGTAAAAAAACGTAGTAACAATTCAGCACAGCGGGAGGAGGAAGAATGCTGCAATCGGGTTTTTTATACCCGCATAGTGTTTATTTATTGTTGATTTCCACAGCATTTTTCTTTCAAAAAACCAGGTTAAGGTCTATAAATGGATTTTATGAGGATAGTACCATATGATGGTGCACGGCAACCGGTACTGGCATATCTTCATTATCCACCCGATTTATCATTGATTTGTCCTCACAGAAAAGGACTAGGGGGAAACTCGAAATGCAACAGATGAAAGCAGAAATTGATAAACTCAACAACCAGGCCAGTCCGGAAAGGTGGCAGTCAGTAGTCGCTCTTGAAAAGTCAGGGAAACCAGCAGTAGAGTACCTGGTAACCGCATTGAAAGACTCTGATAAATGGGTACGCTACGCGGCAGCCGATGCACTGGGGAACATCGGTGATACCGCAAGCGTAGGACCACTCATCGGGCTCCTTGGAGATCATGACCAGGACGTACGGTTTGCAACCGCTGAGGCACTCGGAAAAATCGGGGACCCGCGGGCATGCACCCAGCTGGAGCAGGCCTGCAGGGCTGACAACGGGTATGTAAAAATTGCAGCTGAGGAAGCGCTGTCAAAAATCGTTCACTAGTTGCACGTCACAACAGTAATAATACCACACTCCATTTCTTTATTTCCTGCATTTTTACGCTTTCCTGGAACATAGTTCATGTTGACCTGTGTCAGGGATTAATTCCAGGTTTTACAATTATTCTTGTACCTTGTGAAAACAAATGGATGAATTATGGATGAAACAAAAGATCTTGCCTGAATCATGCGGGGGATGCCAATGATGACAGAGTAGAGATTTTTTTTGGTAGCCCGGTTGCATGGCAGGAGGATTGATTAGCTACATCGTTCAACAATTCAGTCAGAAAACTGGTAAAAAACATACATTGATGTGGAAAAAGGACTCAACCGTTTGGTACAGGAAGTGTAACACGAATGAAAAAGATCTATTATGTTAGCCTAATCGGGATCCTGCTCTCCCTGGTTGCCATTTCCCCGGTGATTGCAATTTCTCCGGTAGCAACCACACACACCAATTATTATTCCTCCTCGGCGCTGCTCCATCCGGAACAGGGCAGGTTTATCAGGTCTGCTGATGTTTTTACCCCGGTAAAGTCTGTATCCTCGTACAGCCGTTTTGCATCATACACCCGTATAAGCACTGGTACTACCAGGAGGTTTACAGAAAGTGACAACGGTAAGACTGTTACCGTCACCAAGGGACAGGTTGTAAAAATCCAGCTCAATGAGAACCCGTCAACAGGGTACCGGTGGGAACCGTCTGTAAGTTCTGGCATTCAGATAACTGATGATACCTATGCAGCTTCAACATCCGGCCGTATGGGAGCAGGTGGAATCCATACCTGGACCATGAGAATAACCGGAACCGGGACCCAGCATTTTGGTGCAGATTACAAGCGCTCATGGGAGACAGGGTCTGCTGATAATTATTCTATACAATTCGTTGTTGCATAACATTGGATTTCAAAAACCCTAAAAAACCAGTTATTTTTCTCTCCGCCATAGAAGAACTATCAAGATTCTTTGTGATTTTTACTGGTTTGTTGAAAACCCTGCGTATTTAAAAAAATAAGATAGAATACGTAGACAGGGGGGATCACCCCTCCCCGGTAAGATATTCATTGAGCAAGGGTTCAATTGGGGCATTCAACGAAATTAAAGAAATTTGGAGATTATGCCCTATCCCAAACCGGGTCGCCAAAGCGGAGGGCCATGAACCCCGGGAACGTGATAAATTTTGGAATTACCTAAATCTGCAAAATAGATTTTAGAGGGTTTCCTATGAAACTGGCTGAACGAACCCCAAAGAAAGGAGATTATGAAAAAGGACATTTTCATGGTCAGCCTGCGAATTCTTCGTCCATGTGTGTTTCAAAAAAGCCTATTTTAAGGATTGTAGTGATCTGCGGGATCCAAAAAAATAGGGTTTATCCTCTTTTCCGCCCGAAAAGGAATACCGCAACACAGCACATCCCGAGCGCTGTCAACACACTAACAGGGCTGAGTGGCTGGGTGGGTGCCGGTGTCGCAACGGGTGAGAGTGCCGCGTTAATCTGGACCGATTGTCCCGGGGCTATCTTTCCTGAAGTCGTGTAAGGTGAGTACCCGTCCAGTTTAATCATCACAGTGTAGGTCTGCGTCGAACCGATCGGTACATTCTGGAGTTCCAGCGGGGTGACACCCTTGTAGACATTGTTGATATAGACATCTGCACCCTCCGGTGTCGATAGGATTTCGGCACTTGCTGTTCCAGCGGGTTGAGTCCCTGATGTCTGAAGGGTCGCAGCAACCTGTGCAGTCTGTCCGGCGACAATTTTGACCGTTGTCGTGTAGTCCTGGTACCCGCTCTTCTTCAGGAGAACCGTGTAGGTAGCGGCCGTAAGATCGGTAATGTCAAGCGGACCCCCGCTCGAGGTCGTGACACCCTGGTAGTTGCCATTGAGATAAACCGCTGCACCTGACGGGGATGAGGTCACAAGGAGATCACCGGTACTCGGGTTCTGTAACGGTACCATGGTAACACTTGCATAGGTTGTCTGACCGGCATTGACGCTGTAGGTATTTGTAAAAGTCTGGTACCCGGCCATTTTGAGGACAACCGTATGTGGGCCTGCATACAGACCCCCGACGATCTGGTTCGTTTCGCCTTTGTAAATATTGTCAATATAGAGTCCTGCACCTTTCGGTGTCGAGCTTATCGAAAGACTCCCGCTCTGCGTAACCGGGACGAGACTTGCATATACATTGGTAGTCCCACCACTCGTTACCTGGACATTACTGTTCGAATATACCTGGTACCCTGGCGTTGAGACCTGGACATTATGCCAACCGGGGGCTACATTATAGAAGGTTCCGGATGTAACAAGCGAGTCCTGTCCGTTATCAAGGATTGCTGTCGCTCCTGAAGGGGATGATGAAACATAGATATTCCCGAATTGTTGTACCGGTGTCAGTGATGCAAAAATCTGGACTGTCTCTCCTGCCGCAGGATTTCCGGAAACCTGCTGGGTCCAGGACTGGTACCCGGTCGCCGATACGACGATGGTGTGGCCCGGGGTACCGGTGGTACTTACATCGACAGTGACCGGGGTTGTCCCGACATACTTATTGTCAAAAGTGACCGTCGACCCGGAAGGGCTTGACTGGATGCTGTAATATCCCTTTTCGCCACCTGGCGGCGGGGTTGCTGGCAGGGTCACGGGTATAGGGATAAGCTGTGCATTTACTGAGACAGTTCCCCCAGCCGGGGGATTACCTGAGTAATACTTAGACCAGGTCTGGTACCCATCCATTGTCACCGTTATGGTATGCCCAGGGGTACCGGTCACATATACCGTTGCAGTCGTTGGTGTTAAACCAACATTTGTCGCATCAACTGATGCCATTGCTCCTGATGGAGACGACGAGATAGCGTAATAACCTTCCTGGCCACCAATGGGATTCGATACGGTGGGAGTATCCAGTGTTGTATACATCGTTACCGGATACGTCGAAATAGTTGGATATGTCGTTACCGGATACGTCGAAACATCTTCCGCTACCACAGCTGATATCGTTGACAGTGCAACGACTAACACAAGCATGATTATGATCAGGTTTTTTGTTTTCATCGTAGTCCTCTGTATAGTGTTTCAGTCTTTTCCTAGGGTTATATAGTAATCGATTTTCTGTAATTCCCTTTCATTCATGGAGGGAAATACACCGTGAAATTAATATGTCTTGGTCTTTTTAAATATGGCTAAAAAGCCTGGATCACGCAATTCTATAACCTGATAAAATCTGATAGAGGATCTTTAGGGCCTTTGTACCACTCCGGATTATTTTTTTCCTTAATTACAATAGGAGTGATTGGAACAGACAAGCCAGGATAATGTTCCAACATCCGGGTAATAACAGAAGTTCAGAAAGCCACAGTCCCGCCTGAATTTACAGATAATCCAGATTAAAAAAAATGATTCTTGTCATTCAAGGGTACGGCGGTAGGTTATGATACCAAGAGTTATGGCTCCTGCAGAAAAGATTGCAAGCGCAAGGAGGTCAAACCAGATGACACTGATGCCCTGCCCCCTGAGGATGATACTGCGAAGGGCCTGGATGGCGTAAAATTCGGGGTTGATTACGGTTATCCACCTGAGCCAGGAAGGCATCCCGAGCACCGGGTAAAAAGCACCACTTGTCATAAAAAGGAGCAGGTTAAAGAATGCGATTACCGATGAATATTCCTGCTGGCTTGAAAAACGGGATGCAAGTGAGACGACAAGGCTTGTAACCCCGATACTTGTCATAAATAGTACGAGAAGGACGAGGAGGAAATCTTCGGGGGCACGGATAATCACGCCTGCAATAAAAATGTCAACCATGAATATAATGAATCCTGCAATAAACGCCTTTACAGTCCCGCTCCCGATGGTTCCGAGGATAATGCTCGAACGTTTGACGGGGGTGACAAAATACCCCTCGATGATCCCCATCTCACGGTCCCTGATTAAGGCCAGCCCGCCACCAAACATCGTCGTCATGAAAATTGCCATAACAATCACACCGACCCCGAAAAACTGGAGGTAATCAATGATACCATAGACGTTTACCGCTTCAACAGGGTTTTTTGCGCCTGTTGCGACGATGGCCGCGGTCATTCCCGATTGGATCAGTGCAGGGATGGTGTATTCTGAGCTGTCTATATAGAGCCGGATAGTCCGGCCTGGCTCAATATCAGAGGGAAAAACCACGTATGCCAATATTTCCCCGTCAGCCAGGGCTTTTTTTGCAATGTCCTCGTTGGAAAATCTCTGGACCCGGAAGAGAGCCGGTTTATCAGGCTGGGTATGAAAATGTTCGAGCTTGTCTACCCCGGCAATATACAGGGGGGTGTCATGGACATATGGCTGCTCCTGGACAACACCCACCGGGATTGCCGTAATTGTTCCCCCTATAGCATTGCCAAAAATCAGGAGGTACATGATCGGCATGGCAAGCGTCATGACGAGCATGAACGGGTTACTCAGGAATTTTTTAAAATCCCTCCTGAATATTGCAATCGCTCCCCGCAGCATTATCGGGAACCTCCCGGACTTGGAATATGTTCATCCGGGACCATTCCATCAAGTTTCTTACCCGTGAGGTACAGGAACACGTCTTCAAGCGAGGGGGACCGGATAGAGATGGATGTAATAGTGATCCCGGACTTTTCAAATTCGGCAATAAGTACAGGGAGGAGATTACTCCCGTTTTTCGCAGAGATCTGAAGGGTCCCTTCCTTCTTTTCTACTGATATCACCTGGTTATGAGAGCGGATCACGGATAGGATGGAATCGTTAAAAGAATTGTACCCAAGCTCGATCAGTTCACCCGCAGGCATCGCCATTTTAAGGTTTTCCGGTGTGTCAAGTGAGACCAGGCGACCATGGTCAACAAAGGCAATCCTCTGGCACAGTTTCTCGGCTTCGTCCATGTAGTGAGTCGTAAGGATGATGGTGATCTTTTCTGTATTGAGCATGGATATCTGCTGCCAGACCTCGCGACGTGCCTCAGGGTCAAGCCCTATAGTCGGTTCATCGAGGAACAGGATCAGGGGCCGGTGGAGGAACGCCCTGACTATTTCGAGCTTTCTCCTCATCCCACCGGATAATGTGCTGACCCGGGAATGGGCACGGTCAGAAAGATCGGCCATCCGGAGCAACTCCCATATCCGCTCATCAAGAACACTGTCATCGACATTTACCAGTTTACCATAAAATTCCAGGTTATCATACGCGGTCAGCTCAATATCGAGGGTACTGTTCTGGGGGCATACACCGATAATACCCCGGACTTTTTCATCGTCTTTTGTTACCTCGTAGATATCGAGAAATGCCCTTCCGCTACTGGGTCTCATCAGCGTGGTAAGGATGCGGATCAGGGTGCTTTTCCCTGCACCGTTCGGACCGAGCAGCCCGAATATCTCCCCCCGTTTTACATTAAACGTTACATCATCGACGGCAGTGACACTCCCGTTACCGGTCCTGAAAATTTTTGAAAGGTGTTCTATCCTGATAATATTATCATCTGCTGCCATGATCTCCTCCTGATGTCATAACAATTTTCTTAAGATCGAAAAACCACCTGGTCAGCCTGTGAGAGACCACATCCAGGTTGCTCTCACCCTCATGAGGGAGTTGTTGTTGTGCCGGGCACCGGAAGAAAAAATCCCGGGGGTTCCGTTCCGACCATCTGAACAGAATCATAATTCAACGCGACTTTTTTCTTCGCCGGATAACCCCGAAATACACGACCGCAACGATAATAATGACAATAATAACAATTGCGTACGGGTTGGAGGAGACCTGTCTGACCAGCGAGGTGGGAGTGATATCCACTTCCAGCTTGACACGGTCCGATACCTGGTCGTTATTCAGGGCATCCCGGTACATTATCTCTGAATCGAGCCCATAAACCTTTGCCGTGGCCCCCGGATCTGCAGTAATATCGAAATATGCAGTTTTTTCCATACCTGGCGCAAGATCCCCAAGGTACGATGTATCATCGCTGCTCGTGAACGGGTCGACGGTAAAAACCCTTGCCTGCGCACTGTTCACCCCGGTTGTCCCGGTATTCCGGTACGTGACCGCAATCACCTTTCTTTCTCCCGGACTCATCTGCACAGGCGGAGAGACGACGATAAAAGCGATCTTCCCACCTACCGGAACTCCTAACGTAACCGTATCGGTAGTGACGATATCCCCGTCACGGTTTTTATACGTGACAGAGATGTTTACCGGGTAGGATATTGCCTCGGCATCCCTGGATACCGATACCTTGTATTGTAGTGGCACGGTGGAATTTTTAGGAAAATCCCCGATATATACACTGCTTGCTACCGGAACAACAGGGCTGTTACCATTCTGAACTAACTTGACGATAGACTCCCGGCCATCTTCATTGCCGTTATTTTTCAGGCTGATATTCAGGTAGCCAGTGGTCCCTGCATTCAGGTCACCTGACCCGACAGAGGTAACATCAAGAAGGACCTCGGGCCTGATCCTGACCGGGAGGTTAAGTGTCTCTTCCTGTTCCTTGTAAAAATACTGGAGGAGATCGGTACCATACTGGTCTGCTCTCATCAGGTAGGTATAACGAATCGTAAGGGGGAGGTTGTAGGTCTCATGGGGAGCATCAGGAGCGATTTTTACCTTGAAATTTGCAACCGTGTTACGACCTCCCAGCAGGTCACCGAGCAGCTGGGGGTCTGATTTAATCGTGACCGGGGCACCCCCTGACCCCAGGGTGACAGTCATCAGTTTAGCGGTATTTGGAAGATCAGCGGCGGTCAGCTGGTTCGGATAGGTAAAAACATACTCGAGGAGGCCGCTATTCTGTATCGTTACCGGGATGGTGATATCCTCACCCGGAGAGAAATCATTTGACCCGAGGATTGCCGCAGTCAGGTTCGGCCCCCCGCTTACGAACCGTTCTCCTGCCATTGCAGGTGTTATTATCCCCATCAATATAACTAAGATAACCAGTATTCCGGGAGCATTTTTGAGTAGTGTACTCCTCATATTGATATTCATAAGATATTCGTCCATTACATCCTCCTTGTACGATAATCCCTTATCCCATAACGTCACTTGATACTGTTTCAACCTTTTTGACATCAGATGTCTGGTCCTCCAGGACGGCCTTAACGGCGGGGATTCCTGTAATTGTAATGGATTGTACAGACTTCGTCATAAATTGATTGATGTGTTTCACCGATCGGTACTACCTTCGTAGTAGAGGTTCACGCGATCAGGGCTCAAAAAAACACGAAGTGAGTACTATGGTGGGTACTATTATGCACCCGATCCATCTTAGTAGTTCTCACACCAGACTTCGTAATACGCCTGTGGGTGATCGCAGACCGGGCATTTATCAGGGGCTGAAATATCCTCATGTACATACCCGCAATTTCTGCATTTCCAGTGGGTCCTGGCTGATTTTTTAAAGACCGTACCCAGGCTGACATTAGCAAGCAGTTTTCTGTATCGCTGTTCATGATGGGCTTCGACTTTTGCGATCTCCCGGAAGGTGTGGGCCGCTTTTGAAAAACCCTCCTTATCTGCAACAACCGCAAATCCGGGGTACAGGGTAGCCCATTCCAGTTTCTCCCCTTCTGCGGCTGCCAGTAAGTTTGCAGCCGTCGTCGCTATCACACCTGCCGGGTAGGATGCAGTAATCTGGGCATCCCCACCCTCGAGAAGCGTAAAATAGAGCTTGGCATGCTCCCTCTCGTTATCCGAGGTTTCCTGGAAAATTGCGGAGATTTGTTCATACCCTTCTTTCTTCGCAACAGATGCAAAAAATGAGTACCTCATTCTTGCCTGTGATTCTCCGGCAAATGCCGCAAGAATATTTTTTTCGGTCTCTGAGCCTTTCAGATTCATGCCATCACCTGTATACGATGATGAACCTGGGATCTTTTAACATTTTGCGATCTTGCAGGGATTTAAAAATATTTTCCGCTGCCGGGATCACAGGATGGATAGGGCATCATACCAATCATGCAGGTACAAAATTTTACGGTTCCTGTCATGAATAATCCCGGGGTATCGTTTAACCGAAAGTATATACTCCCCGGAATTGAAAAATAAAGACAATTAGTTCAGTGTTCCAGCACTACGTCCGGTTCGGCCGGCGGGTACCAGGTCTCTGATCAGGAGTGTTCTATGGATTATACCGTACCCCTCATTATCCTCGTAGCGAGGATCATCGAGACAAGCCTCGATACCATCCGTACGGTCTACATCAGCAAAGGTCATTCAAACCTTGCGGCAAATATCGGTGTCGTAAAAATTGGTATCTGGCTCCTCTCGACCGGGCTTGTACTTTCAAACCTGAACGATTACTGGAGCATTTTTGCATATGTTGCAGGGTACGGGATCGGAACCCTGCTCGGGACTGAGATTGAAAAAATTATATCAATTGGGTCTGTAATCGTCCGCCTTATCACGCGTGATGACCCGGCAGAGTTGATAGAACGGCTCTCAAAGCAGGGGTATGGCCTGACGCGGCTTGAAGGTACAGGAAGCTTTTCGGATTCAGTTAACGTAATCCTGATGATTGTCCCCCGGAGCGAGCAGTCAGTACTGGTCTCGATCCTGTCGAAGGAATATCCGGATGTGTTGTATACGGTTGAGGATGTAAGGTCCTTAAAAGGCGGCGCAGTAATATTCCACAAGGATACAAAAAACAGGATACTCGGGTTCTTCGGGTTATGAAACTAAAAAACATGGGTCAGGGAGAGGGGTCCATACCAGTGATTAGGACCGGCTGGTATACTGCCTGATAACGAATCATATTAAAAAAAGGACGATTAGCAATCCCGGGATTTCCTCCAGTATAACGGGCCCGTTTCAATTCATTCATCGCTGACAAAAAAGACCGGATTTTCTTAAAATATCGTTTGCATGGGAGGAGGGAACAAAACCGGTTTCACCCGGAATCCTGCAATGACAGGGTGCCTTATCCCGGATATCCGTATCACCGGATAAGACAGGACTGCGAACGGTGACCGAAATGAATAAGGAACCTTAATTGTGGCAGGCAGACATAGGTACGTAGTCAAAAGTCCATGGTTGCGACGAAGGAGAACTCGTAACTCATTACAAGAGTCATGGCAGGGAGTCCGATCTGATTGGGACAGGTATTGCTTTCACCGTTGAACTGGGGCCTTGGCCACGCATCACGTGACGTCCCGGTCATACGTGAATTACTAAGGAACCATCACGAGGTTACCATCGCTGCCGGGGGTAATGCCCTCCAGCTCTTAAAATTGGAGTTTCCCACCTGTAACTGTATTGATTTTCCGGATTATCCGCTGGCAGACAACAGGGGGAGATTTTTTTTCCCACGGTTCACAGCGCACGTTCCCGCGCTGGTACAGGCACTTGCAGAAGAACGGAGGAATTTATTCAAGATTCTGAAAGAAACCTCTTATGACCTCATTATCAGTGATTCCCGCCCTGGGGTATACTCTGATTCTGTCCCGTCGATCCAGATATCCCACCAGGTCCACCAGAGTTTTCCTTTTATTGTCTGGCCAATCGAACTGATTGCCCTCTATGTGAATGGCAGGGGGTTTAAAAAATTTGATTCTGTCATTATTCCCGATAACCCCCCGGGCCCGCTCTCTCTTGCCGGAAAACTGTCGCGTACTACCGGAACCGGGACAAAAAAACTGTCATATTACTCAGGGATTCTTGCGAGCATCCCAAAGGTCAGTTCCAAAAAAGAGATCGATTATCTCTTCCTCATATCAGGTATGGAGCCACAACGGACAGTGCTTGAAAAAATTGTGATGCCGCAGGTCAGTGACCTGCCTGGCAGAAAAGTAGTATTGCTCGGGAAACCTTCTGATAACCGTGTAATGGCGCCTGATGATGATACGACCGTGTATTCGTATGTTTCCTACAAGGAAAAAGCGGAGCTGATGTCGGGATCGAAATTCATCATCTGCCGCTCCGGGTATACCACCATGATGGACCTTGCCGAGATCGGGCTGAAAAATGGACTTTTCGTCCCTACTCCCGGGCAGTGGGAGCAGGAATATCTCTCGTCCTATTACAACAGGAAGGGCTGGTTCATGTCAAAAAACCAGGCGGGATTGCGCCTTTCACGGGATGTTGAGAGAGCTGAGGGGTATTACGGGTTCCCGGAAATGGCCCACACCGAAGAGAATGTGCGGAAATTGTACCAGGATCAACTTGCCCGGTACCTGGAGTAAGCTACTATGGCAATGTGTGGTACCGGTATGTCACGGAATTGCTCTTCGTTCCAGAGGTCTTTCCCGGGGTGTACTCTATGAACGTATTCGGGCGACATATTGAGCCTCTTGTATTCTGGTGGACACTGGGTATTGCAATCGCCTACCTGTTCCTTATCGGGCTTATTGCATGGCTTGTATTCCAGGGAATCCTCCTCCTGGAAGCATATAATACCGGTAATATCTCTTATATTGACTGGAAACTCTGGCGCTATGCCCTTATGGCAGTGGTTTATTTTACTATTGGTGGCTTTTTAAGGGCAATCCGTTTTATCTGACAATAATTGGACTTAACTGACATCATTTCAGGTCTGCCTGACAGACTGGCGGGGATCCTGGAATGTGCTCCGGCTCCCGGACATCTACCAGGTAAACGTGCACTGACCGGTTGTGCAGAAATAATTCAACCAGATTAGTGACCCGATAAAAATCAAACCCATAATAATTGTCGGGATTAACCAGTCAGGTGTCTCAATCGGGTAAAACGGTAATTTTTCCAGCAATGTAAAGACTCCTGGGGTAACCCCCAGTCCCATATCCAGGTCGTTTATACAAGGAATCATAACATCATGGGTATATAAAAAAATTGTCACGAAGAGCGGCAAATCGTGACGAGGGAGATCCCCGGAATTAATTTCCGGTCATGGAAAAAATCCCAAATACACCTGAACAGACACTAACCGGAGGATAGAATACCTTGAGGGTCAGTCTCCTGGAACAGAAAAGGGGTCAGAAAACCTTTTCAGGGGGGGGTTTCGTGAGCACTGGTAAACCGGTAAAACCCTTGTGGCACAACAATCTCGAAACGTGCGCCCTTTCCGGGTTCACCAGTCTCTTTTATGGTAATGCCGGTAATGGACAGAATTTCCCGGCAAAGGAAAAGACCAAGACCGGTATTTTTCCCAAAACCCCGTTCGAAGACTTTTTCTTTTTCTTCTTCTGGAATACCGGCACCATCGTCTTCAAAGATCAGGGTAATTCCGGCTTCCGTTTCTTCATACCGGAGATCCAGTTCTGTTACGCCCACGGCATGTTTCAGGACGTTGTCAACAAGGGATAAAAACGCGTTTTTAAGCAATGGGTCAGCATAAATTTCCAGATTATGTAAGCTGATCTTCCGCGACATTTCCAGGGGAGGCAGGTGTGAAATTGCCAGGACAAAAACATGGCTCACATTCTGCCACCGGGGTGGATGAATCCCCATATCCTGGTAATTTTTTGCAAAATTTAAAGCAGCGACGATTTTTTGTGTCTGTACTCCACATTTTTCCAGTTGTTTTTTCTGTGTTTCATCGAAGATGCCATATCCTACCAGCTCCAGGTACGCAGAAAGGGTAAAGATTGCACTCCTGATATCCTGGAACGTAAACGTATTCAGGAGGTTCAGTTTTTTGCGGGCCTGTTCAAGAGCTAGCTGGCTTTTATTGATTTCCCGGATCCCATCCCGCAGCGCCTGGTCAGTATCCATGAGTTCTTCATACGCCGAACTAAGTTCCTCATTCGTCCTGGATAACTCCAATTCAGTCACTTTACGGTGGCTAATTTCCGCTTCCAGCCTTAATACTGATTCCGCAAGTTGTTCTGTGCGTTCCCTGACCCTGGATTAAAGTTCCACTTCTGTCTGTTTGCGTTCAGTTATATCCAGGAGAGCACCCCTGATACCTGCAGGCCGGTTGTCGTGAACGATGGTACCTGCATAGATGATAACCGGGAATACGCTGCCATCTTTTCTCTGTGCGGTGTACTCAACCCCTCTAGGTTGTTCTCCCCTTAATAACGCAGCAAAATAAATCCCGGCCCTTTCCCAGTCTTCCGGGAGCAGCATATGCTGGCCATTTATTCCTTTCTGAAACTCTTCATTTGAAAAACCAAATGTTTCAAGTGCAAAACGGTTTGTCGATGTAATAGTTCCCTTATTATCAGTTTCAAAAATCGTCTGGGGTAACAGTTCAACGAAATCCTTGAACTTTTTCTCACTCTCCCCAATTTTGCGGTCATACTCTGACCGTCGGTTCTCGATCCCCAGAATTCCGAACATCACCGCGATCATCGCAAGAATGCCAATAAGGAAGACAACCAGGTTTGCCTGGTTCAACACAGCCATAACGACAGTGCTGTCCATGTCAACACAGACAATACCAAAGACAGTTCCTGAATGGTCCCTGATCGGGGAAAAACCAGATAAAACAGTCCCCCACTCATCTGTTGTAAAGTCGCGGTTGACCGTAGGGGAGCGGAATCCCAGGATCAGCCCGGGTGCAGCTTGAGGATACACATCTCCAATCCTGGCCGAGTCCGGTTCATACCCGTAATCACCATCGACAACAAATTCAACGGTATCACCGTTTTTTCGCATGGTGTATACATACGGGATATCCGGCGTCGCCAGTCTTGTATGCCTGGGCTGGTCCCTGATATGAACAAAGCGGGGTGTCTCTTCTTCACCGGTTTTTATCTGCGCGAATTCTTCACCATCAATCTTGGACGATATTACCGTTGCAACGGAGATCAGCTTGTCCTGGACATTACCCCCCTGGTACAGGTTATTAAATCCTACCCTCAACGTGGCGACGGATACCTGCCTTTTGACAGGTATTCATTGAGCGTAAAAAAATTGTTTTCTGGATGTGCAATCGCGTCTTGCTGTTTTAAAAAGAGTCATATACGGTTTTGAATCCCGGATCAGGGATAACAGACAGGAGGATGCCCACCACCAGACCTATCATCATGAGCAAAACCCGCCTGACACTACCAAAAACCAAACAGGTATCCTGGTTAAACGACTGGGTCTGGTTATAATCCAAAAGGCGAGTCCCATTTGTGGGTACAGGCATTACAATGACACTTCGCTATCATCTGGCCTGTTTCAGTGGTGACAAGGTCGTCAAACTCTGTATCCTTCGATTTACAGTTAGGACAAAGAATATCTGCCATAAGGAAATGTCACCTGAAAACAAAAACTTCTGTCAGTATACTATGATAGTGGGGTATTTCAACCTCACTAAACGCACAAAAATGTAACGGCCCTATATAGGGAATACCCGGGACTATTATTCTTCAGCTGGCTCCGAAACCCGGTATGCCCCTTTTGGAACGGTAATCTCGAACCGGACCCCGTTCCCCGCAGAACCGGTCTCCTTAATGTCAATGCCCGTGAGGGAGAGGATCTCCCGTACCAGGAAGAGTCCAAGACCGGTGTTCTTCCCAAACCCACGGTCAAAAATTCTTTCCTTCTCGTCGCCAGGAACGCCAACCCCGTCATCTTCCCAGGCAACGATAAGGCCCTTCTCAATCAGTTCCCATGAAACCCGGATGTGACTCACCCGCTGACCGTGCCGGATGGAATTGTCGAGGAGATTGAAAAAGACCTTTTCGAGCATCAGGTCTGCGTATACAAACACACCCGGCAGATCAACATCCATCGTGATAGTTGCAGGGAGGTGGAGGCGGAGCAGGAGCTTTTCGAGTTCCTGCCACTGCGGCTCGTGAGTCCCGAGGCCCCCGTAGACCCTTGTGAATTCAATCTGGGAACCGATTGCTTTTATTGCAGATTCGACTTTTTCAATCGAGGTACCCATTTCCGGATTAGTTGTCTTTTTCCTGGCAATGGCAAGGTGACCCAGGATTACCATGACCTTGTTGAGGATATCATGACGGGTGATGCTCCCCAGCAGGTTAAGCTGGCGGTTGGCACGCCGGAGGGCGTCCTCTGTCTGCTTTCGTTCGGTTATATCGGTGAGGAAATTCAATGTTGCGGGATTGCCTTTCCATGTGGTGATGACTGCCGAAATCTGGACCCATATCATCCGGCCTTCCTCACCAAGGATTCTGAAATCATATTTCGATAGAACCTGTTCACCCTGGAGCCGCCGCTGGTACCGGTCGGCAACAAGGGCCCGATCATCAGGGTAAATGAAGGAAACAAATGGCTTGTCTGCTATCTTTTCCGGGGTTGACTGTATCATTTCCAACGCCTTCGGGTTCGCATACTTTAATACCCCGTCCTGGGCCGCCACAATTCCTTCAGACGCATTTTCAATGACAGACCGGTATTGTGTTTCACTCTCCGCAAGTGCTTCCTCTGCTTTCTTCCATGCCGAGACATCCCGGATAGATTCGATCGCCCCTGATATCTGCCCGGATTTGTTGTAGACTGGACTGGCTTTTCCCCATAGAATCACATCCCTGCCACCCGGAT
>Ga0194040_1000144_pt1 | contig 19386 bp, 20 predicted proteins | sample JunL2210m_MetaG_FD_148973 | JGI IMG/M metagenome (GOLD analysis project Ga0194040, IMG submission 148973) | Anoxic zone freshwater microbial communities from boreal shield lake in IISD Experimental Lakes Area, Ontario, Canada - Jun2016-L227-10m | ecosystem: Environmental > Aquatic > Freshwater >... | reverse complement strand
GGGGCGCCCCGGTAGGTCAATGTCGTTCTCCTCGCAAACATCCGCCAGTTGGGCGGCAACCAGCGGCTTGCCGTCGAGCCCTTGCCCCATGACGGCGTTTGCCACGTCGCGGAGCCATTGCAAGGCGGGGTTCGCGGTGCGGGCCTGCTCCTCCCGGTGCCCGTCGAGAAGCGGGGCGAGCCCGAAAAGCTCCCGGACAATCCAGTCGAGGGATTGCGTCCACTGGCGGAAATCATGCTGGGCCCCGGCGGTGCGGGGCTTCCCCCTCGCGGCCCACTCGCGGATGACGGCGAACACACAGCCGAGATAAAAAGCCTGGTTCGCTTCAACGTGCGCGATCAAGTCCCCCTCGGGGAAGTGGTGGAAATCGAAGTCGGCGGGCTGCTTGCGGATCCGGGTAATGATGCTGCGGTTTGCAAGGTCGCGTGTGAACTCGGCCCCGTTTGTCGAGAGTTGCCAGATAAACGGCGTGCAGTCCACGGTTGCGCTTGTGCGGAGTGCCCGGCATTCAACGCGCCCCTGCCCCCGGATCGCGCTTTCAAGAATCGCGCTTTCCAGTTTTCCCCGGAAGTTTGAGAAGCAAATGAACGGCCGGCCGGCAATCAGGGCTTTGGAGATTGTTTCGTCGAGACTGCCAACTCCCCCCTTGCTCGGGGCGATGCCTGCGGGCTGTTCGTTGTAAATCCGGGAATGCAGCTTTTGCATGTAGTCCTTTCCCGATTGCGATTCCACGGCCTCGGCAACGTGAAGCGGGAAATCGTCATGGATGAAACCGCCCATTTTCAAGGCGGGCGAGAGCATGACGGCAACGGCTCGCGATTGGTCGGACGGCGAGCAAAACGCAAAGTCGGCATGGATGTTCAACAGGGCTTCTACGGCGGCGTTCAGCGGCACGTCTGGCGGCTTCTGCCCGCTGGTGATGTATGTCCCGCCACCGTGCGCGTGAAAGCCCTTGGCGAGCGTTACCGTTCGGTTGTCGCCCATGTCCACGATGACGGGACAGGAAACAAGCTGGCGGATTTCCGGGAGGTGTTCGCGGGCAACATTTCCGAGCATCAGGATTTCCATACTCCCGGTCGGCATTGTCGAGTTGCGCCAGACGGGATAAACTTTTTCCTCCTTCTTGACTGTTTCAAACCGGGCAATCCGTCTGCCGGTGTCGCGGGCGAACTCTTCGAGAGAGGAAACCGCCCGCTCTTTTGCGAGCGGAGAAAGCCGTGCCCCCTCACGGTCTTGTTCGATTTCGTAAAGCTTGCCGTTGCGGACAAACCACAAATGGGCCTTGGCGATCACGGGGAAGATCCGCTCGCCGGAAACGATGTATCCATGTTCGCCAGCGGGCACGGGAAACACATCGGACGGCACGGCGAGAAAGGAATTTTCTTCTTGTGAGGAAACCGCGTGCTCGGGGGCGTGCTCTTCGTCCATAATTGTTTCCGGGGTGCGCCCCCATTCTTCGGCAGTGGCTCTCATGTTTTGATCCTCCTCGGGTTAAAGTAAAACGTGGTCTGGCGGACTCCCTCGTCGCGGGTGCCGTCTGGCATCCTGACAAACTGCGAGCGCGTCCACGTCGCCGGGTCTGCCCCGAGCGAGACGGCGCGGCGCATGAAGCGGTGTAGATGGTCTTCGGGCTGGCCTTGGCAAAAAAACCATCCGTGAATGGACTTGCTCCCGGAATGGACCGCGAGGACAAGCGGGGCCGTTTCCGCGAGGTGGAGGAGCACGGCGGCCTGTTCGTCTGCGGTGCCTGCATCCTGCTCTATCACCAGAAAGCGCCGGTCGCCGGTGTTCTCAAGCGTGTGTTCGCTGAGCTTGCCGGTCTGGGTGCGCCCGGTCTTGGTGAACATCGGTGAGGGCACGATAAGCTGCTGGCTGGCGAGGGTGCCCCGGAAGTCTTCGCGGTGCCGGGTGGCGAACTGGCGCGACGATTGGCCGACGCACAAAAGCGGGTTGCCGGGGAAAAGCGCGTCAATGATTTCCTCGGTGTTCGGGTCGCCGTCATCCCATCGGATCGGGCTCTCTTCCCACAAATCAACAAGACCATCTCCTGATGCAATAACGGCTTCGCGTTGCTCCTGATTCACTGCTGGCCATTTGGGGGTCGTGTTCCACTGGCGCGCGGGCTCGCCGGACGCCGGGGCGGCATCATAAGCCTTGGCAACGGCAACGGGGATCTCGCTCGCCGGTGATGGCCTGCGGGTGATGCGGGATTCGATTTCGCGAACGGCCTGCTCCTGGGTCAGTCCAAATTTCCGGCAGGCATGGGCCGAGCGCATGATCCACGAATGCACGCCGGTTCCAGCATGTGGGCACGGTTCAAGTTCCGCCGTCATATATTCCCCTCTCGATATTCGCGGATGAGTTTCGCGTTGTCCTGCTGGCCGGTCGGCAGGAAGTGCATTGCAATGGATCTGAGCCAATCGCGGAGGGATAGAATCGCGATCATAACTTGAACCTCCAGACGGTGAAGAGAACCAAGAGAGCGGTGACGCATACCGTGTCGCGTATCAGGAGGATCGTTGTCATTGTGCGCCCTCCGGTTTGATTTCAGTCCTGCCAGTGACGCGAACCACTCCACGGTTCACACAAATTATCTCCTGCTCCTGCCGATCTGTTTTCAGGACACAGAAACGCTTTGGCAGTTCAACTGACAGGAGGTATGGAGATACACCCCGGATGCGGTAGCGGTTGAGCATCGGGAATCGTTTTGCCACGGCCTCGTCGAGTGAGTAACTGAATCCAACTGCATTGACGGGATAGGCTCCCCGATATGCGGTGATTGTTTCGGGAAGTGTCCTGTAAGCAACGATCTCCTTTCGATCCATCATGGCGTCGAGATTGACGCGGGGGACCGTCTTGAATATCCGGTCCAGCGTTCCGGCATAAACGCTGATATTGTCGCAGCCTGTCCACTCCTCGCCCAACGTCTTAAAGAAAGCGTCGAGACCAATCCCTCGCGCATTGCATTTTCTCCAGAATTCCAAAATGACCGGGAGCCTGGAGTATGAGTCCGCCCACATTAATTCCTCTTCAAAATCAGAGAGGATGCGCTTGCTTGGTGCCTTGCTTAATGATAAATTTTTCATTGTCAGTTTTCAGCCTGTCGAGCTCCGTTCAAAAAGTGCTCGGCAGGCTTTTCCTTTTTCAGTGGATGGCCTGCACTTCAAACTGGCGCAATGCAGCGAGCACGCTCGGGAGATGGAACCGCACGCAACGCGGCGAGAGCTTGATGAACGGGATGCGTTTTTGCCGCATCCAGTTGTCAATCGTGCGCGGTGAAGTGGATGCCGCTTTCGCGACAACCGGCTTGGTGACAAGAGCCGGAACATCCGCAGTCGTTCCGGTAACTGGCCGGGATTCGCCCGGCGCGTCTTTGCTGGTAGGTGGCTTCATGTGCGAGAGTATTCGCACAACTTTTTCGTGCCCTTTTTTGGCCAAACTCACCCACGCAATGAAATGCAAAAACGAGCCTCACCCACGCACGGCACGCACCGAAACGGCATCACCCACGCGCAAGGGCTGGAATATCAGCCCCACCCACGCAGCCCCGCACGCAAAAAAAACAGGAGGTTTTTCTTGATAGGCTTTAAGCCTTTTGCGCTTTGCCGGTCTTGGGCGCTTTGATTTTGCTGGCTCGCTTTGCCGCCGCGCCCTTCCTCGCACGGGCGGAACCACGCGCCTTCACGCTGTCAACGATCCCTTGAAGGAGAACGCGAGGGATTAAATACGTGCCGGATTCTTGCCGGAAGTTTTTTAGTTCGGATTCTATGTCAATTCGGAAAGGCCACAACTTGCCGATAACCTGGCCGCCGGGTTGCTTGCCCTTCTTGATTTCGCCTGCCACGCCGCTTGCAATTTCATTCCCATATCGCCGGATGTTATCAATGACCGTGCGGGGGTTTTTCCAGTTCACTCCATTTGCTGCCAGAAAATCGCGGACTTCATCACTTACAAAGCTGTCCGTTTTTAAGGTCAAAACGTCTCGGCGTATTTCCTCAAGCGGTCGCGCCCGTAGTGCCATCCTCCGCACTTGGCTTCCGTATTCCCTTATCAGCGCATCCTCACTTGCTGGCAGTTCGCGGACAAACAATTTTGCCTCAAGGAAAAATTCCATTGCCGTCTTGATCGCGTCCAATGGTTTGAAATCCGGGCGCAATGTCGCCGCGAGTGTGGCAAGCTCTATCGGTGTCGGCATAACGTCCGCCAGCGGGGTCTTTGGTGTTGCTGCAAGTGTTGGTTTTACGCTTTGTATCTTCATGGATTGTGTTGGTGGTTGCTCGGGATTTTTGGAGGGGGAAATTTTCTGGCCAGTTTTTTGAAGCCCCCCCGGTGTTTGTGCTCCCTTGGGTCTTGAGCGCCCCGCGATCGTCGGGCGTTCACACGAAAGCCCCGCCAGCGGTTCGGGGGGTCGAGGTCGCGCCTCCCCTCCCCTCGATGCGATAGGGGTCCCACGGGTGGGGGGTGCCCCTGCGGCGGCAGTCCTCGCCCCGTCCGCCGACGTCGCCGTCTTCAATGCGGTGCGCGGATCCTTCACGGCCCTGGTCTTCGTCGCTCGCTTCAATGGGCGCTCGCCTCTGGCCTTGAGCCCGCGACGGGCAGCGGCGGGAGATTTCTTTGCGCTACGTTGACCGCCACGGGCTTTTGATTGTGAGGGTGAGACAATGACATTGCCTGCCCGCTTGGGTGTGGATTTCTTTTTCATATATCATGCTGCCATGTGGACAACCTTGTCTTCAGTCTCGGGCTCAGTTGCGGGAAAGATATTCCAATACCGCTCGGCCTGTTGAGGCTTCACGCGGTTCCGGTAATGCTTGAACAGCGTCTTCAGTCCGGTGTGTCCAAGCTCCTGCGCCGTCGCCCCGGCGTTCTGGAAGTGCGCGTAGTGGTAGCTGGCGAAAGAGTGCCGTAAGCAGTCTGATGGCCAACTGGTGATGCGGGCGGCTTCTCTCGCCCTCTGGAGCATGTAGTTGTATTTGTCGCCGGTCGGGCAAACGGGGCCGCTCAGTTGGCGATACGGAAGCAACCACGCGACGAGGTTGTCGCTCATCTTCACAAAACGGCTTTGGGCGGTCTTGGTCTTGTCGGCGGCGATGTCAATCAGGCGGTCCTCGAAATCAATGCTGCTCCAATCCAACCGCCAGCACTCGCTTTCGGGGCGCAATCCGGCGAACAGTCCAAGGGCGATGGCTGGCAGGATTTCCGGCTCGGCCTTCCCCAACAATCGAATCGCCTGCTCCACGGTGAGAATGCCCGGCTTCTTGCCAATCACCTTGGCCTCGCTGCTCTTGGTGATCGGGTTGGCGATGGCGAATCCCCGCTCGACGGCGAAAGAGAACAGCACCCCCAGCAAGCGCCTGTAGTTGTTCCGCGTGGTCGGGCTGTGCGGCAAGCCCCGCAGCCAGTCGTCCAAGCGGGCAGTTGTGAATGAAGACACCATGTCCTCGGGGAACTCGGCGGCAAAGATGCCCAGCCGGGTGCGGAGGTCTTTCAAGTATCGCTCGCTCGCCCCGTCGCTGGCCTTGGCCTTGAGGAGCTCCGCGACAAGGGCGGTCGTCGTGCAGGACTTGTCGCGGGCTTTGAGCGTCGGCAGGAGCATGTCCACGGCTTGCAGGACAGAAAGCCCAAACGGTCTGAGCCGGTCCACGGCGGCGAGGTAATCGCCTCGATCCGTTTCTGACAGGTTCACGCCGCGCGTCCCGAAATTGGAAAGCTCGGCCTTCTTGAGTTGCAGGAATGTTTCTGCATCCTGCTTTGAATCGAAGAACCGCCGCTTGCGTTTCCCGTCCAGGGTCGGGACTCTGACACACCAAGACGGTTCGCCACGGACGGATGTTTTGATGACTTTGAGTTTTAGTTTTTGCATAGTCGTGTTCCTTGGCGAAACAATACGCACAACCGCGCAATATGTCAACAAACGGTCAACACTTTTTTTCTGCTATGGTAAAAGGGCGGACTGTAAATCCGCTGGCTTACGCCTTCACTGGTTCGAATCCAGTCCTGCCCACTCCCTCTAAAACAGAGGGAAACCGCATAAATAAAGGCTCTCCGGTCGGATGGGCCTTTTTTGTCCGACCGAGGTTGACCGAGCTGGAATCAGGTTGATTGGCCATATTTCTAGTAAGAAATTGGTAAATCATTCTCCCTTGGTGGCGGCCCCGCCCTTGGCCTTGGCTTCGCAGGGCAGCAGCGGAGGCGTTTCCCGACCCAGACGCGCCCACAGTGCCTCGATGGACTCCCAAGAATACAGACACACCCCACCGGCCCCCGTGGACACATGGGCGCAGATCCAACCCGCATGGAGGGCACGCCGGAAAAGTTTCTGGCTCCCGATGACCCCGATGGCCTCAGCGGTCGAAAATCCCAATTTGAAAGCGGCACCGCTCGCCCTCGAATTGAGATGGGAATTCTTCATGACATTTTTTTGTTTTCAGGCAAATGCCACTTGAACCGGAATGCCGGTCAGAAATTCACAGGTTCCTCCGACGAGCTGCCGTGTGGCCCATTCTCGGACCCTGCCGCCCTGCTACAGGCTTCGGGCGGGCACGATGGCTGAATTCCCATGTCGGCTTTTTCAAAGCCCATACAGCAGGTTTTTCGATTCCCACCACCTCCCTCAAACATTGCGTGAGACTCTTGCGGTTCTCGTGCCTCAAATCCTCAGAGACTCCCGCCCTGCGGTTCCAATGTTTTCGCCAGATCGGCCAGCAAATCGGCATGTTCATTCCGTTCGTGCCTCACCTCCAATCACATCCCGCTTTGCTCGCCTGAGATACTCGCTGCGCTCACACGGCACGGCTCGTCCGCGTTTGATGGCCTGAAATTCTTGCCTTATCCCGCCGCATCTGGAAGTATTTCGTCCGCGCCCAGCACCGCTTGATGAATCCAAGGACCCACAACCAAGTCAGAGTTCTTGAACTTCCGTTTCCACGCCAGACCCTGCAATGCCATGCAATAAGTCAGCTTGAAACTGGCGTATCTAACTTAAATATATCGTGTTATATATTTTTCTATGGTCTGCGGCTTCAGAAATAGCATGACATCATCTTTTCACAATAAATCCACACATCACTCTACAATACGTTCGGCAAAAAAATATATTTCCGGCGAAAGCCCTCTTGAAAGACACGCTGAGAGCTGCCCTTAACGCTTTTGCATTCTAATTATTTATGTTCGTTCCGATCCAATACAAATATCTTAGCTGGAGCCCTCCGCATCTGACGCCACGCGAAGAAGCGACCTTGGGCGAAAAGATTGCTACCCTTGGAAAAGCGCATTTTCGTCGTGATTTTCGCAAAGATTTAATGCGGTATCATCCGTCTCCGGAGGAACAAGCTTCCGCAGAGCGGTTTCGTCGCAGACCTAAATGGGTCCGTGTGCTCTACATAGCCTTTTTTGTTTGCCTTATTGGAGGTGGCATTATAGTGGCTCCCGCTCTTCTCCTCGGAGTTATTCCAATAACGGCGTTCATCCTCCTCATTTACTTTGGTAGCCTCGGCATTGCGGTTTTCAGGTATGATCGCTGGCTGTCACACTGTTTGCGTCGATACAAAGACTCTCTTGTGTTCTCGCAGCCGAAAGGGCGCTCTCCCAACTCAGGAGTGGGAATCGATGCATCAGATCTATTTCAGCAGGTTTTCGGGGCAGCTAAGCCTGCCCCAGGAAATTCTGGTGCAACGAAGACATCTGATCAAGCGAGTTGCTTTTTTAAGACGCAACCACCAACCAGAATGCAAAGATCTCCGAAAGTTGCTGCTTGTATTATGGCTATTGAGTCGGACTTGCTCCGTCGCCCGCTGTCGGAAATTGAAGAACAAAGCGTAGCCGATCAATGCGCTCGCCTGATACAGATGGCTTTGGGGGAGCAGCGCATTGTGATCAGGCTCATAAAACTTGAATTGGTGCATACGACTGACATTCTCGAAGCGTTGCGACGCGCTGAAGACCGCTGGCAGCGAGATCACAATCGGTATGGATGATACTACCACAAAATGGCCGAACAGGCCAGTCGACCTAATCCCTATCCCTTCGGGACTTTCGGCATACCTCCTGCTGATTCCGCTTCGCGGGCAGGAGGAATGCCGAAAGCAAGCAGGGATAGGTCACTGGGGACGTTCGCGACAATAAATGCCTGTCTTTTATACGATGACCCGCACAAAAAGAAATCTAGTCCGCTGGAGTCTCATTCCGGCCATTATTTATGTAGGTATTTTCGTATTCTCGCTCGTTGTGATTTATACCGATAAGGAAGACGCTTTAAGCAGTCTGCTTGCAGTGGTTGTCACCCTGCCATGGAGTGCCATTCTGATCCCCGCTTATAATTTAGTTTTCCCACATGCATTCGATTCCATGTTGCCCGGAACAATATTGTTCGTTATCGCCGCACTGATTAACACGACGTTGATCCTATTTCTGCCCACTTGGATTTCACGATGGATATCAGACTAAAGACGCCACTATCATCTGGCACAGCAGGAATATTCCAGAGCCTCGGCCTGATATGATATCCGGTTTCCCCAATCTCGCACTTGCCACCGTCGCCCGAAAAGGAGACATTCCAGAAAGATGAAGCTGCCATCGACCTTGCCGAGACCGGAAAGACCGCAAGCGACATTCCACGCGACATCGGACCACGAAAGAAAATGTGCGAACAGGGCGATGGACCGAATCACCATGCCTTCGGCACTTCTGGCATGTCTCCTGCTTCCGCTTCGCGGGCAGGAGCCACGCCAGAAGCAAGTGGTGATCCGTCATCGCGGACGTTAGCTCAGAAAAATATGCCGATGCCACTACCAGTGAGACTAGCGATGACCAAACTGACAAGCGGCGACCACGATGGATATATCGCACTGGGTTTTCTGCTTCTCAATGTCCTCTGGTTTTTTATGACGCCTTACACACATAATAAGCCTGAGTGGAGATTGATTCCTGATGCCCTGATTCCGTGCATATTAAAAGGTATTTGCATAGGCTTTTCAATTTCCGCAATGAGGCAATCTAAAAAAGATCGAGACAATAAATACTTGGGATATTTATGCATCATTCTGTTATTACTAAACTTCCTCTCCATACCATAGGTGAATAAAAACAAAATAGCTAACGGGCTCGTGCAGCTAATCGCTGGCCGTCCGATAATGTACTGGATAGCAATCGCAATAAATATTGTCATTGTATATTTATTTTCAAGGGAACTCTACAGAACATTTCCATATATTCATGAGGTATTCCCCTAACAATCACTGGAGCAAACATCATTAGGTCTGCCGGTATGCATAGGTATGCCACGCAAGGTGTCGCTCATTTCCAGCCGTTCGGCAAACAGAATATGCGCCTGATTGACTACGTCACAATCTTCGTAACGATTGTATGCGCTGCTGTCGCGGCGTATTCCGATGGTCCTAATTACCGACGTCCATTTCCACTGCCAGCTTGCCCATCTGGTGCAACGATAGTTCTGTATGGGGCGGTGCCTCCTGGCATCCTCGGGGCTGAGGCAGAGGAAAAGGTTGACTGGAAGCCTTATCTTGCAAAAGTAGGCATTAACCTTGGGGAAAGTGATTATGCCCTCTTCTACAAACCGGCTCGAATTCTTGCAGTTGCCACAAGTAAAGGCAACCATGACCTATTGGTGACGCTTTTCGAGTAAAACGTAATGGAGGAAATTGCCTGAATGAATATACAATATAGGCCCCACCTGATATTATCGCATTGCCTTTATGAATAGACGCAAGAAATGGTTTTTCTTATCGTTGACACATCCGGCAATATCAGTCACGGGCATTGCTCTTGGCTCACTTCCCGCAATGGGCATGCCTTGGAATGCGATATTTTACTTTTGCACACTGTCGGCATTCGTTCTTAATCTTCCAGGAATTTGGATTATGCAATCTCTTCAACCGGCAATTGACTTCTCTACGAATAAATGTATAGGATTGCCCCTAATGATCATTCTCACGTGGGCTATTGTCGTGCTGCCAGTCTGCTTGTTGCTATCACTCAGAGACACTAAAACAAGAAGCCGAACAAACTCGTCCAGTTAATCGCTGGCCTGTCTGGACTTTCGATGAACACCAATTTGACATTCCACCGCTCAGGCACAGAGCCTGCTGGCCGAGTGCATTGATTAAAGCGGACAAACTCCCTCAGGATACCCCGTGTCGTTGACCGCAGGCACCTTGAACAAGGGTGTCAGATCCATATCCTTTTCGGGACGGAGGAGGAGATTTTCTGCTATTGCCTGCTTCTCTGGATCAACCAAGAGAAGGCGAAGGCGATGGCCGGTAGGGAACCACGCGACGATTTCTCCTGACTTTGATTGCAGGGAGGTTGCCGGTGGCAGAGTGAAGGCGTGAATACGAAGAAAGGTTTCGCATGGTGGACATCCGGATTTCCCTTCCGTCGAATTTGACGGAATGGATCTTGTCGGGTGTAGAGCGGTGGATATTGAGGACGTCGGCTGATTCATAATTTTCGATTTCGTTGATTGCTGCTGTTGCCAATTTCAAAGCGTCTAGCGACGCGAGCGGGTATGGCATGCCCGTTCCTTCTCTCTGGGTCCGGCCACATGACCGGCCAGATTGAATAGAAAATTGTTCTTTTGTGGCTTCCGAGACCCATTCCATGCTCTGCATTTCTTTGAGCTGGTCACGGTTCCAGACGAGGGAGGCTTCGTTTTCCTCGTCACAGTTTTTGAAAATCAGATGCAGGTGTGGATGAAGCCGGTCCTGATGGATCACGCCGACATAAGGGGTGCCGGAGGCATACTTCTTCGCAAACTGTTCAGCGAGGTCAGCAAGAGCCTCGTATGCGCAATGGCGGCCCTCTGGGTCGGCTGTCTCCTCGGCCGAAATAACCACATGCCGGACCTGTGCGCGATTCTGGGGGAGATCCGCAATCAGGGTATGCGCATCGGTGCCTGCATTCCGCACAAGGCCACCTTCCGCCAACCCATTGACGAGCCCATAAACCCGATCCTCGGCCCCAGAGATTGATTCCACTTCATTTGGTTGCCGCCCTTGAGAAAGATAGCAGTGGCGGAGCAAATTGTATGCCCGACCACGGGCGGGCTTGATGACGACGACGATTTTCATGCGAGAATTCTTTGCAGTTTATGAAGGAGGGCATGCAGCGCCACACCATCGGTTGTTTGCCCCCACGACAAACGCAGGGATTGGTTGATGAGCACACCGAGGGAAATCAGTTCGCGGCGTGCCTGTAAAAGTTCAGCAAGATCAAGCCCCTCTTGAACCGACGCCAGAAGAAAAGAGACAGCACGGGAACGGGAGCGAGGAGGGAGAGAAGCCAACCTTGATGCCAGACCTTTTGATAATCTGATCCGAAGTTGATTGGTTTGGTTCATAAAAGGAGTTCTAATGAGGGGGGTTAGTGCCAGCTATGCCGATTGACTCGCCTTGCAGGGGCAAGTCGAGATAATCGTTAACCCCCTCATTTTTTTGTTTCAGAAAATCCAAAAAGTGCCGTGCAACTTTTGGACTTGTGATGTGTCTTCGCGCCAGCTTTCTGAAATTGGATTCAGCAGTGGCGGCAAATGCAGAAGCAATGCTTTCTCTGATTACCTTGGGGAGAGTATCGCATCCAAGTTCAGCTAATCTTTCAAAAGCAATCTGCTGGGGAGTCATAAACCATACTAATAGTATTGTCGCAGAATGTCAAGAGCTAACTTAACATTTCTAAGATTAAAACGGTAAGTAGTCCTCACTGACCGCATAATCTGGCCCCGCGTATGAGACATAAGCATAGTTTGCAGCCCAGTAGCGAACAAGTTGCTCATCGTATCCAAATTCAGCAGCCTTTTGAACAAGAACACTGACAAGCATTTTGCTATCACTTGGAATCAGGCTTTTCAGTTTCAGATATTGCTCTTCCGAGATTTCAACCACCATACCACCATCTTTCTCTATTACTGACACTACATCATCACATGTATAAGTGTCATTAGTGGTGGTAGGGTGGTTTGTGGGGGCGGCTATTGTGGCGATAGATGATTCATTCACAATCTTCCAGTGACGCTTGCCGTCAGCTCGACCTGGAAGAGGCTGAAAGCGATCAGGATATTTTTTCCCAAGGCGACCAAGAAAAGTTCCGCAGGCATTAGGAAATGATAGCACTTTACGAACTTCATAAGTATCTCCGAACTTAACCAGTAGGGAGTTCAATTCCTCTGAGGTTCCTTCCCAGAGTGGCAGCTCGCCAAGAAATTGCTCAATCATTCGAAGAAATCGCATTTCGGGGTCCATGTCCCACAATTGAGCAACAAGAGAAGGATGATGAAAATGAGTTATTCCGAACCGCTGCGATTCCAGATCCTTAGGCATGATAACCTCATTGAAAAGATGCCATACAAAGCATGGCAGCTCTTTCTTAATCTGGTTCTGCAATGCCGTCCTCTGATCATTCGTCACCGTTGGCATCGGTAAAGGAAATCTCTTTGCTCTTAAAATCAGCATTTTATCCGCCAATGAGTCATCTAAAGGAGGCAATAGCAGCAGATTCTCCGGCTCATCGTTCACCGTGATCGATAGTCGCCAGAATGGTCTGAGAACAACGCCGTCACGGCCCTTGGCATGGCATCTCTGATCTTCATTTACCGTGAAGACTTTGATAGCACTACCCAATGCGCGCCGACTTTTAATATCGGTTCGCGGATCGTTATCCTCAATCATTAGATGTTCGGCCTTGAATAGATCATGATTAAATTGGGTTTGACCTGTCATGTATTGGTATGGGATTCCGGATCTCCCGCCAAACAGTTGAGTGAGGATATTTTGAAGGAAAGACTTGCCGCAGTCTTTAGGACCCACAATTGCTAATGCCTGACCTGGCCGAAGTATCCCACTGTATAAGGATTCTAAACCCACTTTAAGCCAGCACTTCAAATATAAAAGTTGATCGTGGTTTGGATCCTGCAAAAGCCCCTTCAAGATTGCATCTACTGTGTCCCATTTGCCCCTTGCTGGGGTAATAAACACTGGAGAGATTGTTACGAGCACCTTTTCACCCGCAAAGCTGTAAATTCCCTTTTTGTATCCGGCCAATGGTCCAGCATATGCTATTGTATTTGAACTTTGAATGCCATCGATCACTTTGGGGCACGCTTTATTAGCGACATGGTATTTGACCCACAAATGCCGCTTAACTGAGTTCTCTGCAATTTGAATCCAGTTTCCGTGATCGTCCTCACGATGGTAAATGCGTTTATTGTGATCGTAGTAGATAGGATATGCCTTAGCTGTCTTTGACGGCAAGATAGCGCAACTCAGCACAGTAGGCACTGGAGGAAGAGAAATGTTATCGTCCATAGAGCACCCCGTGAATTTCTATTATCAATGCTGTCCGATGCTTGCATGGATTTTTGGTTGAACGACAATCGCAGCTCTTTTCAGATGTTCTGTAAGGGCGCGTTCCTCCGGTAACCTCGAAAGTTCCTGGCCGGATCTCGCGAGCGATATACTCTTTCGGCAACTCAAGATATTTGTCAAATACCCATATTGAAAAGCATCTGGCAGGAGGATCTTTTTTGAACGCTCTTTTGGTTTGGTCGCTTGATTCGGTAGCTAATATATTTTGTTTTTTCATACATTTTTTTGTTTTAGGCAAAAGTGCCTCAGATCGTGGCTGACGCCACACTCGTCAAAACATAAATTTGTTATGAAAAATCAAACCTCAGACGAGAAGCTCGAAATCATTGCCCTCCTTATTGCCGCCAAGAGCAGCAATAAGCCGGTGCTAATCAAGCGCACCAGCAAAGGAGGAATTCGGCCAGAGTGGGCATTTGCTAAGGTCACTCAGATCAATATGGAGTCCGGTGAAATCTGTGTTACGGAAAATAAAAAACTCCGCATCGAGAAGATTTATGCGGCCCAGTTCCCTGGCAACATTTCCTGACCGAACGCAGGCAATCTCGCCCTTGTTTTTTTCAAAATCTCGCACGCTCGGAAAAATTCCCGAAGCCGAGACCAAAACTCACGCCCCGCCAATTTCAACCGATTTTGCCAAAAAAAAGCACTGTGGCAGCATGCTGAACATGAGCACTTTACACGACACGCTGATTTTTCTGCATTGACAAACCAAGAAAATGGTGATATTCTTACAGTCTTCTCTGGAATTGATCTTGGTGAAGCCTATAATTCATCTGCTCTTCATGGTGCCAGCGTAGCGGCACCTGCTTTCATGGCAGCAACTTTTTTGCCAGCTCATCTTGGATCAGGATCGCAAGGGCTGCGTCCGATCCCTGAATCCCTGGAGCATGCGACCTTTCGAAAGTCGCCTCATTCCCTTGCCCCTTATAGTAGAAATCAATAATGGTGAACTTGCTGCCACTCGTCTTGCTAGCACTTGTAAACTTAAGTCGCAAACACTGTTGTAAAGTCGGAGTCTCTTTGGCGGCTAAGTAGATCCCATGTGGAGTCAAAATATCTGTAAGAATACGGGATAGAAACTCGGTATGGGGATGCATTCCATATTTGTCAACTAATCGCGCTTTCATCCTTACATCTGGAGGGACTTTCCCATTCGCTACAGGCAGCTTTAGTCGGGTCAAAGGATGGAACTCAGGTGCATCTTCTAAGTAAACTGCCTTTTTAGCCCTTGTTAGGGCAGTATATGCCCACTTCCGAAATTCTTGGGACTGAATATCCTTTCGCTTCCCAAAATATATGGCAACCTCCGGCCATTCTCCGCCCTGAGCTTTGTGACAGGTAACTGCATATCCATATTTCGCGCGGACCGCATTAAAATACAGATCCATTTTAAGGCCCAGCGAGGCAGCTTTTTGAGCTGCTGTTAAACTGGCAAATCTTTTGTTGCAGAATGAGTAAAGTGCATTCTGCATTTGTTTGGAAATATCGGGCTCAGGGGTATCGAGAGCGCTGACCAGCAGTTTAATGGTTTGGATCGGCTTTCCCCCATCGGGAGTTGGCTCCTCTGCTTTAATATCAATATCGCGAAAAATTAACTCTATTCCACTTTCTATGAACCTCTCTGAATCGGCTGCCATGCCTACAACTCTCACGAAGGTCCCATTCAAAAGGCTAAAGAGTTGATTGTTGGCGCAGATAGCTAAACGGTCACCTATTGTCAGGTCTTCCCTTCCGACAGAAAGCCGGATCTGGTGGTTATAATCTAAGGCATCCTCATTTCCATGAGTTATTACAGTGAATGCTGCCGGAACGACATCCACTTTCGAGGCCGCCATTCCGATTATTTCCGCCCTCGTTGCAGATTTGACTTCAAGACCATCTTCTTTGATTGTCATGAAGTTGGAGGCCTCGTCAGTTATAGAAGCGCGAACGGCAGTTGCCGCACGCAAAACTCCACTGGTTGCAGATTGCCTTACAACTGTGTTAAGAACAATCGTATCTGCGCTAATTTTGTGAGTATCTCGCAAATACTCCGCATCGAGTGCAAAGGAGGATTTATCCGTTACAGGCGGAAGCTGGCAAGGATCGCCGATTAGGATGAGTTTTGTTTTGTATGTGGGGTCCTTCAATTTCAGGAACGCAATCAGATCCGTAAGAAGTTTCCCTGTTCCGGTTCTTCCCCCGAAGGCAAAAAACGTCGTTGTGCTAACGCTCGCGGTATCGCTGACAAGTGATGCCTCATCCACGATTGCAATCAGTTCGTGGTGTTCTTCAACAAGAAGGGACAAGGAAAAGTTCAGCGTGAAGAGGATACCTTTTTTTCTTCGTGTGATCGTACTGAATTTATAAATCGCACTGTGAATGGTCGATGCAGGCGAGTTTGTGCGGTCCCTGATCATGCGGGCTGCTCTTCCGGTCGGTGCCATGAGCCTGCGCTCGCGATGCATCCGCTTCAGGTAGTCATTTAAGAGGCCAAGCAAAAACGTCTTGCCCGTTCCCGCAAATCCCTGAACGACCAGACAGCGAGCCTGCGATTGCAGAAATGTATCAATCTTGGACGCGGCTTGCAGTTGATCATCCTGCAATTTTTTCTGTGCGAACTCGTAGAAGGAATATGAGCCGAGCGGTTTTGGAGGAGCTGGCGCTGGAGTGGGAAGTATTTTTGGAGGGTCCCCAAGCAGTAGTTTCTTTGGCGGACTCTTTGATTTCTCGGCGGCTGGCTTCTTGGGAGATTTCGCGCTTTTCGCTTTGCTGGCGGGAGTTTTCTTCCGAGGGGAAGTTTTTGCCCGCCGTTTCACTGGCTGAGCTTTTGCCGGTTTTTTGGATTTTGCTCGCGGCTTGGCTGATTTCACAGTTGCCGATTTGCCCTTTTTCTTTTTTGTGACGGCGGAACGCGGGGATGCCATGCCCCCTGTTTACATGGTCGGGGGAGTTTTGCGATTTTTTTGATTCAGAGTTTTTGGCGTGATCTTCCACCAGCCCGCAACATCCTTGTCGGACACCGCAGCGGCCCTGTAGTGCGCGAGAATGACCGCAGGGGAATTGCCCATTTCATACGCCGTTTCATTTTCGCTTTTTGTGCCGTAGTAGCGGTATGTCCCGAAGGAATGCCGCAGCACATTTGCAGGCATGATGATTTCTCCGGCCACGCAGGCCCGCTGGATTGCGTCATGCCAACCGCTCTCTGACATGCCCACCACGGAGCCCGTGCCGGATTTCTTTTTCAGCCACGCAGCCAAGCAGGGTTGAATTGGAATTCCTCTGGTTCTTCTGGTTTTCGCGTTTTTGGACAGGATTTGAATCTTCGCGTCCGAAACCTGCTCCCACTCCAGCCGAAGGAGTTCAGAGGTCCGAAGTCCGGCGAACGCCTTGATTGCCACCCCGACCAAAAGCGCAGGCTCATGGGTTTTGATCGCGCGGAGGAAGGCTTTCATTTGCTCGCAGGTCCAGACCGTGACATCCCCATCAGATTTGGAATTCCGCTGGAGGGCGGTTGCTGGATTGCTGGCACACCAGCCGCGTTCAATCCCTTCCGAGAACAGAATGTGAATATGCCGCGCATAGCTGGCCTTGGTGGACGGGGAGACGTCATCCTGATCCGACAGCCATTCTTCGAGGTTTTCCCGCTTGAAACTCGCCAGCTTCTCTTTTCCCAGATCCTCGGCAACCCGCTTGAAAATCGACTTCATCCCCTTGAGGTGTTTTTCCGAAGCCCCATCGGTTTCCTTGAATTTCAGGATTTTCTCAGTGGCCTCTTGCAACGTCAGGGAACCCCCAGGCGGACGCAGATGCTTGATTGCGTAGGCAATCGCTTCCGTCATCGCCAGCCTCGCGCCGGTCAATTTCTTGAATGCAGACGCGGCCTCTGCAATCTGCCCTGCCGACAAATTGAACGCCGAGTTTCCGGCCTCAGCTTTGAGGGCGACCACCGGAACGCAGGAGGTTTCCTTTTGGGCATCCCCGAAAATGTATGATCGGGCATCAGCCAGTTCCTTGAAATGCTTGACCTGAATTTCCCCGCCTGTGAATTTCTTCCCGAGACGAACCCTGAAATATTCCATGCCACCGATTTTGACCTTGCCGACCCCCACGCCACAGGGGAGATCCGCGACCATTGATTTTTTACGCTTTTGAGCCTTCATGTTTTCTTGTTTTAGTAAGAAAGTAGTAAATGTCAAGCTCTTCTATCGTAAAAGGGCGGACTGTAAATCCGCTGGCTTACGCCTTCAATGGTTCGAATCCATTCCTGCCCAGATTTTCCGCAAAGCGGAAACCAATGACATCCGAATGGATGAGAACGCCGTTCGACTGCCCGCGCGCAAGCGCCAGCCAAAACGCGGAGCGACAGCGGAGCCAAACCCGCAGAGCGCCGGACGGAGTCCGGGGATAATCCATTCCTGCCCATTCCCTCCAACCTCAGACATCCTGACCTGCCGGGAAATCCGATGCGACTCAAACGCGGAGAACGCCGCAGGGCTTTGACAAGAGGAAGCCGCATGGCTGGAATTGAGGGGTTGTCATTCGGGCAAAGGTGGGTTTAATTGCGGCATGACGAAGAAGCCCATTGTGATAGCCGACCCGGAAATCATGAGTGGCGAACCGTGCTTTGTCGGCACGCGCGTTCCCGTGCGGGCGTTGCTGGATTACATTGAGGGCGGCGAGACGCTCGACGAGTTTCTGGAACAGTATCCCACGGTTTCGCGCAAACTGGCCGTCGGCTTTCTCGAACAAGCCAGCGAAAGTCTGCTCGCTGCCGCCTGAATGCGCCTCCTGCTCGACGAGTGTTTGCCGAAAGATTTGGCGCGGGAACTTCCCGGCCACACCGTCAAAACTGTTCCGCAAGCAGGTTGGGCCAGCATCAGCAACGGCAAGCTCCTCCGCCTCATCGCCGACTCTGGAAAATTTGACGTGTTCCTGACCGTGGATAAACGGCTTCCGCAGCAGAACCAAACCCGGACGCTTTCTTTTGCCATTGTCGTCCTGCGCGCCAAATCCAACCGGATGGTTCATGTGTTCCCCTTCGCGCCGGAAATCCTGCGCCGCCTCGCCGGATTTCAGCCCGGTCACGTCTATGTTTTGACGCAGCCGGATTGACGGTTTCATACCGCCTTCGCCACCTCTGCTCGAATCCGAAAATCTCCGCCGCGCGCACGCGGCGCGAACCGCTCTTATCTCCTGCATCCGCCCGAAGCCGTCGCGATCGGGGCTGTGGGAATGCTCCGACGAGCCGAGCGTTGCCCATTCTCGGACCCTGCCGCCCTTCTACAGGCTCCGGTCGGGCACGATGGCTGAATCCTTGTCGGATTTTTCAAGCCCATACAGCAGGTTTTTCGATTCCCACCGCCTCCCTCAAACCTTGCGGGAGACTCTTGCGTTTCTCGTGCCTCAAATCCTCAGAGACTCCCGCCCAAGGGGTTCAAGGTTTTCGCCAGATCCGGCCAGCAAAGCGGAATGCTCATTCCGTTCGTGCCTCACCTCCAATCACATCCCTCTTCGCTCGCCTGCCACTACCGCAGAGCTCAGCGATAACCAGCCTTGAATGATGACGCATTCCTCTGTATAAGCTGAACCAGCGAACCACTTTTTTCCCAATGAAATCTCCTAAAACCACTTCCGCCAACTGTCTCGCGGTTGTCCTCGTGATTCTGGTTCTTGCAGGCGTTGGAATTTATTTCATCAGCAAGCCCATCCAAGGCCGTCTCGCCGCCACCTACGAGTCAATCACCGACTGGACGCCACAGCGGATCGGAAAAGATCCAGCCGGATATATGCTCTGGGCTTCCGGTCATCTTGACAATTTGGAGCAACGGTGCGTCGGCGAGGGGATTCGCCTTCGTGCAAAACTTGTCGAAATTCAGCACCGCATATCCAATACGCGGGAAGCCTTGGAGTTGCAGGAGAACGATACAAAAGCATTCACGGTCGCCTACAAAGAGACCGAGGCAGTTGGAGGCTGGCCAACGACGTTCCGCAATCGCTCTTGGAAAAAACCGAAATGGAAGACGAACTT
>Ga0194040_1000143_pt1 | contig 19502 bp, 10 predicted proteins | sample JunL2210m_MetaG_FD_148973 | JGI IMG/M metagenome (GOLD analysis project Ga0194040, IMG submission 148973) | Anoxic zone freshwater microbial communities from boreal shield lake in IISD Experimental Lakes Area, Ontario, Canada - Jun2016-L227-10m | ecosystem: Environmental > Aquatic > Freshwater >... | reverse complement strand
GGATCCGGGTCTGGCACACGGTCACTCCCGATGGGGTTACCCTGGTGTTTGAAGATGACGGTATTGGCATTCCGCAGGAGAAAAAGGAACAGATCTTTTTGCGTAACGAGGGTCCCATCGCATCGAGGGGGAGCCTCATCTTTGTCAGGGAGATACTCGACATCACCGGTATCACGATCATCGAAACCGGCGAGCCGGGCAAGGGAGCACGGTTTGAGATGGCGGTGCTGAAAGGGATGTGGCGGATGACCGGGAATGGTGCATGATGGCAAAAGAAAATGGCAGGAGAACAGATATAATGCAGGAACCAAAGGTCGGAGCATCGCGCTGCACGGCATACAGGCAGAAAGGATCCGGAAATCATTTCCCGGGAATCGTGCAGCAGACAGAGTACGGGGTGAACCTATGAAAAAAACAAAGAAGATTGTCGCGAGCGTCCCAGATAGCGCCATACCGGAACCGGGCGATCCCACCACGCCCACCGCCAGCGAACCCAGCTTCCCGATCATCGGGATCGGTGCCTCTGCAGGCGGGCTCGAAGCGTTTGAACTATTCTTCAAGACGATGCCGGCCGACAGCGGGATGGCATTTGTGCTGGTCCCCCACCTTGACCCGGGCCATGCAAGCCTGCTCTCCGAGATCCTCCAGCGGAACACGACGATGCCCGTCCACGAGGCGAAAAACCAGACAATAACCCAGGCCAACCATGTCTATATCATCCCGCCGAACAAGGACATGGCGATCTTCCATGGCACGCTCCACCTGAGCGTCCCCGAAATGGCACGGGGGCTGCGCCTGCCCATCGACTCCTTCTTCCGGTCGCTTGCTGAAGACCAGGGCGAACGGGCGATCTGCGTGATCCTCTCGGGTAGCGGGTCGGACGGCACGCTCGGGCTCCGGGCAGTCCACGGTGCCGGCGGGGTCTCGTTCGTGCAGGAACCAACCACCGCAAAATATGACGGCATGCCTTCAAGTGCCGTCCAGAGCGGTCTTGCTACCTACGTCCTGCCGGTCGAAAAGATCCCCGAACAGCTGGTCATGTACGTAAAGACCATCGCTGATACCGGTGTCCCCCCGGCACTCCCGGTCCCCGCCGCAACCAGTGCGATGACCCGGATCATGATGCTGCTCAGGTCAAGGACCGGCAATGACTTTTCGCAGTACAAGAAGAGCACGATAACGCGTCGTATAGAACGGCGAATGGTGGTGCACACCCTTGCAGATATAGAGGCGTACGCCCGGTACCTCCAGGAGAACCCCCCCGAGGTCCAGGTCCTGTTCAAGGAACTGCTCATCAACGTAACCAGCTTCTTCCGGGACAAGGAAGCCTTTGAAGCCATGACAAAAGTGGTCCTGCCCCGGATATTTGATCAGAAACCCGAGAACTACATCTTCAGGGCCTGGGTACCGGGATGTGCCTCCGGTGAAGAGGCCTACACCATCGCGATGCTCTTTTCCGAGTACATGGACGAGATCAAACAGGAGTTCAAGCTCCAGATCTATGCGACTGATATCGATGACGATGCCATTGCGACCGCACGGGCAGGCACCTACCCGACGAACATCGCCATCGATGTCTCACCCGAGCGGCTGCGGCGGTTCTTTACCAAGGGGGAGAACAGCTTCCGGATAAAGAAAGAGATCAGGGAGATGGTCGTCTTTGCAGTCCAGAACGTGATCACGGACCCCCCGTTTACGAAAATGGACCTGATCAGCTGCCGGAACGTGCTGATCTACCTCGAGACTGAGCTCCAGAACCGTGTCATCCCGGCGTTCCACTACGCCCTCCGGCCGGGAGGAGTGCTCTTCTTAAGTCCGTCTGAAGGCATCGGGAATTTCACAGACCTCTTCGCCACGCTCGATAAAAAGTGGAAGATGTATACCTCGAAACCGTCATCTGCATCTGCCCGGACCCTTGTTGCACAGCGTTACGCGTGGACCGGTGATAAGGCCGAACGGTTACCGGGCGAGCTTGTTGGCACGAGGGACAAGACCAACTTTGCCGAGCTCACCAAACGTGTGCTCCTCCAGTCCTATGCACCCCCGTCGATCATCACGGATGATAAAGGGAACATCGTCTACGTGCACGGCGATACCGGGAAGTACCTGCAGCCGGCACCGGGGCAGGCAACGTTAAACGTGATCGATATGGCACGCGAAGGGCTCCAGCTCGACCTCCGGTCTGCGGTCCTGGCGGCCACGATGCAGAAGAAACCGATCGTCGTAAAGAACGTGCCGGTCAGGACGAATGGCGGTATCCACGGGGTCGACTTAACAGTCCGGCCGCTTGCCGACCCGGAAGCGACCCGGGAACTGCTGCTCGTCAGTTTCCAGGACACCGAACTCCATCCACCTGATAAAAGCATCCCAAAGAAACGTGTTACCCCAAAAGGGGTATCAAAACGCGTTGAAGAACTGGAGCAGGACCTCGCGTACACGAAAGAGAACCTGCAGGCGACGATCGAGGAGATGCAGGCGGCAAACGAGGAGCTCAAGTCCACGAACGAGGAACTCCAGTCTACGAACGAAGAACTGCAGTCCACAAACGAGGAACTCGAGACCTCAAAAGAGGAACTCCAGTCGGTGAATGAAGAGATCGTGACCGTGAATTCGGAACTGCAGGCAAAGATCGAGCAGCTCACGGACATCCAGAACGACATGAAGAACCTCCTCGAGAACGTCAATATCGGGACGATATTTTTAGACGACAAGCTGGCGATCAAGAGGTTCACCCGCGACGCGGTAAAGGTGTACCGGCTTGCTGCCTCCGATACGGGACGGCCGCTCGCCGATATCAGGTCAAATATCCCGGACGATGACCTGATCCCTGATGCCCAGGGTGTGGTTGACACCCTCATCCCGCGGGATAAACTGGTACGTACGGCAGGTAATGAATGGTTCCAGGTCCGCATCATACCGTACCGCACCTATGAGAACCTGATCGATGGCGTGGTGATGACGTTCTCCGATATCACGGTACTAAAAGCGATCGAAGCCGAGGCGAAAGTTGCCCGCAACTATGCCCAGAGCATCGTGGACACGGTCCGGGAACCACTGCTTGTCCTGAACGGTACGTTTGAGGTCGTCTCTGCCAGCCGGGCGTTCTACCAGACGTTCGGCGTTACGCCGGAAGAGACTATTGGAAAGGTGCTCTATGAGCTCGGGAACAACCAGTGGGATATCCCCCGGCTCCATGAGCTGCTGGAGACGGTGCTGCCGGGAAAGACATCGTTTGAGAATTTCGAAGTTGAGCATGACTTCCCCGGCATCGGGCCGAGGAAAATGGTGTTAAACGCCCGCCGGATCCCGGGTGTTGCGGGTGCGACGCAACTTATCCTGCTTGCAATCGAGGATATAACACCATCCGTTACGTCGAAATCGATGAATCCACCCGGTAACAGGTACAGATAGGAGGGACTGAAATGGCTGCGGGAAATAAGAAACCGACAAAAAAAGGGAGCGGGGATAGTTCTCAGGCGGCCAAAGACACAGGGCTGTCTTTTGTCCTACCCACATTACTGGGTGATCTCCAGTCTCTCATCGAATCAGCACGTGTCCGGGTTGCGGTCGGGGTCAATGCAGAGATGGTCCTGCTCTATTGGGATCTTGGCGAGCGGATCCGGAAAGAGATTCTTAATGATTCACGAGCAGGGTATGGTAAATCGGTAGTGAATACATTATCCGATCAACTGGTCACGGATTACGGCACTGGTTTTACGAGGACCAACCTTTTCAACATGATTCGGTTTGCGGAAATATTTCCGGACCGTGCAATTGTCCACTCACTGAGTGGACAATTGAGTTGGACACATTTTCGGAATATTATCTATATCAATGACTCCCTTGCCCGGGAATTTTATACTCAGATGTGCCGGCTTGAACGGTGGAGTGTCCGGACCCTGCAGAAGAAGGTCCAGGGAATGTTGTTCGAGCGTACTGCCCTTTCAAAGAAACCAGAAGAGCTCGCCCGTAAGGAACTTGGAAGCCTCCGGGATGAAGACCGGATGACACCGGACCTCGTCTTCAAGAGTCCATACTTCCTGGAATTCCTCGGGTTGTCTGATACATTTTCAGAAAAAGACCTGGAGAATTCAATTCTTCGGGAACTGGAACAGTTTATCCTTGAACTTGGCTCTGACTTCTCGTTTGTTGCCCGGCAAAAGCGGATAACGGTCGATACCGAGGACTACTATATCGACCTGCTTTTCTACCACCGGAAACTACGGCGCCTCGTTGTAATTGATCTCAAGCTCGGTAAATTCAAGGCAGCGGACAAGGGCCAGTTGGAACTGTACCTGCGATGGCTGGACAAGTATGACCGGCAGCCAGGAGAGGAATCTCCGATAGGATTAATCCTATGTGCTGGTTCTTCTGTGGAGCACGTCGAACTCCTCGAACTCGAAGCCAGCAGCATCCGCGTCGCCGAGTACCTGACCGAATTGCCGCCCCGGGAAGTGCTGGAGCAGAAACTCAAGGCAGCGGTGGCGATTGCAAGGGAACGGCTCGCTGCACGGACGGTGGGGAAATGAGGACGTCGATATCGAAGGGGATCTGGCGTATCGCTGGTAAGGGAAACTGATGGCAGCGGGAAAGAAGATGCCGAAAGAGAACGGCACGGGTCCACGGGGCATCGAGCGAATGCTCCGGGATGACGCAGAAGAACAGCAGGCCAGCTCCCTGAAACGGTCTCCCGACTTATCAGGGAAGACGCCGGAAGAACTCACCCACGAACTCCGGGTACACCAGGTCGATCTTGAGATCCAGGCAGAAGAACTCAGGAAATCGAAGGACGCGCTTGCGGAGTCGCGGGACAAGTACCTCGACCTCTACGAGTTTGCCCCGCTTGGCTATCTTTCGCTCAATGACAAGGCACGGATCACAGAGGTAAACCTTAACGGTGCGGCGCTCCTTGGAATTGAACGGAATAAACTGATCAAGGCCCCATTCAGTAAATTTATGCCGGAAAAGGATTCAGATCAGTGGCACCGGTATTTCTTAAATGTGCTGAAGCAGAAGGAAAAACAGAGCTGCACCCTCATGATTCATCGGTCTGATGGTTCCACGTTCCCCGCCCGGCTTGAAAGTATCCGGCTCACCGGCAGCGACGGGGCGACCACGGTCCGTATTGCGTTCAGTGATATTTCAGATATCTGGCAGATTGAGGCGCTGCAACGCAAGACCGCAACGCTTTCGATCCTCAATAAAATCATCTCTACCGCAAACCTGGCTGATAACCTTCCAGAGCTCCTCAACATTATCCTGGAGGAATCGCTGCGGCTACTGGATTTCGATGCCGGGGGGATCTACCTGGTGGACCGTTCCACACGAACAGCAAATGTCGTCCAATCCAAAAACCTTCCCCCGAAATTCCTTGCAGAAATTCAGACGGTTTTGATTGATAAAAAGCCTTATGATACGCTGTTTATAAAAAAAGAACCAGTCATCACTGATAATTATGCACAAATTGCTCCTGGCCGTTCGGGGGAATTTGGATTTCATTCGATGGTTAGTATCCCCTTACTCTCAAAAGGGGTGGCCATCGGGGCGCTGAATATCGCGAGCCTGAGACGACAGGTAATCTCTGAAGATGAAAAACAGATGCTGACTTCCATTGGCTGGGAACTTGGCAGTACTATAGAACGAATGGCTGCCGAAGAGGAAGTGAAGAAGGCCCGGAAAAACCTGGAAACCCTGTTCAACTCGATCGACGAGATGGTTTTCGTGCTGGATATGCAGGGGCACATCCTTGCGGTAAATGAGACTGTCGAGAAACGTCTCTCGTATACCCAAAGGGAACTTACCCGCACGAATGTTCTGCTGCTGCATGTACCCGAACAGCGTGACGAAGCTCTTCGGAATGTACAGGGAATGATTGCAGGGACTATCGATTCCTGCCCGGTGCCCATTCTTACAAAGGACGGAATCCGTATTGAGGTCGAAACAAAGGTTACCCATGGGTGGTGGAATAACCAGGAAGTGCTCATCGGAGTGAGCCGGGATGTCACCGACCGCAAACTGGCGGAAGAGGCGCTACGCCAGTTGTCAGACCGCCTGTCGCTCGCCACGCAGGCCGGCGGCGTGGGCATCTGGGAGTACGATGTTGTTCATAACATCCTGACCTGGGATGACCAGATGTTTGCCCTCTATGGGATTACAGAGGAACAGTTCGGCGGTGCATACGAGGCCTGGCAGGCAGGACTTCACCCGGAAGACAAGCAACAGGGTGATGCGGAAATCAAGATGGCGTTACGCGGAGAGAAGGAATTCGACACCGAGTTCCGCGTCATCTGGCCGGATGGCAGCATAAGAAATATCCGGGCCCTCGCTCTCGTGCAACGCGATGCCGAAGGTACACCGTTGCGGATGATCGGGACGAACTGGGACATCACTGAGCATAAACGGGCGGAAGATGCCGTGTTAGAAGCCAACAAAAAGCTCAACATCCTCAACAGTATCACCCGCCACGATGTCCTCAACCAGATATCGGTCCTCGTCATGACATTGGAATTAATAGAAGAGAGCGTCCAGGATGCGGGCATCCTCGACTTCGTCAAAAAGGCAGAAGGTGCAACCGAACGGATCACCCGGCAGATCGATTTTACCCGGGAATACCAGGACATCGGTGTCCTGAAACCCCAATGGCAGAATGTATCCGATATTATCGCCAATGAAACGGAACAGCTGACGACATGCCCGTATGCCATCAGTGTTAATCTTGACGCTGTTGAGATCTATGCAGATCCGCTCCTCCCTAAGGTCTTTTATAACCTATTAGAGAATGCAATCCGGCATGGGGAATATGTCAGTACCCTCCGCTTTTCGAGCCGGGAATCAGTTCAAGGACTGACGCTGGTCTGCGAGGACAACGGGGCCGGTGTCGATGCAGAGTCAAAAAAGCACCTGTTCCAGCAGGGCTTCGGGAAGCACACCGGTTTCGGGTTGTATCTCATGCGGGAGATCCTCGGTATCACCGATATCACTATCAAGGAGACCGGTGAGCCGGGTAATGGAGCACGGTTCGAGATGACGGTGCCGGAAGGTATGTGGCGTATTGCGGGGAAATAATACATAATGGCAGCGCCACTCCGTGTCCTCTATGTCGATGACGAACCAGGTCTTCTTAACATAGGCAAACGGTTCCTTGAGAGAGAGGGGGAGTTTGCGGTTGATACGCTCACTTCCGCCATCGAGGCACTGGCTCATTTGAACAGCGAGGGATATGATGCCATTGTATCCGATTACCAGATGCCGGAGATGGACGGGATTACCTTCCTCAAGCAGCTCAAAGCCTCGGGGAATACCGCACCGTTCATCATCTTCACAGGAAAGGGACGTGAAGAGGTGGTCATTGAAGCGCTCAACGAAGGCGCTGATTTTTATCTCCAGAAAGGCGGAGAGCCAAAGGCACAGTATGCGGAACTTGCAAATAAGATCCGTTACGCTGTAACGCGGAAGCAGGTGGAAGAAGAGCTCTCCGAATCACAAAAGAGGACCGCAGACATTATAGAATTTCTTCCTGATGCGACATTTGCCATTTCTAATGAGGGGGTAGTGATTGCATGGAACCGTGCGATGGAAGCCATGACGGGTGTAGTAAAAAGTGAGGTCCTCAATAAAGGAAACTATGAGTACTCCCTTCCATTTTATCGGGAACGCAGACCACTCCTCGTTGATCTGGTCCTGAACCCCCTTGAAACTACAGCGGAAAAGTATCCGTTCATCCGAAAAGACGGGGACAAGTTCATCTCTGAAATCCTCATCCCCCATTTTCACGATGGAAAGGGGGCATATCTCTGGTTCACCGCATCGCCGTTGTATGATTCGCAGGGGAACCTCTCCGGCGCTATTGAATCCATACGGGATATCACTGAACAGAAACATGCTGAAGGGGAATTGCGGAGGAAAAACGAGGAACTTAATGCCTCGTATGAGCAGATCGCAGCCAGTGAAGAGACACTCCGTACCAACCTGTCTGAACTGACCCGGCAGGAACAGACCCTGAAGGAGAGGGAAACGCAACTCGACGCGATGGCCACCAACATCCCGGGAGTAGTCTACCGGTTCTATGTGAACCCGGACGGGACAACGGGGTTTAATTATATCAGCGAGCGCAGCCGGCAGGTCCTTGGCATTGAGAACGACCCGGCCACGTTTTTTGACAGGGTTGCTGATGGGATCGTCCCGGAAGACAGGGGACGGTTCATTAGTTCGGTCCAGCATGCCATCAGTACAAAGAGTCTTTGGGAATTTGACGGCGGATATGTCAGGCCATCAGGGAAAAAGATCTGGATGAGTGCCGTATCCAGCCCGGTAATCGAAGACGACCGGCTCATTTTTGACGGGGTTATTTTTGATAATACCGGGCGGAAACGAGCGGAGGAAGCGCTGCGGGAAAGTGAGCAGCGTCATCGCTCAATTGTAGAGGCGCTACCCGGCTTCCTCTTTCATTTTTCAGCCGATGGCCACTTTATTGACTGCCAGGTCGATAAACATGAACTATTACTGCTCCAGCCTGGTGAGGTTATCGGCAAACAAATAGCGGAAATCCTGCCGCCGGACCTGGCAGAGCTGACAAAAAGAAAATTGAAGGAAACCCTTCGTAGCGGACAACTGCAAATATACGAGTACTCCCTGATAGTGCATGAGCAGAAATGCATTTTTGAAGCCCGCATGATACCGGGCGGGGCTGACACCGTATGGGCTTTCGTTCATGATATCACAGGACGAAAACAGGCGGATGCATCCCTGGTGCAAAGTGAAGAGCAGTCCCGTATGCTCCTGTCACAGTTGCCTGATATTGTCATGGTGCACCAGGACGGCATCATGGTATATGCAAACCAGACGGCAGTAGATAAAACAGGTTTCTCCCGGGAAGAACTCATCGGGTCGCGGGTATTCGATCATGTTGCGCCTGGCTACCGCGAAATTATCGCCCGGAATATGACACGCCGGGCCGCCGGTGAACAGGTGGGTGATTACGAGGTCGATATGGTGGATAAATCCGGCACCATGCGCCATGTCATTGTCCGGACATCCCCTATTGTGTTCAACCAGGTCCCGTCTGTCGTGATGATCCTCATTGATATCACCGAACGCAACCAGGCTGAATTGGCCCTCAAAGAATCAGAGAACCTGTACCGGACGATTTTTGAAACGACCGGGGCTGCTACGATCATTATAGACAATGATACGAAGATTACCATGGCAAACGCGGGGTTTGCTACACTATCGGGCTTTTCCATTGATGAACTGGAGGGAAAGAAGAGCTGGACTGAGTTTGTGGTGCCTGAAGACCTCGAACAGATGAAACAGTACCACCAGGACCGCAGGAATGACCCGGCCGGTGAAGCACGGGTCTATGAGTTCAGGTTTATCAACCGCAACGGTGAGATTCGGCATTGCATCAATAACGTAAGCGTGATTCCCGGGACAACCGGGAGTGTTGCATCTGTTGTCGATATAACCGATCGGAAACTATCGGAGGAGGCGCTCCGGGATAGCGAGAAAAAGTACCGGGATATTTTTGAAAATTCCGTGATGGGATTATATGAGACTGCACCTGGCGGCCGGCTGATCAACGCCAACGATACGTTTGCCCGCATGTACGGATATTCCAGTGCTGACGAAATTCTAAAATCCGGCTTGAACGCGGTGCAATTATATGCTAACCCGGAAGACCGGAACGAAGTGGTACATCATCTTGCGGAAACGGGGGTGGTGGAGAACTATGAAACTCTAAACCTTAAACGGGACGGGACCGTTTTCTGGGCCTCGATAATTGCCCGGGCTATCCGGGATACTGATGGGACCGTCCTCTTTTATGAAGGCTCATGCATTGACATTACCGGGCGCAAACGGGCGGATGAGTTGTTGCGGGAGAGCGAAGAAAAGTATCGGCTGATTTTTGAGGATTCGCCCCTGGGGCATTTATCCTTTGATGAGAATGGGGTTATTACTGCATGCAACAACAAGTTCATCCAGATTATCGGGTCTTCCCGGGAGGCGCTCATCGGGCTTGACATGCTCAGCCTGCCCGATAAAAAAATAGTCTCAGCTGTTCAGACTGCACTGGCTGGGAACAATGGGCTCTATGAAGGGGTCTATACATCCGTAACCGGAAAAAAGGTTACGCCGGTGAGGGGTCTTTTTGCACCGGTTAACGTCGGAGGCGGACGCATTCATGGCGGCGTGGGAATTTTTGAAGACATTACCGAGCGTAAAATGGCGGAGGATGAGCTACAACGCCATTCTGAGACACTGTCAATTCTAAATAGTATCATTTCTACTGCGAACCAGGCCGAGGACCTTCCCCGGCTCCTCGATAGTATCCTTTCGGAATCACTGCGCATGCTGGACTTCGACGCCGGAGGGATCTACCTCGTGGACCGTTCAACCCGTACCGCAACTATTGTCCAGTCTGTAAATCTTCCTCCTGAATTCCTTGCCGAGACTCAGACGATACCCATCGATAACGAACCATATGATACGTTGTTTATTCAAAACGAACCGATCATCACCGAAAATTATGAAACTATTGCTCCCGGCCATGCGAAGGAGTTTGGGTTTGGCTCGATAGCCAGTATCCCGTTACTCTCGAAAGGGGCTGCAATCGGGGCACTGAATATTGCAAGCCAGAGACGGCATACAATTTCTGAAGTGGAAAAACAAGTGCTCCTTTCAATTGGCAGGGAGCTTGGCAGTACGATTGAGAGGATGGCCTCAGAAGAGGAAGTTAAGAAGGCTAACAAAAATATAGAGACCCTTTTTGACTCGATCGATGAGATGGTCTTTGTAATGGACATGCAGGGAAACATCATCCGGGTAAATGGTACCGTTTCAAAACGCCTCTCGTATGCACCGGGAGAACTCACCGGGACAAATGTCCTGCTGTTGCATGTACCCGAACGACGCGACGAAGCACTCCGGATTGTACAGGGGATGATTGCCGGGACCATCGATTCCTGCCCGGTGCCTGTCGTTGCAAAGGACGGTACACGCATAGAAGTCGAAACAAAGGTCACCCGCGGGTCCTGGAATAACCAGGAAGTACTTATCGGGGTGACCAGGGATGTCACGGAGCGCAGGCAGGCTGAGGAGGCCCTGCGGCTGAGTGAAAAGAAATACCGGTCGATATTCGATAATTTCCCCGACCTCTATTACCAGACTGACCTTAACGGGATTATTACCCGTCTCTCCCCCTCTGTTACAGGACTTTCCGGGTGGTTACCCGAAGAACTGATCGGGCATCCGACAACTGAATTATACCCATTCCCACAGGAGAGGACCCGCCTGGTTGAAACACTCCTGCGCACGGGTGAGATTAAAAATTACGAAATTACGCTCCTGCAAAAAGACGGACAATATCTTATGGCATCAGTCAATGGCCACCTGCTGTACGATGAGGCAGGAACGCCATCGGCTATTGAAGGGACGATCCGTGATATCACCGAACGCAGACAGGCAGGAGAAAAAATACAGCAACAATTGCAGTTCCTGGAACAGCTGATTGACACCATCCCGAACCCGATTTTTTTCAAACAGGTGAATGGCGTTTACCAGGGCTGCAACCTGGCTTTTTGTGAATATACCGGGCTTGATAAGAAAGATATCATCGGGAAAACTGCCCGCCAGATTTACCCGGCAGACCTCGCTGATATTTACGAGAAGAATGATCAACGGGTCTTTGATTCTCCCGATGTCCGGATGTACGAAACATTGTTCCTTAACGCGAAAAAAGAGGCAAGGAATGTTATTATTTACAAAAACACGTTTACCCATCTTGACGGTTCTGTCGCCGGGCTGCTTGGGGTTATTGTAGATATTACCGAACGCAAAGCAGCAGAAGACGCACTCCGGGAGAGCGAGAACCTGTTTGCTTTGTTCATGGACTATATCCCGGTCATTGTCTTTGTAAAAGATAATGAAAGCAGGACCCTGTTTGTTAACAAGTATATGGATAACGCCGTGGGTGCTTCGAAGTGGATTGGAAAAACTGTTCTCGATTTTATACCAGGTGAATTTGGGAAAAAAATGGTAGCTGATGATATGTTGGCGATGACGCTTGGCTATCAGAAAATTGAAGAATGCATTCATCACCTCGACGGGAAATTGCACTATTACGAAACACAGAAGTTTATTATACCCAGGTCCGGTAAAGAACCACTCCTGGGAGGTATTTCATTAGACATTACCGAACGCAACTATGCAGAGGAGGCGTTACGCCAGGCGAACAGGAAACTCACCCTTCTCTCCGGTATTACTCGTCACGATATCAACAACCAGCTTACGGTACTGATGGGATTTCTTTCATTACTGGAAAAGAAACAGCCCGATCCAACGTTTAACGAGTATTTCCTGAAGGTTGCAAACGCTGCCGAACGGATATCAGCCATGATCCGGTTCACCGAGGAATATGAGTGCATCGGTGTCCACGCTCCCACATGGCAGGACTGCCGTACACTCGTGGATACTGCGGCAAAAGAAGGACCGCTTGGAAAGGTTATGGTGAAGGACGATCTCCCTGCCGGTGCGGAAGTGTTCGCCGATCCGTTGATTGTCAAGGTCTTTTACAACCTGATGGACAACGCGGTCCGATATGGGGGGAATATCACGACTATCCAGTTTTCTGCCCTGGAATCAGGAGATAGCCATGTGATCGTGTGCGAAGACGATGGTATTGGCATCCCTCCCAAAGAGAAGGAGAAAATCTTTAATCCCGGCTTTGGGAAGAACACCGGGCTTGGCTTAGCCTTATCAAGGGAAATTCTCAACCTTACTGATATCACGATCACCGAGACCGGGGAGCCGGGCAAAGGAGCAAGGTTTGAGATGGTCGTGCCGAAGGGGATGTGGCGGATGACAGGGAATGATACATAATGGCAGATACATTCCGGGTGCTGTATGCCGATGATGAACCAGATCTTCTCAACATCGGCAAGCTGTTCCTTGAGCGGTCCGGGGATTTTTCTGTTGCAACTGTTGGTTCGGCATCCGCCGCCTTAGAACTCCTCAAAAAAGAACAATTCGACGCCATCATATCAGATTACCAGATGCCAGGGATGGATGGCATCCAGTTCCTTATCGAGGTGCGGAAGAAATACGGGTCGGTCCCATTCATCCTGTTCACCGGTAAAGGCAGGGAAGAAGTAGTTATCAAAGCATTAAACGAAGGGGCGGATTTCTATCTCCAGAAGGGTGGCGACCCCGGGGCACAGTTTGCTGAACTTATCAACAAAGTCAGGTATGCAGTTCAACGACGAAGGTATGAACAAAAAGTAAACGAGGCGGGGGAAAAATATAAAGCATTTATTTCCGTTTCAAACACCGGTGCCTGGGAATACCATGATGATACCGGTTTCCTGTGGTGCAGTCCTGAATATCTTTCGATGCTTGGGCGGAATGCCAGCCAGTTTGATTTTTCAGGTAAAGCGAACCTCCAGGAAACATGGACCGACCAGCTTCATCCAGAAGACCGGGAGCGGGCAGACCGGCATTTTAAGGAGTATCTTCTGAATGGTTCTGTGGGAATGTACGAGAACCATTTCCGCATGCGGCATTCCGACGGGCACTGGGTGTGGATATGGTCGCGTGGCAGCACACTCCGTGACAACAAGGGGGATCTGACCAGTAAGACCGTCGGTACTCATATCGACATTACCGAATCCAGGCTGGCAGAAGAAGCCATAAGAAAAAACAACGAGCGCCTTCGCATGGCGCAGGAAGTCGGGAAGACCGGCAGCTGGGAACTGGACCTTGCAACCGGCAGGGTATGGGCATCGGAAGAGGGATTCCGGATATTTGCGGCTCCCCGACCTGCGGACGGCATTATTTCCCTGGAGGAGATTGAAAATAGGATCCCTGATCGGGAGCGGATTCACCGTGCATTGACCGATCTTGTCGAAAAAGGGACGGAGTACAATCTTGAATATGCCATCGTACCTGACGATAATTCCGGCCAGAAGACCGTCCATTCGGTAGCGAGAATACTGATCGATACTGAAAAAAAGCCTGCCATGATCGCCGGGGTCATCCAGGACATCACCGGCAGGAAGAGGTCCGAGGAGCAGGTACTGCTTGCCGGGGAAGAATGGGAACGTACATTCAACGCCGTTCCGGACCTGGTATCTATTCTCGATACTGAGCACACGATCCGAAGAGTGAACAAGGCTATGGCCGCGAAACTGGGTGTAACCCCGGACGAAGCGGTTGGCCTGACCTGCTATCAATGCGTCCACGGTACACACAGCCCGCCTGATTTCTGCCCGCACGCGATGTTAATAAAAGACCAGCAGGAACACGCGGTGGAAATTTACGAGGAACGCCTTGGTGGCCATTTCCTGGTCACCTGCACACCGTTGTGGGACAAGGATGGGAAGTTGCTCGGCAGCGTCCACATCGCCCGTAACATTACAGACCGGAAAAGGGCGGAGGAAGCGCTGTTGCGTTTGAGCCAGTTCCATGAAAGTGTCATTACCAATGCACAGGTCTGGCTGAGCGTTCTTTCCGATAAAGGGACCATCCTCATGTGGAATACTGCTGCAGAGGAAATAAGCGGATATCGTGCCGGGGAAGTCATCGGCAAAAATGAAGTCTGGAAGATGCTCTACCCGGATAAAGAGTACCGTAAACAGATCACCGATACCATAACCCGGATCATCCGCGATCAAAACTACCTGGAAAATTTCGAGACAATGATCCTCTCAAAGTCGGGGACAAAGAAGGTGATATCCTGGAATACAAGGGGGATCCCCGATATTACAGGAACGGTATCTGATTTTATTGCCATCGGGGTGGACGTAACTGACCGGGTAAGGGCAGATGAGGCGCTGAAAACAAGCCAGTTGCAGCTGGCAGAAGCGATGGACCTGGCACACCTGGTAAACTGGGAATTTGATGTTGCCACGGGTATTTTTACCTTTAATGACCGGTTCTACGCTCTTTATGGTACCACTACGGAGCAGGAAGGCGGCAACCAGATGCCGGCAGACGTGTATGCCCGGCAATTTGTTCACCCGGATGATCAGTATTTAGTGGCCGATGAAGTGAACAAGGCAATAAATGCAACAGATCCGGCATTTGTATCCGAGGTTGAGCACCGGATAATCCGCCGGGATGGAGAGGTCCGGCATATTGTCGTGCGTTTCGGGATTACGAAAGACGCGGCAGGCAGAACGGTTACAACCCACGGGGCCAACCAGGATATCACCGAGCTAAAGCGGATCGAAGAGGCGCTGGAAAAGCACCTTATCGCCCTGACACAGCCTTTAGATGATACTGGCATTACATTCGAAGAGTTGTTCAACATCGACGAAATCCAACGCCTCCAGGACGAGTTCGCAAAAGCCACGGGTGTAGCATCGGTTATAACCCGGACGGATGGTACACCCATCACAAGACCAAGCAACTTCACCCGCCTCTGTAACGATATAATCCGGAAGACTGAGCGAGGGTGTGCGAACTGTTTCAAATCCGATGCAGTTATCGGAGCCCCCCACCCGAATGGCCCGATCGTCCAGCCGTGCCTGAGTGGCGGACTGTGGGACGCCGGGGCAAGCATCGTTATCGGTGGCCGGCACATTGCCAACTGGCTCATCGGCCAGGTGCGGAACGAGATCCAGACTGAAGAGACGATGCGGGCATATGCCCTGGAGATAGGGGTCGACGAGCAGACGGTTCTTGAAGCGTTTCGCGAAGTGCCGTCAATGTCCTTAGAGAAATTTGAGGCAATAGCCCAGTCGCTCTATACACTGGCAAATCAACTCTCAAAATCTGCATACCAGAACGTCCAGCAGGCCCGGTTTATCACGGAGCGAAAGCGTGCTGAGGAATTGATCAGCCAGCAGACTGATGCCATGCAAGCGGCGATGGACGGAATGGCGGTCCTCAACGGGGACCAGAATTACATCTATATGAACAAAGCCCATGCACGGATCTACGGGTACGAAAGTGCCACTGAACTAATCGGAGAGTCATGGCGCATTCTTTATGATACTGATGAATTGCAAAGATTTGAGCAACAGATCATGCCGGAACTCCGTCAAAAAGGGAACTTCTATGGCAGGGCCAGGGGCAAGAAAAAGGATGGCAGTACGTTCCCACAGGAGCTGTCATTAACAGTTCTGGACCATGGCGGGTTGATATGCATTGTCCGTGATATTACCGATCGCGAGATGGCCGAAGTGGCGCTTTCAGAAAGCGAGAAATTCAACCGGAACCTGGTAGAAAATATCCCGGATTACCTCCTGATCTATGATCAGCGGGGGACTATTCTCTTTACCAACCCAATATTTCCAATAAAATTTGGATTTGCGCCGGAAGAGGCAATTGGTTCTCCCGTTATCGGACACATTGCCCCCGAAAACCGCGACCAGGTCATGACCCTGATGAAACAACGCAATTCGGATACCATTCTCCCCCCGTATGAAATCTCGATTTTGAAAAAGGACGGCTCTTCTGTCCCGGTGATTATAAAAGGTACCCACATAAAGTTCCACGACCGGGAAGCCGTGCTCCTGCTGATGAATGATATCACCGAACGTAAACGGGGGGAAGAAGTGCTATTGAAGATTAACCAGAAACTCAACGTGCTGTCCCAGCTGACACGGAAAGACTTAACCAACCAGGTCTTTGTCCTGAGCAGTTACCTTGAACTGACAAAAAATCAACTAGCCGGACAGGGTTCCGCCCTTGAAACGCTGGAGGGAGTTGACGATGCTGTCCGGTCAATCCACAAGACCATTGAATATACGAAGGATTACCAGGACATGGGTGCGAAACCCCCGGCCTGGCAGAATGTGAAGACCGCGATGTTGTTCGGGCTTTCCCATATATCCATCGGGAATATCCAGCACTGCATAGAAACAGAAGACCTCGACATATTTGCCGATCCTTTGCTGGAAAAGGTCTGCCAGCGTCTTTTTGAAACCTCGTTAACACATGGGGGGCATGTCACCCGGATCCGCATCTGGCACACGGTTACTCCCGAAGGGGCAACAATCGTTTTTGAAGATGATGGTGTCGGCATCCCGGATGAGAAAAAGGAGCAGATCTTTTTACGCGGTGAGGGTACCCGTGCATCGAGGGGAAGTCTTATTTTTGTACGGGAGATCCTCGACATCACCGGCATCACGATCAAAGAGACGGGGGAACCGGGCAAGGGTGCACGGTTCGAGATGACGGTGCCGAAGGGGATGTGGCGTATTGCTGGGAAGAGTGCATAATTGCGGTTAAAAGTAGACAGCGGCGGATGAGAAAACGACAGGTATCGAATAATTCCTATGGGATTGATGGTAAAGTAACAACCCTAACGCTCTTCTGGCCTTGCGGGCAGATTCCAGAAGAATGTATTTAAGAGATCCGGCTTCACCAGATCGAGATCGATATTTGCAGGAGGTCAAAAACATTGAATACGGGTTGATGATAAATAGAGTGTAATGGTGTGAAGCCAATGTCTGAAGAGTATGATCCAAAATTAGTTGTGGGAGTACCTTACCAGCGGGGAATGCTTCCCTATGGCGGTGGCGTTGGTCCCGATGGTCGTGTAGTCTTTGCCCTGAGCCGTGAAGAGGCAGAGCGACGCGTCCAGAAATACCGGTCTCTTGCATAATGAGCAAACGGGTATTTCTTGATACCGGAATCTTTTTTGACTGCCTGTTAAGTCAGGACAGAAAAACCCTTATCAATCATGCTGTTAACCGGGATTACCTGATATTTACGTCCCTATCGGTGATCGGTGAGGTAATCCTGATAATGAAGCGGGATGTAAAATTTGCTGAACATCTGACCGGTTTTTTTTCACTTCTCACTGAATGGAACATTGCGATTCTCGTTCCCAATGACGGTGTAGCGGTTATCTGCTATGAATTTTCACAAGACTTAACAGATGGACGGATTATCAGCCAGAAGACTGACCGGACGCACCTTGCCTATGCAATGGCCTACGACTGCGATTACTTCGTTACATCTGATGACGCGTTAATCAGGTACAAAATTTCCCACCGGCTCAAAGAATCGGATTATGTGAAGCCGGAAACACTCTCTCTTGAAGCGTTTAAGAACGTAGTGATGAGTTAGTGGGGGACCGGCTGGGAACGACAGCCTGGAAAGGATACAACGATTTTTTTGTTTTGCAAGAACTGTTGCTCAAACTACGGTAACCCCGTTATATACGAGGGATCACGATCATCGAAAACGGAGAGCCCTGGCAAGGGTCACGATTTGAGATGGAGGTGCCGAATGGGATGTGGCGTATCGCGGGGATGAGTGAATGATGGCAGATTTTCTCCCCTCATCACTTCACCTTTCGCTTGTGAAGCCACTCAATACGGTAGACTAAACTATGGAAAACATGCTTGCTTTTCATCCAGGCCCTAGGTTCGGATGGCATGAGCGTGAAATTTTTGCCGCAGTTACCACACACAGTCATACCCTGAAATCATTCGACATCGCAAACGAAAAAGAGGGGTTTGAGATCCAGGCTTATCCCACCACCACATCAAACGTCTTTGCAAACGACGTCCACCGTACATCCTCCCCGATGTTGAACCGACCGCTGGCCATCAGGTCCTTACCGATCGAGTTCACATAACCGAGCTCGTTAGTCGTACCAATCCCCGCCAGACTCCTCGCTCCGAAGCTCATCGATCCAAAACCAGACCCTGACCCAAGAGCCGTAAACGCAAACGAATCCGGCATCTCTAAATCCGCCTGATCGATAGACCCAACCGAGCGATACGCCAGGTCATCAGCCATAAACAGCGATCTCGTAATCACCGTTTCACAATACGGCGTCGCGGTAAAGTTCGCCCCCTCTACATCGAGTGAATCAACCCCGCACGTAACCCCATCAGAAGCAGCCCGGCAGAGTGGAGCATCATGCTCTCCTCGTAGATGCCGGGCCCGGTGGACTTCACCTGGCTCACCGTGTTGAAATGGACGATATCCGAATTGTTCAGCACCTGCGAGCTTTCGTACTGCGAAGGGCCGGTCAAGATGTACCCGTCCTGGTAACCGCCACGCAACACGACCTGCCCGATACCGAGCGGTGGGACCTTTGCAAGGTACGCCAGGAAATATTACGCCCGACATTTGAACTGAAGAGTAAACCACTATCGAAGATATGCGGTTTTATTTCCTTTTCTGGCATCAAAGAGAAGATTGCCAGGATCAATAAATTAGGGATTGCATAGTCATTGAAGCCGGATTTCCTCAAAGATATGGTCGAATATTTCTCAACAGAAGAAACCTGACCCGTTCTTTTCCATCAATTACCTCCAGCTATCAACTGCGGGTTTATATCCCAAAATTATTTCATTTTCCCAAAAGCAGTCAAGAAACAAATCAGAACCTTATTCGTCTTAGTATTGCAACCTACATCAGGAGAATTACGTGAGTGAGGAAACGGGAGTTACTGAGGGAGTTCTAAAATTAATTCAACGATACGAAGCATTCAGGCAGATCTACCTTAAGGGAGAATATAATGAGACCCAACTGAGGCGTGAGTT
>Ga0194040_1000138_pt1 | contig 19761 bp, 14 predicted proteins | sample JunL2210m_MetaG_FD_148973 | JGI IMG/M metagenome (GOLD analysis project Ga0194040, IMG submission 148973) | Anoxic zone freshwater microbial communities from boreal shield lake in IISD Experimental Lakes Area, Ontario, Canada - Jun2016-L227-10m | ecosystem: Environmental > Aquatic > Freshwater >... | reverse complement strand
CGACCCCGTTAGAATGGCTGGAAGTACTTTTTTTATAGAATTGGAACCGTTCATCATCGCGGAATAATAATGAGTCTGAACGAGTTCACAGAGATCAATCATATTTCTCGAACCCTTCCAAACATTCTTGTTTTCATCATCGCAAATTGTGATTTTCTTTATGAAGCTCATTAAAGCTGCTGCATCCTTGGGAAGCGGTTGTTTGGGTTCATTGCAAAGCTGTTCGTAAATTTCAACAAGCGTAGAGTTCTCATGATGTGAATATCTGAAGATTGGTCCATCATCTGCTTCAAGTTGTTTTTTCAGTTCCCTAATAAAGTCGTAATTTGGAAAAACCCCTGGTTTTACATTAATAAACTGGCCCGCATGTGAAACCTTGCCGCCTTCATCAATAACATGATGAGAGAACTGAAATGCAACAAGTTCATAAGGACGTCTTCCAGCTGTAAATGGGATGGGAACTCGTGTCGTTTCGAAGTCGATAAAGTGACGTTTTTTGCCCTCCCATAACTTCATTTTTTCTTTAAGCTTTTCTGGCTCAATAAAGTCATCCTTAACCTCACCTTTAACCTTACGCACCTGTAACCACTGTCTTGCAGTTGTATGCGAAATCGGTTTCTTTTTTTTCCCTTTGGGAACAATATCATCACGTTTGAGTTGTTCTAAGAGAACTTTCCTATCAGCAATTAGTTCATCTTTCTTTCGAAAGTTCCACAGAGAAAGAATGTTTGGTTTTTCAAAGTCTGTCTCGTCCCAGTTTAATTTCTGCTTCCAACATTCTTTAAATCCATCCTCCAGACCAGTTTCTCCTGTTGTATTCTGGAATTCACAAACCCCGCAAATACTCGAAAGTGGAGTTTCTCTTTTTTTATTATCAAAATGAATTTTAACTAAGTGCCCGATATCCGTTTTTAGCGTTGGATTCAGTTTTTTTATGTAAGCTTTTGCGTTCTTTTCTTTATTAATAGAAATGCAATGGAGCAGTCTTTTTGCTTCTCGTTTTACGCTTTCAGGATTTGTGATCTCAATTTTTAAATTATTTTTGCCGCCTTGTGAAATTGGAAAACAGTTTAGAAGGCCCGTTGTTTCACAAATCGCATTTTTATTAGAAAGCATTAACCTTCCGTTAAAATCAAATTTCAATTCTGCTGCATTTAATATAGCTAGCTGAAAGGCTAGATCTTCGAGAAGAGGCTTCCATTTAGAATTAAGAGACTTACCACTTTCTGTATTAAACTTTCTGCTTGGATCGAAGGCTTTAGCTTTCACTATTATTACAGCTATACTATTGCCATCTTTGTCAAGAATGTGTGGTCGCACAAGAACACCATCATGAATTATTGCTCCATCAAAAATTACCACTTTTTCTCGCTTCAGCAGTTCTCTTGTCTTTTGATCTGCGGTTTCTGGATCATCTACCGATAGATCCTCAATTGTATCATATCGATATTTAGCTAGTTCTCTTACCAGGAGTGTCCCTTCAGCCAATGCTTTCAAAAAAGCATTCCCCTCACTCTTATTGGCATATCTTTTATTAGTTGCGTAGAATATTTTAGTGGGGCATTCCCTTCCCATTTTAAACAATGATTGTGTAAAGTAATTCTGTGATGTTTTTTTAATCACATTTTCTTTCGTTTTAGGAAGTGTATTTTTCATGGAATTTAATGGGGTTCGTGATTTTTGATAAGTAGCAGTCTGCTATTTCTCTGTCAATCAGCCTAACAAGTATCTTCTGCTTCCTTTCGGAAGCCTACTTGATTGCTTATTATTATATTAAATATTTCTTTGTTTTTTAACAAATCGAAGGAAAACACTTATATGCAAAAGAAACCTCTCTACAAACCCAATTCCTACACAATCCCTGCTTATAAACTCTTAGATGGTCTCTCGCGCACCGATAAGGAGTTATATGCACAATTCGGTCCCATGGCTCTTCCTGAGTTTGATGTTGATGGGAAGACCACTCGTAGATATTCCGTATTTCAATATGTGCATCAGGTTGCAACAACTTCTGACAGACAGATTATCTATGATGCAGAGGAACGAGTCCAAATGCTCTATCAGTGTCTTTTAGAATCTCTTGCCCAGGGCGATGCTTCTGTGTTCCGTGAAATAGCTGATGCTATTGAAGCTGTTCATAGAGGGTTAAATGAGACTCCTTACCTCACTTATCCTCATGCTATTTTACAAGCTCATCGAATTCCTGAATCCTACAAAAGATCGCCTGATCAATCCTACACTCCATCCCCTAATTCTTATATGATTTGGGGGCCCGATTTACTGCCCACAGCATCGCAAGTATTAATGAAAATGGGCCGTAATCCTCTCTGTGAAAGTGCAAAACGAAGTCTGCTGAGAGCATGTGCGGCACTTAAGTTAAAATTATCTCCCGCTAAGTCTGGACCTCGTTTTAAGAAATAATTACGGACATACAAACTTTACCCATGTCACTAGTTAGAAACGATAATTGGAGTGAAAATATATGGTATGATATCACACCATTCCATTTCATTTTGCTCCGAGCCGCTCGCGGTTTCGAAGGAAGATGCATATAGGTTGGTTGGTGCTACAAAGATCGTACAGCGTTGGCTTTATTGGAGTAGAAGGGCAAAATCACAAGGGGAATGTTGGGTTGTTATAGTTCAAGAGGGTGCTCGCGGGAGGAAAACACTCATTGATTTTGAAAGCCTAAAACAGGCTTACAACCGATTTAAATCGGGAGAGCAACCACCTCTTCTTCCCTCAGAAACCGGGAGGATTCAGTTATGAGAAAGTTACCTCCAAAAGTAATTTTTGAACTCTGCCATCCTGTGGGTTCTGGTGACCGCCATCAGCAAATCAAACGCCTCGTTTGTTCACTCCGTGCTTTTGGGGCTTCCTCCTCCGAGATATTCCATCGTCTTCGTCCCAACTATGCAGCTGATGTATTGGATGAAGAAATTTTTGGCCTAATCGAATGGTCAGAAACCATCCCCTTTGAGTCATCATCCCCAGTTCGATTCAAAAAATCCTTTTTCTTACAAAAAGCCACTCCCCTCTCATCAGTTCCCCCCTCTCAAAAATCCATCACGCAAGAGGAAGCAATTTCTAATGCAGAGAAATGGCTAAAGGGTTTTCGAGCTGACCAGTCAGATCTCTTTCATTCTTCTCCCTGGCTTCCACCTGATGACTGGAAAGATGACCCCAGGTTGTTCTTCTCTACCATGTATGAAAAAGGTGAATGGGTAAATATCGTTTCCCATCATCGTGAAGGAAGGCCCATTGGCAAAGGAACAACACGCCTGCGAGAGGAGTGGCAAGGGCTTGCCAAAGAACATCGTCTCCCATTTTCGGAAGCAGGTGCATGGATTCGAATGAATCCTACTGATGGTCAAGGGATCTCAGATGCAAACATTACCGCATTTCGTTTTGCACTGCTTGAAAATGACAAGCTCCCGTTAAATCTTCAACTATCGCTCCTCGGACGTCTCCCACTCCCTATTAATGCCCTCGCACTTTCTGGAGGCAAATCAACCCATGCGTGGCTGCGTGTGGATGCACCAAATGCTCAGGAATACCGAAGGCGCCTTAAAGAGGATATTTTTCAACCTCTTTCACGATTTGGCTTCGATCAGGCCAATTCCAACCCCTCCCGACTAGCCAGGCTCCCTGGAGTCTTCCGTCAGATAGGTGCTCAGAACGGTGGTGAGCAAAAACTGATTTATTGCAACCCAGACCAATCCAAATTTACCGCAATTTTATGAATACAATCTCCCCCTCTACAAACTGGAATCCATCCCCCCTGCAAGAGTCGATCATTCCGCCAATCTTAACCATCAACGAGAAGTATAACCCTGAAATTGCAGTAAAAGCTGAGGCATTTCACAAATCCATCATTTCAGCGAAGGAACTAGTCCAGACAAACATACCTCCCCGCGAACAGATTACTTCTCCTTTTTTCTGTGTTCGTGATCTGGGTTTTATCTTCGGTGTCAGAGGGGAAGGAAAAAGCTGGATTGCCATGATGATGGCGAGAGCAATTGCCTCCAGTGACTCACTCCACAGCTGGGAAGTCACCAAGGCACGCAGAGTATTGTTCGTTGATGGTGAGATGCCTGTCGAATCAATCAAAGAGCGACAAGAAGCATTGGGAGATCCGCCTTTGCTCCTCTACTTCCTGCAGCACGAAATGCTTTATGACAGAGCATGCCAGAGCCTGGATTTAGCTGACCCTATTGCTCAGCAAGCGTTGATAAGGGTGATCCAGGATTTAGAAATCGAGGTTCTTATTTTGGATAATCTTTCATCCCTCTTTTTTGGAGTTAAGGAAAACGAGGCTGATTCATGGGAAATTGTCCTTCAATGGCTCCTTGAACTCAGAAGACTTGGCATTGCAGTCATCATCGCAGCTCATGCCGGACGAAACGGTGAAATGCGTGGCACTTCAAAACGAGAAGATCATGCGTTTTGGGTCATGAAGGTCACTAAAGTTGAAGTTCCAGACGGAGAGAGAGAAACCCGATTTCGAACGCATTTTACGAAAACGAGAAACTGTCCACTTTCGGATGTACCTCCTGTCGAATGGACCATCCGACCTAGTGGTAGTGGCGTTACAGTTTCAGCCCGAGCAGTCACTTCCGAACTAGCCGTTCTCGATCTTATTAATTCGGATATATCCACAGCAAGTGACATTGCAGAAGAAATGAATGTTTCAAAAGGCCGCGTTTCACAGATTGCGGCAAGCCTTAGAGAGCGAGGCTTTATTGAAGTCAACAACCGCCACTATTCAATTACAGCAAACGGAAAGTCCCGTTTAGAAGATCTCAACCCTAGGAAACGCAATGACTAAACGAACAAATCAAACCTCTCTCAATAAGTCGGTACATAACACTGCACACCTCGTGTGCAGTAACACATCTCGCTACCGACATGACTCATTTATGAAAAATACACACACCCCAATACACATCCCCAAAAAGCCACCTCAACCCGGACAATTAGAATTACCGCTAAAACCATATCCATCAGACTCTGATCTATTCCGTTCAGTTAAAATGCTCACTCTGGGTGGCATCAGGAATGGCATCTATGTTCCTAAAGGAGGAATTTTCTCTTATGTAAAAACGGGAGATGTGAATGGACTAATGGAATTTTATTTTTCTCCAGATGACACCCGAACAAAACTATGCCTGATGAATCATGGATATTATATGTCCATGAGGATCATGTTTTCTATGTTTTATGAATATGAAAACATCCTCCCATTTTATGAGGCTAAAAATGATTTAGCACAGATTGTTGCACGCCTCTTTGGCCCTTACATCACTCTTTGGATGACTCCAATTGATCAAATTGAATATGTAATAAAAATCGAAGCCAAGCGATACCAAACTTATTCCAAAGACTATGTTGCCGCACTTATACAAATGTTTTCAAAACCAAGACTATGAGCCTATCACGACACTTAAATAAAGAGGGCATTGCTCATGCTAATGCAGATTCCGCCACACATGCTCGCCACATATCTCAACGCTCAAAGCAAAAGGTAACGGAGTGGATACCAGAACTAGTTGAAGAGAATCCTGCCTTTGAGTTTCGGCTGAATCCTAAAGGATTCGATATTGGCAAAGGTTCCTATTTTACTGGGATTAGTGAAACTGAAGCTTCTGTTTCAGGTGAGAGTTTCGAAGATCACTGCTCTGCTGTGAATTGGAAGCGCCGCTGGAATACAAGTACCATGTCGAGAAACGGAAAGAAGTGTCAGGTACGCCGTAAAAGATCATCTCCTGCTTGCGAGGAATTCGTTGTGAATTTTTTCCCAGCACAGATGAGATTTATCAACCAAGAGTTGATTCGATGGGAAACAGCTGGGCTTCTCCCCGAACAGCAAAAAGGGATACTCATTTCCCTCGTAAATGAAATCCGCATTGAACTCTTGAAAGAGTTTAAGGAATCAAGCGGCAGAGATATCGTGGCAAGTTATATCCATTGGGATTCAAACAAGATTCATATTGGAATAATTCACAGCAGAGTCGGACCTGAAAACACTTTGGTGGGACTCAAAAGACTTGGGACTGTAGGTCCATGGTCTGTAGCTCAAAACAGACTTGTATCTCTTGGACTTGTCGATGCCGGGGATAATCGCCTAGCTGACAACCTTGAGAGGTTTCGTAGTCGTTTTAAGGAAAACGACACGGATAGAGATAGAGAACCTCTCGATATCAAACTTCATAATCTTCTTGATGAGAAGTTTTCAGCTCTAGTTCAAAAAATGGATGTCGGCGCTGCGGCTCGATATGACCAAGCGCAAGAGTATTACAAGCAGTGGAAACTCCAAAATCGTAAAGCTTCTCAAACGCGTTCACCAACCTCGCAGCGTATCGCATGGGATACAGTCCGTTTTTTAACGCCGCTTCTCCCACCAGAAGTAAGGGTTGCCCTCTCCATCGCCCATTCGGTTTCTCAGGTTTTCAATATCCTCGGAGATGCACTGAAAACTGTCTCAACAACTTCATCACCCCAACATAACCCCCAACCAAAAATCACAAAAATATTATGATCATAGGAAATCCAGACGACCTGCCCCAAGACGGCAAAAATCCAGAACTCAGCTTCGAAGCTCTTATGAGAGCTGCAAATAAGAAGCTCGAAAACATTCCCTCAGAAATGAAAATGCCTTCGATGCCACCGAGCGAATCGGAAGCAGAGGAAGCGAAACAGTACATCAAAAAACACCTCAAACTACCAATTACAGAGTCACCCTGCACCAAGATCTTCGTTGCCAATGAAATTATCGACCGTTCAAACATTCGAGAGGGGCGCATTGGTGAATGGGAAGATCGTTCGGTCTTTCTCTTTCTCTACAAGTTGGGCGGAACGCTTAAAACTATTCAACTGACACCTCGTGATGGTCTTGATGCTCGCTTTCTCGCAAAAGCTGTCCTGTGGGGATACATCGCCGATCTTCCAAGCGATTTGGCTCATAGTGAAATTTTAGGAATGGAAAGATTTTTTAATGTAAAAACAATCAACCTTACCAAATTGGCGGATCTCAACGTACTTGAGAAATTCAAGAAGGAATATAGCGCATCCGTGATTCAGGACTTCGAAAGGGAGCGTATTTCCAGAATCCTTTCTGAGAATTATAGCATCGATTTGAAAAATCAGATCGATGCGCTTCAGCAAAAGCTAGAACTGTTGCAAGGCAACTTGGCAAAAGCTCTTAATTTTACCCTGTTCTGGAAAATCGTAGCCATCATCTGCTTAGTGGTGGCAATTATCTCTATTTTTTGTTTTATGATCCCTAGCTTGCTAAAATAAGTTTTTAAATAGTGCGATTAGCTTGCACTTTTAAGCAGGAATAATCTGTGTTCCATCTGGAAAATAGATTGCGCTCCCGGGACTCTCACAATCGGAGTCGTTGCTTTTCTTTGGTATGTACTCCTTGATTTCCCGAAACGCATCCTCGCTTGATAGCGCTTTCTCAATTGTTGGATCTATCACAAATCGAGCTTCTCCATTCTTAAAACCCAAAGCAGCAATTAGTCTTTTCAAAAGAGGGGTGCTTCTATTAATCGCTTCGGGTTTTAATTTATTTTGATTAATTGATTTCTCTAATGGTTTTCTGCACCACTTAGCTATGTTTTCTTCACCAAGAAGATCGAACCATGATGCGTATGAACTTCGAAACACATCATGGCAAATAGAATCAGGGCACTCTGTGCCAACCTCGGGATCTCTCAAGTAAAGGCTAGCAGGTCCATACGCTGGTACAGTAGCTGGATGAGTTAATTGATTGAAATCAACCACTGACGCCCAGCCTCTTTTTATATAACTATTATAAGGATGAATTACAGGCGTACATACCCCTTGTATTTGTTTTAGTGCCGCTTGCGTGTATTTCTTATGCTTTCCAACCAAAGTTCCTTTTGATTCCATTAAAGCAAGAATGTTATTTTTTCTATCTAGCATAATATAATCAGGAGTTTTCAGATTTTTAGGTGGCATAATGTGGTGATGTGCCAATGTGGATTTAAAATCACCAATGCAAGTATATCCCCCTTCCCATTTCCAGTAAGAGTATGAAATGGCTTGTGCTAACTCTCCGACTCTAGATGTCACTGAAAAATCACGCAAATCTGTTGCGAATCTACTATTGAGTATAAGATCCGGTGTCCTCGATAAATCTATCATAAATTCAAGAGCCAATAGTCCTATTGCTGCAGCATATGCACGACTAGTTCTAAATGCATGAATGGTCAGCAAAGATCGAACCATGCCACATACAAGTTTTCTATCATCTAAAAAATATATTTTTTTCGCGATCTCTGGTCCAGGCTTACGATGTGCACTGGAATACTCGAATACTGGAATACTAAATCTTGGCATAGTCGTAAGGTTTATTTTACATTCAGGATGATGTTCGGCATGTCAAAAGCCTGACATCTAAGTCCAAAATTTACAGTTATGGGATTCGATTTTTGCTTTTAGGTCAGGACGCATTCTTTTTATTCGAATGGCTATATTCTGAGCATTGGGATCATAGATTGTTATTGAATCTAGATTAGTTGATTTTTTTAAAAGTTTTTCCAAATATCCACTATCTTTACCTTTTCCCGAGAAGCCTACTAGGTACACCTTATGAGCTGATGTCATAATAGTTTCGGCACTATTCCATATGTCTGAAATGTAAGTTCTGCGATCATAAGATGTCAGTTCTTTTCCGGTAACTTGCTCAAGAAATACTGATTTTTCTATAGGAAAATGAATCAATGAATCAATTGGTTTTATGCTATTATCTCCAGCTTGTATTCCTACTCTCTGATCCCAGGATTTTCCTTGCGAACTAATATCAAGCGCATTGAGACAGAATTCTACTTCAGCCCCACCATTTCCAAGTAGTGGCCTGGCAATGTGTCCTACCGATCCATGCATTTTGAGGAAAGTAAACCTATCGGGTTGTATCTGCATTCTCCCATTCTGAACGGTAAATCCTGAATTTAAATAATTCGGGCCACATAGAGTAAACATATCCTGTTCATCGTATCTAAGAAATCTATTAGCAAATGACATTTCAAAGAGACGATCATAGTTGAAAGATAGAACTCTCTTGTTTGACTTACTGAGCACGGTATTGCCTTCTGTTATTGGCAATATTTCATCAATAAAATCCTTATATGGCTGTAGCCCTTGGATTTTTGCTTTCGGCTCGAGGGAAAAGAAATAGGCTGAGATGGCAGCTTTTGCTTTTCTGATTACAGGGAAGACAAACTCACTATGTCCCTGCACCCCATTAGAGTTAGGTCTTTGTATAGTTCGATTAATTAATCCTTCTGTAAGTTCGTCGAGAGTTTGTGCATTACACTCACGCATTAATCCGGCGGTGGAAGTGCACCATTCAGAAACTACAGGAGAGTCTATTGTTATCGTCCTCCCGAACTCTTCTAGCTTGTCCCTCATTCCAGCCGCAATAGGGTATCCAGCCTCTACACTACAACCAGCACCTAGGATATAGACTTCAAGAGACATAAAATGAAGATGCTGGTTTTAGATAAGTCCCCATTCTCTTTCGATTCGAGAGAGGTCTGTTAAAAGCTCGCGAACATAGGGATTTGCTCCTCCATCTGGCCCTCCCATCACGACCACGATGATTTCCCTACCGTTCTCATCAAATTCGCCCTCGATGGTTTTGACTGTGGCTGGCGAGAGGTAGTGTATAATTTGAAAGTATTGAGGAAGTTTACGGAACTCAGCCTTGGATGGTGGGTTGCTCAGTCGGTTTCTCAAATCTAATAGCAACTTCTTCCTGTTTTCTTGTTTTCCCTTCTTGGCCTCTACCCACCAGTAAACCCAGGGGCCTAAGAAGGTACTAATCAATCCACCACCGAGACCAAGGACTGACGGAACCACATACTGAATAATTCCTTCACTCATATTATTTACCCCACCGTCACGGGTATGAGAGTCATGGTGTCGTTGCCGAAGATGTCGATGACCTTGACGGCGACTGTGTAGCGGCTTGGCTTCTCATAGGTGTGGGTGGCTGAAACGAGTTCAAGGTCGCGGTCTTTGCGGGTGCGGAAGCTCTGCCACTCATTCTCGAAGATGTAGGCCCCAGTCCAACGCTCCTCGAAGTCGAGAAACTCCGCTGTGTCGGCTGCGCCGGGGAGAGCGCCCTCGACGCCCATGTTCTTGGCTACCTTGATGATTTCCTTCCTACTCTCGTAATCGAAATCGATAGCCCAGTAATCGACCCAGTCGGTCCATTTCTTGGTCAAGACATCACGGGTGACAACACCCTCCTTGTCCTTGTTCAACTTGATGAGCTGGCCCTGCTCACAAACCACCTCGCTCTTGCCTTCCTTCAATTCGGCAGCAATCGACTCGGCAATGCCTTGGGAGTAATAGACGGAGAAATCGGAGAGCTCGACTGTCAGCAAGAGCGGATTCTGTTTGTCCACGCGAGGGGTCACCTCAATGTAGGCAACATCGTGGAATCGGACTTGGCCTCTCTCAACAGCACGACGGTCAAAGACCTCTGGAGGAATTGTTTTTGGCGCAAGGTCGATTCCCTTGGATTTGGCTTCCTCAAGAACAGCAGGAAAAAGACCCATCTCAAACTCGAAGGCGAGAATATCGACCCGTGTTGCTCCCCGCTTCCGACTCTCCATAACGATTTCCTCTACGAACAGTCGTCCGACTGGGAGATTGATAGGGCCGATGACGACGAGTCGTCCTCCCTGCTTCCCATGGAAGAAGCCGGATTCAGAAAGCGGTTCTGCTTTGTAGGCTTTGAGAATCAGTTCCCTAAAATCATTTTCCTTCTTGGCGAGGGCCTGCTCACGCTTCTTTCCGGTGAGGCGTCCTGAGACATTCAGATAGGCTTGGCGTTCGTATCGACCAAGATTGAGAACCTCGAAGGCGCGGAAGGATTTGCCAGTGGCTTTCAACTCACGCTGGACTCCGATAAGACGCTTGCGGGTTGTATGAATGCCAAACTTCCCGAGGTCCGTTGCAATCCACTTGCGCCCCAACTTTTCTGCGACGGCTGCTGTCGTTCCGCTGCCACAGAAGAAATCGGCTACCAAATCGCCTTCGTTGCTACTGGTTACTAAAATTCGTTCTAAAAGCGATTCTGGCTTCTGCGTTGGGTAGTCGAGGCGTTCAGCCGCAACCGGATTTATGACGAAGATATCTGTCCAAAGGTTTGGAACTGGTTGCCCTTGGTATTCGTCCTCATAAATCTTCCTCTCAATCCGTCCGTCCTTCTCTTTCGGGAAACATAGTTTACCTTCTTTGTCCCATTGTTCCATCATCTCCCGTGAGATTGACCAACCATTCTTCGGCGGCTTAATGCCTTTGTATTCATAAGTCAGATTCGGTCGTGGATTCGGACTGATAATTGGCGACTTGCGATACTTCCGGCCATCGGGGTCGGCATTTGTGAACCTTTCAGCAATGTATTCTTTAACATCATTCGAATCGCGAGTGAACTGGGGATGAAAGAGATATGTGTCTGTTTTGCCGTAGTGAATCAGTGAATCGGTGACGACACCCAAACGGTTTTGTGGATTGGCACTTCCACCTTTTCTCTTCCAGATGATTTCGTTGACGAAACAGTTTGTTCCGAAAACTTCGTCCATTGCCAATTTGATGAATGAGTTCACGCGCCAATCACAATGAACATAGATACTCCCCTCTGGATGCATCAAATCTCTCATCAGGATAAGCCGTTCATAAATCATCGAGATGAAGGAATCAGCACCACGGCCCCAAGTGTCTCTGTAGGCGATTTGCTCCAGGAGATTCGGCTCCTTGTGGAAGGTCTCACCGCCGATTTCAATGTCCATGGAGAAGTCGGCTCCGACATCAAAGGGAGGGTCGATATAGATGAGCTTCAAACCCCCGGCATCTTCAATCTGGCGACGCAGCGCTCCGCTCTTCAGTGAGGCAAGAATGAGCTTGTTATCACCCCAGATGAGTTTATTCGTCCACCCCTTCACCTGTCTCCCCCCCATATCAAAACCAAGCTCTTCATCCTGAGCCTTTTCTCGCCGTGGCTCGTCAATATGCTCAAGCGTCTGAAAAGGAAGTACAGCCGTGCAGACATCCCGACTTTTTCCATTCCAGACAAGCTCCACCTCCCGCTTATCCTCAAAGAGAAGGAATCGGTATTTTTCAGGAAGGGGCCGACCCTGCTCGATGAGCTTGATGAGGTCGCGCTTCTCAGGCTCGGTTAGGTCGTAATGTGCTTCTCTGGCCATCGATGGGTTACGGGGTGCGGTAAGCCTGGTCGGGGTGGTTGATCATTTCAGGATGGGTCAGTTCCAGTTCCCCTGCGTCCACCATGGGTTTAAGATGATGACGCCGAAGAGCCGCTTCATCCCTATTTCCTAGATGAATTGCCAGTTCATTTGCTTTCAGTGGTTTCCATTTGCAGAGCAAGGCAATGACCGGGCGGATGTGTTCACCGGGCCTGTTTCCCAGAGAAGCGATTTGTTCCATCAGGTTACCCGGGGGGGTTGTGTCTTTACCCGGGGGGGTTGTGTCTTTAACTGCGGGATCTTCAGAAGAACCAGAAGGAAATTTTGGTCCTGGGACATAGTAGGTGGCAGCTCCACCTCCCTTCTTCTCCAGATAGCCGAGATCACGCAATCCCCTGAGTTCCGCACTCGTACTGAGCACCTCTTCTCCTGTGAGTTGGCGCAATGTATGGTTGTCAATAGCTCCGCTTTCACGGGCAAAAATGAGCGCATATCGCTGGGCATTGGTCAGTTCAGCCCCATCAAAGAGTTGGAACCAGACCAGATCGGATTCTGTGAGAAAATGATGCAAGAGGAGTCTTGCCACAAAGCGTTGGTTGGTGCGATCCGACTCAAAGGTGGGTGGAGAGAAACCATGCGCCCGCATTTGTTCCCTCATGACACGAATGCCACTCCCTTTGGTTTCTGCGGTGTTGGTCTCGTGAAAAACGGCGGCAAGATTTGGATTGCGAAGTTTGGAACCTGGGGTGCCAAGCTGATCCTCATTCTTAAGTGAGAATCCGGCATTGATAATTTCTATTCGGTTGGAATACCGGATGATTTGCGTGGGCTGATGGATGCGGTAGGAGCGGTGCATCAAGGCATTTACAATGGCTTCACGCAAAGCCTTTGACGGAAGACTCGGGGTGTTGGCCTGTGTTTTCCCTTCCGGCAATTCAAATCCCTTTGGCAAATCATCCAAGACAGCAGCCTGAGCACGATCTACCAACTGGAGCAGCGGACCGCGCATATCGATAGTGCTCTCGTAGCGGCGATCAGGATCAGGGACCCATTCTTTACCAAGCACACGGATATAATCCACCCGCATGGAAGGCAGCTCACGCCGAAGTGCCTGTCGCTTCCCAAAGAGCAAGAGTCCGGTCAGCGTTGGACACCATGACGAACCGTTGCGCCTGATAGCATTTAAAGCCTGCAGAAGTTCTTCATCAGAATATTTCAGTTCTTCCGCTTCTGGATTCACATTGGCTCGAAGTCTCCGGTAATGCTGGATTGCATCAGCATCGAGATCGTCGATTGTGGCATTGGGAAAGAGGTGGGTATCGTAGGTCTCGTGATTCTTGTCTGAGTAAAAGAGCTCAATATCTTCCTCCGTGCAGCGCTGATCCGTGGAACCAACGCGACGCCATGCCCCGCGAGGCAGTTGCTGCTTTTGAAAATAAAGAGGTTTTTGAGGAGCTGGGAGTTCATCCACTTCAATCGCGATCACAACATGATGTTGGAATTCAAGGGTCGAGATGCGTGGCCGAATCGGAATGTTGAACGTCGAAGCGCAACCAGTCGCAATATCGGCTGACACCTGGTCAGGATCATTAATTCCAACAACTTCATAACCACCAAAGAAATCGTCTCCGCTTTTTCCTATCCCAAGCAAAATGGTGCCCCCTCCAAGATCCGGTTCATTGGCAAAAGCGCATATTGTTTCAAATACAGATGTGCCCAATCCGCTTTTTGCCTCAAGCTGGGGGTGTTCATCCAACTGGTTTAACTCAGTCAGCAATTCTTTGAGTTCTGCTTCCTTCACTTTAGAGCCTCCTTGGCTTTGTATTCTGTAAAGCCCGCTGCAAGCGATGCAAAGCTCTTTGGCTGGTGGGTCTCAAATCCGCTCTGGTCCACAAACACGAAATCATAACGCTGTGTGGCTCCTTCCTCTTTCTCGGCGTTGGTGGCATCCTCGCACCATTGTTTCAGGCGGGCCATCTTCTGCGGAAGGTCGAGTTCGGCCCTGCCTTTCGTCTCTATAATCCAAGTCGTGCCATCCGTCGTGCGAACAATGAAGTCGGGGATGTAGTTGGAGAGGTCGCCGTTCGCCCGGACATAATCGAGTTTGAAGCCGACGGCCATGTAGTTTTTGGCGAACGCTTGGACATCGGGAGCGTTTTCCAAGAAGGATGCAAAACGAAGCTCGAAGCCTCCCGAGTGAGGTTCTCCAACAACCTTGTTAAAGATACTCTTGGTCGCATTGATATGCGCTCGATAGTCCGTACGGAAGGGGCGGGTTTCTTTGAGACGGATTCTGTCCTCAATGCGTGTTGTCCCTGTCTCCTGAATCGTCAGCGCATTGATGGCCTTCTTGAAAGAGTCATAAAGAATCTTTCCGGCTTCAGGTTCGGAGAGATTCCGAAGAATCACCGCGTCTTCGAGATTAACGGGGGAGCCTTCAAACAGATAATCCGACATGAAGGTTTTTACCTTCCCGTAAAGAATGTCGTAGCCACCAACGAGGCGAAGGTCGTTGAGAAGCTGGCGAGCGAAGAACGCAACAACAGAGCGAAAATCAGCAGGGCCGGAACCATCCATACGAATGGTGTGGTGAACCTCGGCATCGAGCATCGTCTTGAAAACGATGTCGCGGGTCTGCTCTGGGGTGAATGGCTTTACTGGGATGCGGGGATTTCCAAAGGCGGCGGGGTTGATGCCCGCTAGGTTCTTAAACTCACGCTGATAACGGCGAGTGAGTTTCGGCAGCGAAATGTCGAGGGCATCAAGGTTCTTCTCCTCGTTTTCGGAATCAACCTCAACGACGATGGACTCTTGTCTCTGGGCTCCTGCTCCCATCGGAACACGCTCGAAGGTGACGCCCTCACTCTGGATGGATTCTACAAACTCCATGAAGGCCGGAGTGCCGAGAACGGAAACCGTCTCGCTCACGGCGTCATTGCCAAAATACATGCGGCGAAGTCCACGGCCCAGTGTCTGCTCTGGCAGGATATTCGACTTTCCGGCGTAGGCACGAAGTCCGCAAATGACGGTGACATTGCGAACATCCCAGCCCTCTTTGAGCATCAAGACTGAGACGATTGCCTTGTAGGGGGATTTTGGAGAATCAATCTCATTGGATTCCTTACGGAGCTTTTCGAGTTCCTCCTTGTTCTTGCCACTTGAAGCCTCGGAAATTTCTCCGTTGTTCTTGGTGTGAATCACCAAGACGCCACCCTCAAGCTCTGGGCAAATCTTTTGGAGATACTCCCCTACCTCGTCGCAATTCTTGGTGTCGTCCACCATGACGAAGAGGACGGCCTTTTTGCCTAGCTGCTGGTGCTCGGCATAGCTCTTGCGCCACTCTTCGACTCCCAGCTTCAAATAGTCGTCGTATTTTTCCGTGAAGATAGAGCTCTTCTTATCGTGGAGCTTGGCCCTGCTGACGGCATCAGGAAGGACAGGATGTTTGACGACATTCTGATGAATGGCTTCGACCAGCGGATAGTCTGATACGGTCTGAACAAAAATTGCGCCATTGTCATGGCGCGGCGTAGCCGTGACATCAACTTGAAGAGAAAGACGGCTCTCTTTCTGAAGCATCCTGTGGTGGATGTTCTGGATGGATTTAAACCATGCCATACGGGGGTCATGGATGTGGTGGGCCTCGTCATTGAAGACGGCCAGCTCCTCGATTTCGCGGATGATTTCGCCAAGGTCGGTATTAGAGTCAGTCGTTTTACCGACTGGCTTGGGGCCGAAAGCATCATCGAAAAAGTAATTCCGAAGGTCATCATCATCGAGCGTAGGTTCCTGAACATCCCCGAGGAAAACGCGGTGGATATTGGTCAGGAAGAAATTACCTGTTGGTCTGACAATGCGAACATCATCCTGAATGTGGAGAGTGATTTGAAAGTCATCCCGCCAGTTTTTCCCATCAAGTCCATTCGGGGGAAGAATCGGGTCGTTGAAGAAAATCTTTAGCCCATCGAAATCTGTGCGGAGACGGTCAAGGACGATGATGTTGGGTGCAATGACAAGGAAGTTCCGGGCAAGGGCGGAGTCGGGCTCATAGAGCTTGTGGAAAAAACTCCAAGCAATCAAGAGGGAGAGCACCTTCGTCTTTCCCGCGCCAGTCGCGAGCTTCGAGACATAACGGGGCCAATCCTCGGGAAACATTCCGGGAGAGACCGCTCCAGATGCGTCAAAACGAATCAGGTCGTATTTGTCCCTAGCCTTTCGGACTTCATGAAGCCAAATCACAGTCTCAACGGCTTCTCTCTGAGCGAAGTAGTAGCGGAAGGTGGAGAGTGTTCCGTTGGCGTTCTCTAGGAGATGGTCGGTTTCAAACCAATGTCTCAGAAGTGCAATAGAGGTCGAAGAAGCCCCTTTGTAGTTACTTTCGCGCCATGCAAAGACTTCCTTCCTTATGCTCGCAACGAGAGGAGGGAGGAGCTTCTCATAGGCGGTGCTCCTCATCGCCTCATCAGCCGGAAACCATCGCTGTGCAGGAATCAGCGGGGCGTAGGGAGAAGAGGGAAACTCGGGATGGAGGGCCATTTTAGTGGAAGATTCTACCGTTCGAACAGTTCCCTGACGAGGTTAGAGTCTGCCTCATGGAGAAAAGAACCTTACAGAGTAACTCCGGCGGACAATTGGCGGATACTTTCAGACCGCTTCTCACTTGTGCCATACTGTGCGAAACAAAATCAAACCAAACCACTGATTACACCTAACTCTAGTATTTAAGCCTATTTACAGTGATTGAGAGATGTGGCTAGAGAGGGAATCGAACCCCCGACACGAGGATTTTCAGTCCTCTGCTCTACCGACTGAGCTATCTAGCCATGAACGCTCCGTAAGCGGGAGGAGAATGCTCTCTTATTCCAGAGTGATCGGCAAGTCTCTTTCTTAAAAACCATGCTGCACCTGATCGAGTGCCGCGATACTTTTTTTCCCTGCATGCCACCTCAATGACCTTGCAATGGCCCGTGTGATGAACTTCTTTGCCTCGGCTACCGCCCCGTGCAGAGGCAATCCTTTGGCCAGACCCGAGGCAATGGCGGCGGAGTAGGTACAGCCTGTACCGTGGGTGGCGCCCCTTGGTAGCTTTTTGATATACGGCTCCACATATTCCCATTCTTCCCAGTCCGGCATGAGCAAAATATCGGTGGCCGACTCTCCGATCAGATGCCCACCTTTGAGCAGGACGGCAGTTCCCGTGGTTGCGGTAAGCTGCTTGCCGGCATCTCGCATTGTCGCGACGGATTTCGGCTGCGAATTCGTCAGCAATGCAAGCTCGTCGAGATTGGGTGTGATCAATGTTGCCAAAGGAAAGAGATGTTTCCTGTAGGCTGCAATGGCTCCGGCTTTCAGCAATGGATCACCGCTGGAAGCTACCATCACGGGATCAACAACTAAGGGAGGAAGCTTCTTCAGATCTCCCAGTACTTCTGCTACGGCACGGATGATCGGCATGGAAAAGAGCATTCCCGTTTTGATTGCAGCGATGGGATAGTTCGTAAAAAGTACCGCCAGTTGATCTCGCACGATCTCAGGTCGCGCCGCCTGGATGGCACGCACTTCTCCGGGGGCCTCTGCCACGATGCAGGTGATCGCCGTGAGACCGTGGCAACCGAGAGCGCTGATAGTCTTGAGATCAGCCTGTGCTCCGGCTCCACAGGAGGAATCAGATCCTGCGATAGTGAGTACGATGGGTTTTTGAAACATGGTGAAATGTAAAAGGTGAAAAAGTAAGAAAGTAGCACCCCGGGTAGATTAGCTCCAAATTTCAATCTATTCTACTCTCCACCAACATAGGCACTCTAAACATTCCCACTTTTTACCTTCGCACCTTCAAACCCAGTCACCGATCATCCCTTCGCGCCATCAGGAGGTAGATGAGGTTTCCAAGCGCCGCCACAAAGGCAGCGACATAAGTCAGGGCCGCGGCATTGAGCACTGCATCGACTCCAGCAGCCTCTTCACCGGGACGGACGATCCTCATCTGCTGGAGGATGACTTTGGCACGGGCCGAAGCATCAAATTCCACAGGAAGAGTGACTAGCTGAAAGACCATCAGCACGGCATAACAGGCGATACCGACATTGATCAGTCCTGTCAGGTGAAAAAAGAATCCGCCGATAATTACAAAGGGGAGTATCTGCGAGGCAAACTGCGTCGCGGGGACGATCTGCATGCGCAGATTCAGGGGGCCATAGTTTTTCTGATGCTGAAGGGCATGGCCACACTCATGGGCGGCAATACCAACAGCCGCGATGGAGTCACCCTGATAGACATCGGTGGAAAGGCAGAGCCTCTTGCTCCCAGGGTCATAGTGATCACCCAGCATCCCGTCGATCGGCACGACTTCGACATCCGTGATACCTGCGTCAGCTAGGATGCGCTGGGCGGCTTCGGCACCGGTCACACCGCTTGCCACGGGGATCTGTTTGTACTGGGAAAAGGCCGCGGAAACTCTGAACTGCGCCCAGAGGCCGAAGGCCAGAGGGAGACCGATAAGAAGGAGATACATTTCAAATGTCATGCAGAAAAAGACATCTCAGCCGCGTAAAAGTTCAAATCTCCATTGGCTTCGGGCAGCGACTCAGAAGCTTATGCCCCTTTGCCGTGATCAGCGCCACATCTTCATGGCGCACCCCGCCGAGTCCGGGTATGTAAATACCCGGCTCTATGGTAAAGACCTGCCCTTCCTTAAGTTTCCCCGCTCCGAAGCGTGGGGATTCATGAAGATCCAGGCCGAGACCGTGTCCGGTACCGTGAAAGAATCCACTCCAGCGATCATTCACCCGCTGGGTGGGATAGCCGTTATCGGTGAAGAACTGCTTCACTTCCTCATGGATCCCCCCCCCATCGGCACCTGCCCGAAGTGATCCGAGTGCCAACTTCTGGCCCAACAGGCAAATCTCCCAGATTCTTGTCTGGGCCTCTGTTGCCCTGCCGCGCACGACCGTGCGTGTGAGATCGCCGTAGTAGCCGCTCGCAGCAGCACGAGGGAAAATATCCAGGATGATAAGCTGGTTAGCCTTGAGAGGGCCATGACCCCGCTCATGCGGATCACAAGCCTGCTCTCCACAGGCCACGATGGAGTTCCCTGCGGGTATCCCGCCAGCTCGCAGGATCGCGGATTCAATTTCAATGCGGAGTCGCTCGGAAGTCAGCGTCTTACCAACCCATTTCAGCAAACCACGAGAACCGATCTCGGAAGCTCTCAGCACCTCAAATGCCCGCTCCATTCCTGCCTCGGTGATCCGTGTGGCCTGAGACATCAGCCTGACCTCCTCGACGCTCTTGATCTCACGCTCCGGAAGGAACATTCCGGGAACCGACCTTACCTTGATTCCATGTTCGTGCAACTCCCCGGCAAGTCCCAGAGGGAAGTTGGCGGGCACCAACGGGCGAGTGCCGCCGCGCGCCTTCAGAAATGCGGCGATGATCTGCGTTGGAGAGGGGTGGATGCCGGTTTTGGCGATGATGCTCCTCTCGACTTCGCTTGAGGAAACAACCTCATCGACCCGTGGGG
>Ga0194040_1000134_pt1 | contig 19831 bp, 17 predicted proteins | sample JunL2210m_MetaG_FD_148973 | JGI IMG/M metagenome (GOLD analysis project Ga0194040, IMG submission 148973) | Anoxic zone freshwater microbial communities from boreal shield lake in IISD Experimental Lakes Area, Ontario, Canada - Jun2016-L227-10m | ecosystem: Environmental > Aquatic > Freshwater >... | reverse complement strand
GGAACGAAGTAGAACGCCCCCTTGTGTGATCCGCTTTCGATGAACCGGACGATATTCGGGTGGTCGAGTTGACGGTTGACCTCCATTTCGCGCTTGAACCGCAGAACAGCTTCCTCGGTGGCGTCCGCCTGCGAGAGCATGACCTTGATGGCGACCCGCGCACCGTCTTTTTGCCTGCGAGCCTGGTAAACTGCCCCGAAACCGCCACGACCAAGTTCTTTTTCCGCGACGTAGCCGGGGATGTTCAGGAGGGCGGGATTTTTCTCCCCGCCGAAGACGAGGGCGAACAACTGGTCTGGGGAGAGTTCGGAGAGATCGCCGGGTTTCATCCCCGCTTGGACGGCAGGCTGGGCAGCACCTTTTTCAATCGTGACGGAAAGATCCGTCTGACCGACGGTGATTTTGTCGCCGTCCTTGAGATCGACGACCGGGAATTGATGCTTCGCTCCCTCCTCCGGGGTTTCGCCGGACTTGCGGCCGCCGCATTTCTTTCCGTTGACGTAGGTGCCGTTCAGACTGCCGAGGTCGCGGAGCGATGCCTTCGGCGGGCAGGCTTCCAAGATGAAATGGTGCCGGGACACCAGCGTGTCGTCTGGAAACGTGGCGTGGCAGTCCGCCATGCGGCCGAAAAGGAACGTGTCGTGCTCGGTGAAAGTGAAGACTTTCCCCTTCGCAGGGCCTCGGGTGACGGAGAGCGTGACTGCCATGATGATGTTCTACGGTTCAGCGAGGAAAGCGTCAACCAGAGGGAAATTTATTCCTGCCGGAACGACTTCAGCAACCCCACGGAATCCAGCCCGCCGAATCCTTGGGATTCGAGGTGTTCGCGGAGTGCCTGCAAGGCAGCAGTGGCAATTTTGTGGACGCCCTGCTTCGTCATGCCGAGCAGGATGCCGATCTCCGAATAGCTGCGGCCCTCGGCGACAGCCGACAGAACCACCCGGTATCGTTCCGGCATCTGCGCCATTGCACGCTTGAGGGCCGCAATGGATTCCGCGCGGTTGACCTGCGTGCCGACGGATTCCTGCTTTTTGTCGGGTGTATTCTGAACCAAGTCCGTCTGGGTGCTTTGCATTCCGGCCGGTTGATCCAGCACGTATGCGTGGTGATGGTGATGCCGAACCTGCTTTTCGTAGAGGCTGCGGAGGGCGTTGCGGACGGCTTGGGCTGCGTAAGCGGTGAAGTCGCCCTTGGATGGATCGAACTGCCGACCAGCGGCGGCAAGTGCCTCCTGCGCCTGAATTTCGATTTCTGGGAGATCGAGGCCGGGGATATTCGAGAAATCGCGGGCGATATGCCGGGCAAGCGGCAGGAGTTTGGCGATTTCGGCGTCCATGTGCCCGGAGATACCAGAAACCAGGCGGCGATTCAATTCATCTGCCGAGCGAAAGCCGCTGGGCGGTGAAGCGGGGGAGGCCGGCGCGGATGATTTTTCTTTTCGTTCGTTTGATGTCGTATTCAACACGGCGAAACTCGACGGTGTTCTGGTCCGGCCGGTAGAGGACGTAGCAGGCACGGGGGTCTCCGTCGCGGGGCTGGCCGACCGCGCCCACGTTCACGAGAATCTTCCCGTCTGGCGGCAGTGGCATGATTTCTTTCCCTGTCCGCTGGGTGACTTGCCCGCCGGGGGCTTCCTGCCACCACAGCATCGGCTTGTGGGTGTGCCCACAGAAGGCGAGATGCGAGGGTTGATTGAGAAAATGCCTGCGGGCATCTTCTGCGGAGATGATGTAGGGCCATCCGATTGAACTCACCAGCGAAGAATGGGTAAAGACGGCCCCCTCGATTGCCAGATTTCTGGGCAAGGACTTGATCCATGCTCGATCTGGCTCGGAGAGCCGGGCGGAGGCGAACACGATACCAGCGGTGGCCGTGTCGTTAAGTTCCTCGGGCGGCTCAGGCAGGCAGGCGGATTCGTCATGGTTTCCCAGAAGCACTGGACAGCCGAGTTCACGAACCGCCCGCATACAGGCCTGCACGCTTGAAGCATAGCCCACGATGTCGCCCAGGCAGACGATCTGCGAAACCTCCTGCGCCTTCACATCGTCAAGAACAGCCGTCAGTGCCTCGAAATTCGAGTGGATGTCGCTGATGACCGCAATGGAGTTCTGCATGGCAGATGAATACGACTCTGCGAGGAAATCGTCAACCGGACGAGAGGAAACGCAGGGCCGTTTCGAGTCAACCGAGGTGACGAGGCAGTCTGCGCTGGCGAGCGAAAGCCATTCCGGTGTCCCCGGCCGGCCAGGGCGGATCGGCGCTCGGGTCGATCTTCAATGCAGCTTTTGAAGGATTCTGGTGCACTTTTCCAGTTGCTCTCGGCACCCAAGACAACGAAAATGCTCTGATGAACGATAGGAATTCCTCAACGCCTTCTGGGCGTATCCCGATCTAGGAGGCCGGGCCGATGCCGCCGGTTATTGCGTATGATTTCGCATCGGAGCTGTTTGCCATGATTGCTGCAGGCAAGAAATAGTGCTCATGCCATTTCCTTCCGAACATCCCCGCGATCCATTGCATGGGGTCACGCTGGAGAACCTTCTCAAGCAACTGCTCGCACGACATGGCTGGGCAGAGATGGGAAATCGGATCCCGATCCGCTGCTTCCAAATCGACCCGTCCATAAAGTCCAGCCTGACGTTTTTGCGCAAAACGCCATGGGCACGGCAAAAGGTCGAAGATTGGTTTATCGAGGAGCTGTGGAACAAGCACTGATAGACCAAGTCTGCCGCCATCAAGCAGGCCCCTACGTGTCAGAAGGGATTCTTGACGGCCTTCAACATTTTTTTAGCCGACCTGCCGACTTTTGCTACAGATTTCCCAGCCTTCCGTGCTGCCCAGCGAGCCTTCATGTTGGCGGCGAGTTTCGCACGACCAGCAGGAGTGAGCCCGCTCTTCCGTTTCTTCGATTTAGCTGGTTTCTTGGCAGCTTTGACCTTACGGGCTTTCTTCCCCTTTGCCTTCTTGGTTGATTTGAACGAGCTGACCGCTTCTGTCACTTCGACAATCGAGGTGACCGCCCCTTTGAGGGCTTTGGCGATCTCGGTTTCGACTTCTTCGACGCCCTTGATGAGTTGCTCCTTCTTCTCCGTCAGGGTGAGCAGACGGCGGATGGACTGGCTGGTGATGTGGGTTAAGCTCATAATTGAGAGGGAGTAAAAGACAATTTGACAGTGTTTGGCAATAGAAAATGGATCGCGCATATCCGCGAAGACTGTCGTTTGCATTCACCAATCACCCGAATCAGCGTCAGGGAGAGGTAATTTTGACACGATAGAAGCAACTGGCGATTCTGGAGAAAATCGGAGCTGCAATCAGTCCTCCATAGTTGATCTTCTCGTCCACCGATGCCCGATCAACGACCACCACACCGACAAATTTCGGGTTCTCCGCAGGAAAGTATCCAGCGAACGAGGTGACATACTGGTTCTTGGGGTAGCCGCCATCCGGGGCGATGGCTTGTGCGGTTCCTGTTTTACCGGCAACGGAAAGGCCCTCGACCTGCGCCAACTCTGGAGCCGACAACACCAGAGCTTCGGCGATAAATGCAGCAATCGGCTCAGGAAGAATTCGAATGCCTGTTGGATTCAGAGTCTTGGGATCCGAAACAAGTGTAGGCGGAAACAGGATTCCCCCATTCGCGATAGCGGCATAGGCCATGAGCACCTGAATGGGGGTGACTCCAGCAGCCTGTCCGAACGCCATGCGAGATAGACGCAGTTCATCAACCCGGCCTGCTGAAACCAGCGTTCCTTCGGATTCACCGGGGAGCTCAATGCCTGTCTTGCGACCAAATCCAAAGCTGCTGACGGTTGCGCAGAATTTATCGGCCCCCAGCTTTAGTCCCATCTTCGCCGAACCGATGTTGGAAGACTTCACAAGGATCTCAAGTGGAGTCAGATCGCCGTAGGGCTTGTAATCCTTGATCGTCTTGCCCTCGCAGTCGAACGATCCGTTTTCACAAAAGATCTTGGTCTTCTCGTCCCCAAGTCCCTCCTTGAGGAACCCGGCGCAGGCCACCATTTTGAATGTGCTGCCGGGCTCGAAGCAGAACGAAATCGCATCGCTGGATGCCTTTTCACGCGCCTGCCCATACTTGCCCGACTGTTCGGAGCGGCTGGCCATCGCTAGAATCTTCCCGGTATTCGGATCGGCAAAAATGGCGATGATTTTCTGCGGGTGGAGTTCTGCCTCCGCCTTTTCGAGTTCCTCTTCCACGATCTTCTGAAGACGCGGATCAATGGTCGTCGCACTGGAGACGGTGGCGATTTTACCAGCCTTGTCTTGAACGGGGTAGGCTGCCACGGCCGGACATCTGACAGCATTTCCCAAGAGAATTGCCAGCAGGACGGGGAGGATCGGTCGTGATTTGAGACGTGTCATCACAGAGGTATTCGGTGCGAGAGTGAAAATCTCTCGCAGAAAATGATCGAGGGGAATTCTTGGCACGGGGGACAAGGCGGAATATATCGAAAGAATGCTCTCTCCCGGTGAATCCCTCGACGGCTACCGAATACTCCGCCTGATCGGCTCCGGTGGCTTCGGCCAAGTCTGGCTTTGCAAATCCGAAGCTCTGGGTGATTTTCGCGCGTTGAAGTTCATTCCGGCGGCAGATCCGACACGGCTCAAGAAGGAATTTGACGCCTTGATCAGTTACCGGACGGCGGCCGGTCAGCTCCGTTCGCCATCCATCATGCCCATCGAGCATGTGAACCTCGGAAACGATGGGCTTTTTTACATCATGCCGTTGGCGGACGGGTATGGAGCGGATGACCTGCAAAGCGAGGAATGGCATCCCCTGACGCTGGCCTGCATCATCGAGGGGCGCAGGGGCGAACCCACTTGGCTCACGGGCGATGAAATCAAGGGATGCATCACCCCGATCCTTCATGCTCTCCAGCTCCTTTCCAATGCGGGGCTCGTCCACCGGGACGTGAAGCCAGAAAACATCCTCTTTTGGAACGGCACCCCCTGCCTCGGGGACATCAGCCTGCTGAAGGAGGATTCCCACAACCTTTCCAGGCCCGGCACCCCAGGATATTCAGCCCCGAGCTGGTATGTGGAGAGCGGAGGGCATCCGGACATGTATGGAGCTGCGACCACCCTGTTCACGCTCCTGACCGGCAATCATCCCGACAAGATAGCCCGGAACGCATTTCGATGGCCTCCGCAGGGAGAGGAGTCTTTACCTGAAGCGGACAGGCGGGAGTGGGCGCGTTTGCATCAAGTGATCCGCCGTGCTGTGGACGAACGACCAGCGGAGCGGTTCACGGATTTTTCCGCCTTCTCAAATGTAATCAGTGCCGAGGGGAAGGGTACTGGGGTGGTAAATTCTAGGAAAACTGTCATTTTATCAGTAGCCGCCGCGATTGTTCTACTGGCTGGGGCAGTTGTTTATTGGAGTGCGGGACGTCACCATGCAGAAACTGATTTTCCAAAAGTCGCACAATCTTCACCGGCAAAAAGCCAGTCTGCGGGGTCGCCGGGGGAATTTTCAGGACTCGAAGGCATATCGAAAATTTACGCTCCCGAGATTGATGCCTTTCAGTCCGAACTGGCACGCGCACGCAAGAAGTTGACCTGTCCTCGAAGCGGTCTTGTTACGTTCGTGCAGGGTATCACCGGTGAAATGGATGCGCTTTTCCTCGATCAAAAGGCTTCTCCCGGAGATATTGTGAAGCGTCTCGCGGACATCAAAGAGCGGTTCACAACCTTCCTTGCCAGCATGCCCCCAGAACCGACACTGGCATCCAAATCAGAGGCGATTGATGGCCTCTATGCAATCGGCAAGAGAATGCAGTCGCTTCCTGTTCCCGAGGCGGCAGCCGACCAATACAGTCGCCAAATCCGCCCATATATCGAGGAGCAGATTCAAAAGCTGGAAAAAGAAGTGAGCTCGGAAAGTGAATTTCGGACCGAGCAGATGAAGCTCGTTCTCCCTCGCGCAACGGACTTTTTCAACAGGTATGCTCGCATGATCTCGCTTGAACCCACAAAAGAGGAGGAGCAGTTGAAACAAACCGCGATAAAATCGGCTGGCGATATCATTTCTGCGGCACAGCACTTCCGCAGCACAGCTCCCCCCCGATGACACATAAACCTGCCGCAATAACCTTGCCCAATCATCGCCCGTAGCAGTATAAAATACAGACAGGAGAACCGGATGGCCATCGCACTTCCAGACACATCGCTGAGCCTTCTCGCACGGTTGCGAGATGAGGGGGATCCCGTAACATGGCAGATGTCTTGGAAGCGGTTTGTTGAGCTTTACCATCAACCGCTTATGTCGATGGCCGGGCATCTGTATCGAGTCCACACCAACGGGTCGACGCCTTCCCAGGGTGCGGTCGAGGATGTTGTCGCGGGCGTGGTCGTGGATTTTTACAGCAAGAATCGTTTCAATCCCGCACGTGGGCGCCTCCGCACCTATCTGCGATTGCTCATCAACGCGCGTGTGGTGGACTTGCTCAGAAAGGAAAAACCTCTACAGCACGAATCCCTCGACGATGCGGGAAACCCGGCTGGCGGCACGCTTGCCGAATCCCTCCCTGCGGAATCCACCGAAGAACGGGAGTCGTTCCAAAGCGCCCTGCTCGCCACCCTCGTCGAAGACCTTCGCGGGCACATCCCACACAGGCATTTCGAGATTTTTGAACTGGTCAAATTGAAAGGCATGACCCCCGATGAGGCAGCCGCTGAACTCGGTGTCCAGCGAGGGGTGATCGACAACACCGTTTACAAAGTTACAAAAAAACTGAGAGAAATCGCCGCGAAGCCCGAATACCAAGAGGAGTATTACGCATGAAACATCCTCTCTTCAACCCGCCCGACACCTCGCTTTCTCCCCAGGAGGAACGGAAAATCATCCGCGACATCGCCAAAGCCTACCGCCAAAACGAACTCGGCGAAAAGCGCCCGGAATTCCAGCGGATCGTTCAAAATGTTGAAAAACAATTGCTGTCGGAAGGCAACTCGAAGAAAAGAAAATGAAAAAGGAGATCCTCGTTGTCATCTCCATACTGACATGTTCATTCAACGTGAGGGCAATCGATAACAGCGAAGATGAACGTCGCGCAGCAGATTCACTTCGTCAGGGCGGATACTCTGAACACGATGTCAAAGCCATGCTGGAAGCAGCGAAGCGGAATCTCTATGTGCAAGCGGACACGGGTGCAGGTATTTTCCAAGCGATCAAAGACGGCAATGTGGGTAAGGTTAGGGACTTGATCGGAAAAAATAAAAGTCTTGTGTCCGAAAGAAGCGAGGATAGAGGGGGAATCTATCCACTGCATATGGCGGCGATCATGAACAATTCCGAGATCACCGAATTACTTCTTACTTATGGCGCAGACGTCAATGCAAAGAGCGGCAAAGATGATACAGCACTGCAAGTGGCAGCGATGAAAGCTGACAAGATTTTAATTAGCATTCTGTTAAAGCATCATGCTGACGTCAATGCAAAAAGCCAGAGCGGACTCACCCCATTACATATCACGGCTATCGGAGAAACAGAAAAGTCCGCACTTCTCATTGCTGCTGGAGCCAAGATTAATGCAAAGGACGGTGACGGCAAGACACCTCTTCACTACGCGGCCGACTATGATCAACTCGATCAGGTTAAACTGCTATTGCTCCATGGCGCGGACCCCAACGCCAAATCAAACGGGGGGAAAAAGCCTATAGATGTAACCCATGACAATGATATTAAGAAAATACTGAGTTCTGCGAATTCATCAGGAATTAGTCGGCTTTACAGCTTTAACAAGGCTGGAGAAGACCAAAGCAGTGGATGGTTCGGAACCTTTGTGGAGTGGGTATTCAGTATCATAAATGGGTTACTTGTCCTGGCATCATTTATCCTCATCGCCACATGTCTAAACCGAGAGACCCTCCAGGAATACAAACTAAAGACATTCAATATTATTAGCATCTTTTTGCGAAAAATAACTAAGTGGCCGCAATCACTTGATATTTTCGTGATCATAGGAAGCATAACACTGGCAACAGCGGTTCTTTGGTTTTTTCCATATACAAATACTGGATTCTTATGGCTGTATTTTGCAGTTGTTATGCCACTAGCCGGTTACGCCGTTTCATGGAAACTGCTGACATTCTTATGTGCTTCAGTTCCGGATTGCGAGGTGCTAAAAAAAGCAGCGGTTTCGTTATCTGTCGCGATGCTCGTGCTACAGTTTTGTTTTGAGCCTTGGCTGCTTGTTGCCATAAAAGCAGCCGTCATGTTACCACTTGCCTGGCTGTTTATCAGGAGTTCATCCTTGCTCATATATCGGACCTTTTTGATTCCTGTAGTTTTCTCGTTAATCTTTACAGTAACCAGGTTACTAGGTCACGATAACCTTATTTACCTAATTCTTCGCTTTGCTCTCAACTGTGGAGTTATCTATCTGATTCTTTTGTCATATATCAAGAAATATGAGAAGACAGATTCCATTATGTATAACTGGAAGAGCTTTATCGAAGCAGTTAAAGCTATAATTGGAATGCGTTCGTCCTTTAATCACGATGGGTTCGATTCCGCGCCGCATGCGGCGTTACTAATATACATCTCTAATTTGATACCCTGCTGCTTGCGGCGCGGTTTTTTATTTGCTCCTATTCCTCCACCCCTACCACCAACGAGATGGTTTTTGTTTGTGGACGGGGAAGTTACTGGACCAGTCGTTGAGACGGAGTTGCGCTCAGGCTTATTAACAGCTCGCTGGTCTACCGATACTCTTGTCTGCAAAGAGGGAGATACTGAATGGAAAACCGCCTTAGAAGTCCTATCAGTTCCAACAACTATACCTTCATGTCCATCCGCCGCTCCGATCTCTGAGTTAAACCAACATTCTATGTCTGAAAGTGTTCCGCTCAGCATGGGTCGCAAAGATCGCCGAGCGTCAGAGCGTCAGAAAATCATTTATGCCTCAACATTTCTAATTTTACTGATACTTGCCGTAGTGCTGGGCGCTTTAATTTGATTATTTCTACACACCTCACAAGATAGAAGCCCTTAAACAGATAAAAAACCATTCACATATACACTCAATGCGTTATTACACACTCAACTCAAACAATGAACCTCAGGGTCCGTTTTCTATGGAAGAAATAAGCGCTTTCTTGAAGGAAGGAACACTCTCATCAATATCACTCATATGTCGTGAAGGCGGGAAAGAATGGGTTCCGCTAAGCATTGTTAATCATGAAAATACTCTGAAGACGACAATTGCAAAAGGATCAAATCGCCAAACCAATCTATTATACGGTGCTTGCGGGGTAGTCCTCGGGATTCTCATATCGGCTTTAATGCTTTTTCTATTTATTCACTACGCTCTCGACACGCCTAAACATAATAGTGGCAAAGACTCGAAAAAGTGGTTTGTTGTTAGGGATGCTGCCGATGCGCCAAAAGGGGCATGGTATGGCAACCTTTGCGAAAAAGGCTATACATATGGCGGAACAAGCACAATTGTCGATTTCGGAGAAAGCGTCAATTTAGCGCAAGACGACATAATTGAAGGAATGTTTGTCCAAACAGAAAGTAACGGTCAGCAAAACAAACATCCTTTTAGGATTTTCACTGTAAATAATGGTTATAAACTTATCGACCGTTCAACTTTAAAAAAATAGCGCGCTTAATGCAAAATTATTTTTTATGCAAATGGGCATCCGATAGATGAAACGATATTATATATCCATTCTCATTTCGCTTTTTGCTGCTTTGTCTTTTCAATCAGCACAAGCGGCAACCGGTCTGCTCCTTTACACGGCAGGCGGTTCCCCATATGTCAGTGCCGTCCAGTATGAGACGTTCTCATCGCCCTCTTCGCACCTCTCCTATGTTACCGTTAAGGGAGGCCAAAGGATGCAGGTGAAATCCGATGGAATTATTGCCAACATTCCGTACCCATCATCTGGAGCTCAGGTTGACCAGGAGGAAGCAAGCGGATGGATAGCCCAGACGGATATGTTTGCTGGTCGCTACCCGCAATATGCCACACTTCTAAAAGGTATAGGAGAACTTTGGAAACGGAAGCTGGAAACGATCAAAGTTGCACAGGTGTCAGCGCCCGTTACCTCCACGGGATCCTCTGCACAACCGAAAAGCACTGACGTTCCCTCACCGTTATCAGAAATCGCTGTATTACAGACCAAATCCGGCCAGACCTTCAAAAAAGTCACAATTACACGTTTTGATGGAGACAAAGCGATTATTAACTACGCCGATGGCATAGGACGAGTGTCCCTTTCTGATTTTGGCGACTTGTCCGCCTTGCCTCAAGATGTGAAACTGGCTATCGAGAAAGCTACCGCTGTTGTAAATGAGTCCAAGAACAAAGCGGAAGCCGAACGAATCGCAAAAGAGGAGAAAGAGCGGACAGCAAAAGAAGTCGAGGAACAACGCCTGGCCAAACTGGAACAGGAGGGCAAGAGCACCTCGGTCGAATCACGCAGTAATAATTGTGATAAGGCCGCAGAAGATAAAATAGACGCGTATATGGCATCAATCGATCGCAAATATGGGAAAGATGTTGAGTCTGGATTTGCGCAGATGGACAAGGATGCTGAGGGTGGTAATGTTGAAGCACTGTTTTTAATGGGGTCTAGTTGCTCTGACAATGCTCAAGATGAAGATAAATACGCGAAAGATATGAGGTCGCAGGTAATGAATGTTGCAGTTGATATGTTAAAAAAAGCTGCCGACCAAGGGCATACCCCGTCTCAATATCGATTAGCGAACATATACCTCTTACGCCCTTTTGACTGGGGTATTCCATATGATAAAGCGGAGGGAATTAAATGGTTGCAAAAGGCTGCTTCGCAGGGCAGTGAGAGAGCGCAAAGGGAACTTCGCGAATATGGCTTTACCCAGGACAGTTCAAAATCAAGCTCAGCGACACGAACCTCTCAGGAAACTGAGAATGACGAAGACAGCCTGATCGACTCTCAAGCATTCACCGATTGTGTCGAGCATTACTACGGATCGACTGCGCGTGGTATGACTGCAGCTAAGTTAAACAAGCTACCGATGGTCTTAAGGTTGGCACAGAGCGGCAACGCGGACGCACAATACGTCGCGTTCATACACACCACTATTGGCATAGGTTTTAAGAGAGATCCATCGCAGGGGTTTCTCTGGTTGAAGAAATCTGCCGCTGGGGGCAACGCGGAAGCGCAGTTCACACTCGCCCTTTTCCACCTCGCCGGTGCAAATTCTGGTGTCAAAAATGACCCTGCCGCTGCACGCCGATGGGCAGCCAGGGCTGCGGCCCAAGGCAATAAAGATGCCCAGTCTATTGTCCAAGACCTCGATAATAAAGAACGTAGCGAGGATGCTCCCCGAACAGCGCAACCTAGAATGCCAACAGATGAGAGTTCTGCTAGTCCAGCACAGCGTAATAAGACGACCGTTAATTCCGGAGAGGCCATAAGTTCTTACCGGCGCGAGCAGCTTCGCAAACTGAACTCTCCCGAGTATCGCAAACATCTAATCGAAGAGGCGACGAGGAGTGCTCGGGGGAACCCAGCGACTGCCTTAATGTCTGAAAAATCAATTGAGAATATGGTGGACAAATCGATCGCAGATACAAATCGAATGGCGCAATTGATGACCGACGAAGAAATTCAGCGCCAAGGCGGGTTCTGAGAATACTCTGATGAACCGCAGCCGAAATCATCCCATGCCCTCTGGGCGCATCCCGATCCAGAAAGCCGGGCCGATGCCGCCGGTCATACACCGTGGCGTCCCCATCTTCAAAAACCAACCCCTGCCAGATCTGCCGATGCCGAAAACAGTCGTTGCCGGGCGCGTGTATCTTGTCATCGATGAAACGTCCATCTGCCTTTGGATTTTGTCGAAGAACACGATCGATTGGCTGGGTTCTCAGATTGGAAAGTGGCAGAAACAGGACCCGAGCGAGGAAAACAAGAGGCAACTGCTTGGAATAGTTGACGCAGTCGAGCAGCGGATCAAGCAGATGACCGATGATTCGCGAGAAGAATTCCGGAGGATGGTGATTGACGAGATCATCATCCCCTACATCAACCACCTGCTTCACGGGGAAGGGAAGGTTGTGAGCTTTACCCCTGATATTGATGGACTCTCTGCAGACATCGTCCTGAAATCACTGAAGAGCTTTGGACGGGCAACAATACATGTCCCGCAACTCCGTTTTCTGCGCAGCAACAAGGCTGGCAGGGAGCTTGCCAAGAAGTGGCATTCCCCGACTGTGGAATCAACAGGCGAGAATGGATTGTGCCGTTTGCGTATCTCGAAATGGATTTGTCAGGAAAATACCAACGATTGCTTTGGGCTCGCCGGAAAGCTTCCTGCGTCATTCGATATCCCGCTGCCCTCACAAGCCTCGTTGGCACGTGTCTGCTTCATGCGATTTCAACGAATCGAGGCTGAGGACATTGGGGGTGGAGGGAAAATAGTCTCCAGTCCAGAGTAAATCGCATGGGGCTTATCAGCTTGCGGCATGGATCATAACCGGGAGGCATACTGCTTGCACTCCATTGGGGGGGCAATCCGAATGGAATGAATTTGCCTGCTGGTCTTTTGTGTAATGTGAGCGTTGCCCTTGACTCCTCATCAGGGCGGTAATTGCGCAGAATGGCACCTGCTAGGCCTTCGATTGCTGTGATGCAATGGTGTTGCGCCATTCACCACAACCCATCTGGGCTACATTTTCACCCGTGTTGAATTTCCTGAATCGCCCTCACATGCTGAAGATGCCTGAATTCTACCATGCCAACGGATCAGTGCGGAGCGAACGGATTGAACGGAGCGTCAATTTAAGCCAACCTCTGGACGCAGCGAAAGGCCTCGCCAACCCTGGCAAGCGCGGGACTTTTCTCCTTGATCAGAAGGAACCAACAAATCGTTCCTCATACCAATACCCCAGCGTGACATGGTCTCGTTGGTGAATTTTTCCTTAAAGACCCTTCGGCGTAATGCGGGCATGTTGTTGGTCTGGCAGAACCCCCAGTAACCCTGGTAGGCATCTGGAGCAGCAAGAATCGCACCGGGTTTTGGTTGAATAGCCTGTTCGGCGAATAATTTGTGAGACAAGGTTGCGAACGGTTCGACGATTTTACCATCGATATATCTCTTTGCACCAAAATCACCGCTGAAGAAAGTCGTATCGGCAGCAAGTAACTCACAGGCTAAATCCACGATCTTGCTGGCAAAAGGACGCATAGCCAAAATATGGTCGCATCCGGGTCGCGACAGCGAGTTGGCTTTTCGAGTGAGCAGAGCCTTTGTGAAGAATTCGAGTTTCCCGACAGTGGTTGGTCTAAAAGCATCCACGGCGTAATCATGCACATACCAGGTGTTATCTATGCCATGATGAATTAATCGGAACTCCCTGTTCAGGCTGGCAGCGACTGTTTCAAGGTTTGCGACTTTACCGGGTAAGATAAGAGGGCCGTAGGTGCTCTCCGTCTCATCTGAAGGCCATTGATCGTCACTGATTACGCATGGACGTGTTTTGGGGCTTTCGCACCATTTGGCGAAGAGGGTGTCAGATTGGGGAGGTGATGCGTCTATTGGACGTAGGATGGCAAGAAGACGCTCGGCACGACACCATTCGCTTCGCAGTATCGATTTGCGTTCTTCGTCTTTCCTATACTGAACTTCACGCGCAGTTAGGCCGTTGGCCCAATCTAAGTAGCTCATTGATTTATCCTTTCCTTGAGGAATTGGAGTTCCAATCTCTATGGGCAATTTCAGGCTCGTGTTGTTTCTGGTTGTTCATTTGGTTTGAGTTTTTTCTTTTGTCCATATCGCTAAAGCTCATAGGTATTCATCGCTCCAGGATTGTGCTGGTTGTGGTTGTTGTTGCTGGAATAGATGATGGCAACGACTGTTGGTAGAGGGGCTGTCCCTGCTCGGGCCGGCGCGAATTCTTTGAAGCCTCCAGATAGGGGGCGTAGAAATCATGAATCGATCCTGTCGGTCGGACTGAAACGGCGAACCACAGTTCCTGGATTCCTCCAGAGGTGCGATGAGCAGGCTAGAAATTGATTGAGTGCCGGCTTGTTGCATTTTTCGGGATTGTGGATCAGGCAATGGGGTTTCTATGCGCTCGGGCTCGCGATCCACTTCGGTCAATACCGGCTGAATCATGATTTTGGCCGCTGCGGATTGAGAATTCTTCGGCAGTTTGACCGTTTTTATCTTGGTCTTGAGCATCGGGTGAACGAATCGCACGTTTTCCCCGCCCTTCCCGTGTTTGGCGATCTGCCAGCACCCTGTTCTCTGGAACCCTCGCTTCTGATCGCCAGTCCCGGTCGAAAGCTCGATCAGGGTATGAAGACATTGAACCACCCCGACGTTGATCTCTTGGGCGTTTTCGTAGGTGAACTCGCGGCTGTATGTCTTGGCCATGGTGGAGACCTTGAATATGTAGGAGCAGAATCTTTCGATTGTTGAGAATGAGGAATGGACGCCCTCCCTAACCTCTTTGCGATGCATGTCCAGGCTGCGATCCGGATGGACCTTTGCCAGATCGTCCTGCATATCCGAAAGTTGAAGTTCTGTTCCCTTGGGATAGAAGACCACGACATGCGTATGAGGGCAAAAGGTTCGGTCGAGGATCGAGGTGACCGAAATTTCGTGAGAGTAGATGTAAGAGTAGATGCGACGCTTGTTCGCCTGCTTTCTCAGGAACTTGGAATTTTCACGGAAGTAGGCCATGTAGGCGTCCCTGTGTTCATCAGAGCATGTCTGGATCTCGTGCATTGAGGCAGGCGAGTCGATCACCAGGATAGAGGCGTCGAAGTCGTGGAACATCGCCTCTGGATCATATTTTTTTCTGAAATCATTCTGAGCAGCCATAGCAGTTCTGGGACAGAGTGATCGGCAACTCAGTTTTTCTGGGGTGTAGCGAAAGCCGTCGTATTTGAGATTCGCTGAAACCATGTCAATCTTGTTACCCGGAAGAATGTTTTGGATGTCCGCCCCCAGTAGGAGCAATAGATGCTCTGGAAGCGAATCGTGCTCTTTGAGACCGTAGTAGTGGGAATTATTCAAGGAGGAGTCGGCGGTCATGAGCTTGTTGAAGAGCGTTTGGGAGCCCTCATCCAGATGATGCCAGTTGGTGACGTAGTCGTTTGGAGAAAGCCAGTTGAAGGAGAACTTGCCGCCCAATACCTCCCTGCCCGGCTCTCTCGTAATGAATTCGGACCTATGTAGAAAACTTTCGACAACCTCCTGATGGGGGCGGTCGGTATTGATGGAGTGATCTATCCCGTTAAAATCAGAATCATCAGAGTCGGAAAACATCTGATAGCGGCTGATTGCTATCTCCTCAGAGAATGGATTGCCGCAGCCAACGCCTTGGGCGGAATCTGAAGAATGGGAGGGGCGATAGACGAATCTCATACGGTTCTTATAGTGAGATATAATAGCATCTTAGAATTTCGCATCAAGCATAAACATTAGGAATGCTGAAAATATTTTAATAAAAGGATTAGTATTCCAAATGTTCAGCAATCTAAGGTCAGACATAGGCTAGAATGCCGCAACTGGGTCAGCTGTACCATTGCCATTGCTTTAGGGTATCAGGGCTTTCTAGGGCCGTTGTAGCGCAAATAAACGGGTAAAGCAGTTATTGATGATGAGTGGCGGTTTATAGAGCAACCAATGAATCAATAAATGCCTACCACTGCCAGACAAACCAAGAACGCGATTTCTCGTATCAGTAGAACCCAAAGTGCTTTTTTATACCAAATATGAGGATAAGCGATCCATCTACATGGAGTCTATCATTGCTATAACCTGAACATCTATGGGGAAAGCCGATAATGAACAATGCAGAGAGGCATCTGATCAGAGAGAGGATTACAAGATTTACCATTGACCAGAGTACCCATAATCCAGAGCAATCAATGAGAGCAGCCAATATGCCAGAGCAGTCAATGAGAGCAGCCAATATGCCAGAGCAGTCAATGAGAGCAGCCAATATGCCAGAGCAGTCAATGAGAGTAACCCAGAGATCCGTCTGTCGCTTTCCATTCCATACATCCACATATAGAGAGAGTGAGTCCCTACCCATGATCCAGAGTCAGGATCGGGTTATATGGATTCCCTGATATGCGATCTCTGTAAGTGAGAGTGAATCCCCGTAGGGTTAAAGAGAGAGCGAGTCGGGGTTACATGGCAGGGGGTAATGTATCCATAATAGGGCCCAGTGAACCGTCAGTCGATAATCCATGTCATCCACCTATACCTATGCCCCATTCCCTACCTGTATCCGTATCCGTAGCTATGACTGGCGAATCCCAATAAATCTAAAACTCGTTGATATTCCCGATTCTGAGTCCTCCATCAACCGCAGGGATTAGGATTTACCAGTTAAGGGAATCATGGGGATTTATGGATTATTTACCGTGGTATTATCATAGGGCTATATCTATATAGGGAAGAGCGATCCGGAATGCGCGAATGTGGGCTTCCAGGTCCCCATCCATTCATAGTCGCTTCGACCCAAGATCGAACTACTTGGATATATAAACCTAATGTTTATCATTGTATGAACTGCCGCTACTGAGGTATAATCAACTCAACCCAAAACTTCTTTGGTGAAATAAGTAAAACTTTTATGGAATTAAACGCACTCGACAAAATCAAACAGATTCAGAATAAAGCCGATAAGGATATCGGAGCATTGAAGCAGGAGGCCGTTACCGCGCTGTGCAAAATGATCTCTGAAGCAAAAGACCACCTAGCTAAGCTGCAATCGGAATGTGAGCAACTGACAAGGAAGACGTTCTTTGGCCATAAAGCCAACCTGCTAATTCGCCGCAGACTCACAAATGACGAGAAGGCATCGCTGGTCTTCAAAGTCGCGGGGATCATCAAAGCTGCTACAAACGGGATCAGCATGGGTAAGATCGTAAAGGAATCCGGAGAATCGACCTCTGCTGTTCGTGATGCGATTTCTCAAGTCAAGGGGATAACCAAGACCGGCAGCAAGGCGACTACACTGTATTTCTTAAAGCGCTGATCGTTGAGATATTCCACTCCAGCTACTCTGGGTTCCAAATTTGGAACCGATGTTGGCATGGGTGGAGGGAGCCTCTGTCCAGACCGTAGGGGGTTGCCAGTGGGTCAGGGTCAACGGTCAGCCATATATGCATGTTGACCTGTTGACCCATCTGGACCCCACCCTCAGACCCCTTCTACGGGAAGAGTCAAAGCCGGGAGTGGTTGTAATTCTTCCTCCTGCCCCTTGACCTCGGCCACTTCGGCGACGATCTGATAGAGCCCGCCATCGATTTTTTCGACAATCTTGAGCTTACCGGACATTTCCTTGATTCGACTCTTGGCCGTGGAGTCTTTGCACGCTGACTCGGCCATGATCGCCTTTACAAACTCCCCATGGGCCAGCGGCTTGGAAAGCACCTTCTTCGCCAGTGATTGGAGGGCAAGCGCCTTTTCAGCCTCAGCTTTTTTTACATTCTCGGCTGCGAGCATGGCGTTCGGATTGTCCACCGTGACATGCATCCTCGCTACGGCGTCATACTGAAAGCACACCGCCTCCTTCTTTGGCCAACTGCACGAGCGGGCCGCTACTTCATGCATCTCCACGATCTCGGTGCTGCCGTTCTTCTCCACACTGATGGACGTTTGGGCCTTCCTCTCCATCTGACTGCCAAGATGACCGCGAGTCTTTTTACTGCCTGCCCCTGGATTCTCGTGAAGGACCACGACAATCAGACACTGATGCCTGTCAGCGAAGGCATGCAATTCGTGAACGAGGGAAAAGCTCCCGCTGGGGTCGTTCGGATCGTTCACCAAGTCCGCCACTCCATCCAGAACTACCAGATGGACTCCATCATGCTGCACTGCGCGCCTTTCAACATCGGCCTGAATTGTTTTCCATCTCTCGCCAATCTCCAATTGAAGCATCGTGTATGAGTGCAGGTGCTTGGGGATGTCGGCAAATTTGGCCCTCTTGCGCACAGAGACGTCGAGGACATCGAAATGCTCATAGCGACTCTGCTCCGTATCGTAGTGGAGAACGGCTTTCTTGTGCGGATTTGGAGATTCCAGCCCGAAGAAATCTCCCTCTCCTCCGATAGCCGCCCCAAGGATCGCCCCCACAACGGCCGTCTTGCCGCTTTTCGCTTTGCCCTGGATGACCACGATGCTTCCGGCTTCACCGAGTCGCTTGTCCTTATAAGAAAGAATCATGGGCGGGCGCTCAGGTGGATTTTCCAAGGAAGCCAGACGGCATTGATCGAGCTTCGCCAATCGAGCCTTGTTCCCTTCCTCGGCATCGGAAGCGGCCGGCGCAGCCAAATTCGGAACTGGTCTGCATTGGTCCGTCAGATCAAAGATCATATTGATCCCTCCACCGGTTGCGGACTGAAACGGAGAATCTTTTGAACCTCCGCATCCTCGCTGCTGCCCCTACCTCCGGGCGTCCCAGCCTGGTCAATCCATGAATAAATCGCGAGCAGCCTGACCGCCGCGCGATGGCGGCGATCAGGATTTAGTTGGTGCCTACTCGGGGTAGTCATGGTGGATTTTGCCATCGAGCGTGGCGTTTTTTTCCTTCTTGCCCTTCTGGGGTTCACCTTCCTCGTTGAAGTCGCCCCACTGTTTGAAGTAGAACGCGATCTCGGGTTCGGCGCATTGGTCGCGGAGGTTCGTGGCCCATGCCTTCTCCATTTTTCGTTTGCCATTTGACTCACCGCCAACGACCACCCAGTCGATAGACTCCGTGTCAGTCAGCGTGATCGGCCCGAGCAACGGTTCGCAGCTCAACCAACGCACCGCCGCCTTCACCTGCTTCAGAAGCGGCATGCGCTCGTCAAAGCACTTCTGATTCTCCGTGGTCGCCCCCATCCAGATGTGCTGCGGCGGCTCACTATCGCGATAACGTTTTTGGGTGAATTCGGCCATTCGATCCACTCGTTTCGTCAGAACCTGGAATACGTGCCAGGGGGCTTTCTCCATCACGTCAAACACGGCCGAGATGAAATCCTCCGGCACATCCGGGTGGAACAGATCTGCCATCGAGTTCACGAAATATTTTGTGGGAGTTCGATTGAACAGGGGATCGCTCAAACGCTCTGGGAGCAGGAGGATCTTCCCGCAGAAAGCGTAGGTGCCATCTTTCTTCTTCATGGCAATCCCGGGATACATGTCGGCGAGACGGGTGGCTGCCGCCCTGGCCGCGTAACAGTAATCGCAGGCCGGGGACTTCCAGGTGCAGCCCTGAACAGTATTCCAGGTCTTCTCGGTCCACTCGATTTTGGTAGTGCGGCGCGTTGCCAATGATTTCGCCTTGGCTTTGAGGTTCTGGAAGATCTTTGCGACCTCCTTCGGGCTCCCCTCTGGAAGTTCCGCCTCAGCCTCCGCGATCAACGCGGTAACCTTTTCCATGATCTCGTTTTCCTTCCCGTCTGGATCTCTGGCCTCCGTTGGAGGGGTGATGAAGATCTTGGCCGCGTGGACCATGGCGGCGGGGAGGACGTCAGATTCTGTCCACGCATCCCACGCCTCCAGAAGATCGCAGACCTGCTCCAGCTTCTCCGGCTCCTTGAGGAGGAGCGCGAGAGGGCGGTAGTGGGACTCGCTGTCCAGCTTCTTCAGAATGTCCCCACGTGGGGACAATTTTTCCATGACCGCCCCGGCCTGGGCGAAGCGGTTCGCGTGGGCGCGACTATATCCGAACTTCGTCTTGAAGTATCCGGTGAAAGTCCCGTGCGCCCGATAGAGTCGCTTCGTCTGGATCTGGTAGAACGCTTCCGCCTTCTTCCCAAATCCCTCTTGGGCGTCCTTGGCGACCGTAGAAATGGCTTCCTCGAAAAA
>Ga0194040_1000113_pt1 | contig 21189 bp, 24 predicted proteins | sample JunL2210m_MetaG_FD_148973 | JGI IMG/M metagenome (GOLD analysis project Ga0194040, IMG submission 148973) | Anoxic zone freshwater microbial communities from boreal shield lake in IISD Experimental Lakes Area, Ontario, Canada - Jun2016-L227-10m | ecosystem: Environmental > Aquatic > Freshwater >... | reverse complement strand
TAAGAGACAGGCTCCTGAGGATGCCCATGTATCGGGCGCCACGCAATATCCATGCCAGAAGGCAGACGAGCACTGCCGGGACAATATAGAGCGGTACCACATGCTGGAGTGCGATTAGCAACTCGTCCCATACCGAAAGCAGCATATAGATAATAATCCCGGCTGCAATAAGCGTGGGAATAACAATCGCACTAATCTTTCTGAACATGAAGCCGCCACCACAACCGGACTACCGAGAGTCCCATATCTGCCCCACATCACTCTTCCGGACTGTTGTGCCCGGTCCCTGAACCCAGTGTACCGGGAACTCCTTTATCCGGTAACCTTTCTGCTGTGCCCGGACCAGGATCTCGGTATCCCAGAACCAGTGCCGCTCCCTGACATGTTCCGCAATTAAAAGGACACGTTCGCGACGAAACGACTTGAACCCGCACTGGTGGTCATGGAGCCTGCTCCGGAGGACCGTCCTGACCAGGAAATTATATCCCCTGCTCGCAAACTCCCTACCCCCAGTCCGCCAGATCCGGCTGTCCGGGAGAAGTCTTGATCCCGTTGCGATGTCGTAGCCTTCCTGTATCGCACTTACCAGTTCGTGCAGGTGCTCCATACCGGTTGCCAGGTCGACATCATAATACAGCACAATCGGCGCCGATGTCTCACGAAATGCACGGTTCAGTGCTCTCCCCCTTCCAAGACGTTCATCGCTATGAAGAAGGCGGACCCGGGGGTCCTTCCTGCTGTTCTCTCTTACCAGTTCTGCACTTCCGTCTGTACTGCCATCCTCGGCAATGATCAGTTCAAAATCCGGTGTAATTTCCCCAAGGTATTGCAGGGAAACGGGTATTGCGTGTTCCAGTGCCTTCCTGTCATTATATACCGGTATCACGGCAGCGATGGCAGGCCTAGTCATTCCCTTGCCCCTGGTCAACCGCGCCTGCAACGCCGAACCCGGCCTGGACAGACCCTTCCATGCTCCTCTCAGGATAATTTGGTGCTGAAAACATACCTGCCATGTACAGACCTTTTTCACCGTATGACGGGATTAACCGGCGGAACCCTGTGGTGTAGACCGGGCCGGCAAACGGGTCGATGGCAAGTTTATGCCAGTGTATCGTCTCTTTTGGAATGGAAAATCTCCTGCAGAAGTCCGAGATCATTGCTGTATCGAGGCCTGGCCGGATCGACCCTGAAAAATACGAGGCAAGGTACAGGACATGTTCCCCGTACCGCTCGACTGGTACGAAATTTGTATGGGAAACAACGGCCCCGTACGGGGTATCGTCTTTCATATTGAGCCAGTAAATATTCTCTGTGACATCACGGTCAAGTCCCATCGTCATACAGGCTGCACCCTGGTAGGGGATTTCGGGCAAATCCGGCCCGCCAATCTGCTTAAGCTGGCCTGGAGGTATTGTCGAGATAACAGCATCGTACTTTGTACCATTAACACTCCAGGAGTCCCCGTTTTTTACCAGTGTTGTTGCAGGGGTATTGTGCATAATATGTGTACCCCGGGCGGAAATGTCAGAAACAAGTGCATCGACCAGCAGGTGGAAACCTCCGTTCAGGTATCCAAGCCGTTCACCGGAGACGCCCCGGTCAGACCTGATTTTTATCCGGCTGATAAGCCGGGGGCTGCGGAAACTTCTGACCTACGCTCTCCGAATTTGCTACGGAGAAGTGGCTCGAAAAATGAAGTATACACCCGTTTCCCGACATGGCGGAGGATGAAATCCTCTGCGGTCACTGAATCGAGCGGCAGAGTGTCCATCTTTTTAGCCTTCAGGGTAAGCAATGCGAGGCGTGCCTTGTCTGCGAGGCCTAGTTCCGGGTAACGGAGGATCTCGGAAGGAGTCGTCAGGGGGTAAATCCTCCCGCCTGCGTAATACCCTGTTGTCCCGCTCCTCCATTCAAGGTTGTCAGCCAGGCTAAGCTTGTCGAACAGTGAGATGAGGGCCTTGTCTCCGGAAAAGCAGTGGTGGTAATATTTCTCGATCCAGTAATTCCCCACGTGGTACGAGGAAAGGCAGCCGCCAGGTTCGGAGGTCTTTTCTAAAAGATCGATATCGTGCCTGCCGGAGAGCGCGTACGCCGCTGTCAGGCCGGTCAGTCCTCCGCCAATGATACAGATCTTCATGGTATTGCAGATACAGCAGAAACAGGATGGTTCCTGAACTGATCATTCTCCCTATAGTATTAACAAAACGAAGGATAAAAAAGGCTCCGGCCCTGACTATTGACAAAATAGAGGCTCCGGGCAGTTTAGGTTATAAGAAAGTATTTGAACTCCGGACAGATAAGTTCTTAGGAGAGAAAACTGATAATATAAGTCATAATCAGGCTGCCGGGTGTCATTTTATGAAGATATTTTTTATTGGGTTTGGTCAGGCGGGAGGAAAGATTGTGGACATGTTCCTCTCCCAGGACAAGCGGCTCGGCACCAATAGTTTCAGGGGAATTGTAGTCAACACCGCACGGACTGACCTTATGGGGCTCAAGACCGTCCCAATGCGTGACCGTATACTGATCGGTCAGACCGTTGTGAAGGGCCATGGCGTCGGGACGGACAATGCCGCAGGAGCCAAAATCACTCTTGATGAAGTGGACGGCGTGATGAGTGCCATCGACCGTGTCGGGACACACGATGTGGACGCATTCATGATCGTTGCAGGGCTTGGTGGCGGGACCGGATCGGGAGGCACCCCGGTTCTTGCCAGGGAGCTGAAAAAGATCTACCAGGAACCGGTATATGTCCTTGGCATCCTCCCGGCCCCTGAAGAGGGGAGGCTCTACTCGTACAACGCCGCAAGAAGCTTAAAGACGATCATCAACGAGGCTGACAATACGTTCCTTTTTGATAATTCAGCCTGGAAAAATGAGGGTGAAAGCGTTAAAACCGCGTTTCAACGTTTAAATGATGAAATTGTGCGCCGTTTCGGGATCCTCTTCCGGGCAGGTGAACCTGGAAAGTTTGGTGTCGGGGAGATGGTCGTCGACTCCAGCGAGATTATTAATACACTGCGGGGTGGGGGTATCACAACGGTCGGGTACGCAATAAGCAGCGTATCTTCGAAAAAGAAGCAGAAAAATGTCGGTGCATTTATTACCTCTATCAAAGACACAATTATCCGGAGAGACCACGAGGAAGAGGGTCTTCTGGGTGAGGACAGGACCGCGAAGGTCATATCGCTTGTAAGGCGGGCGATGCTTGGACGACTTACGCTCCCTTGTGATTACTCAACCGCAGAGAGAGCCCTTGTCCTTGTAGCGGGGCCCCCGGATGAGCTTGACCGCAAAGGGATTGAGAAAGCGAAGAGCTGGGTGGAAGAGAACATCGCCGGTGTTGAAGTCCGGGGTGGAGACTACCCGGTAAACAGTGAATTTGTTGCCGTTGTCGTTGTGCTTGCAAGTATCGGGAACGCACCACGCATCAGAGAACTCCTCGAAATTGCCAAAGAGACAAAAGATGATGTATATAAACCTGACAGGGGTAAAAAATCACAACGATGTTTGAGCAGGAGTCAATTGAACCGCTGTTTGAGTGAGGGCCGCATTATATGAGTACATTAAAGACAAGCCTTATTATCCTGATAATCCTTATTGCAGGAATTGCTGCTGCATCTGCGTCGATAAGTGTAAAAAATGTCGCAATAACCCCGTCGGGGGATCTTGTTTCGGGCCAGACCCCTGCAAATCCTGTTACGGTATCTTTTGTTATAGATTTTACGTCATCTGGTGGCGAAACATTTCCCAGCGATGAGACGCTTACGATGTCAACTGACCTTGAAAACGGGCAAGGGGGTCATATATCACCTCCCTCGATGGCAATCCAAACCCGGCAGTTAATGCAAACGGGCGAAACTTAAATATCAACGGGTGGGTCCTCTCATATCCTTCAAAAAGGGAGTTATCCATGCGTGTTACCCTGAATGGAGAAGTACCCACGGTGACGGCTTCAGGTAACAAGACTATTCTCCGGGTCGCTGAACTGAGCGGCAAATCTGAAGCGGTATCAGGCAGTGAATTGATCAAGGAACGTTATGTCATAAACCCGGCGGATAAAAGCAAGGCTGTATCAGATGTAAAAACCGCCCTCACTGCATTCCGGACATTAATTGATGAAAAAGCAGCGCAGGGAATTGAAACAACGGTTGCGATGGAGAAATATTCGGCGGCAAATACTGCAATTCAGAATGCCGAGAAATCTACTTCGTTTTCAGCAGCCCAGACCTACCTGAATAACGCACAGACACTGCTTAAGGACGGCCAGTCCTCACTTGACAGGGCAATCTCACAACAGACGATAAACGAGGCGCAAATACCTATTGACCAGACTGATGACCTCATCGTCTACTTCAAAGTGAACCGGAGCATGGGAAAGGATCCGCGACTTGAAGCAATTATCCAAAAGCGTGACAGGGCTGCAGACCTTTTATCAGAAGCAAATGATCTCCTGCCGAAAAACGATTTCACCGGGGCGAAAGAAAAGGCACTGCAGTCATCAGATATGGCAGCAGGGAGTTATAATGCTGCCCTTGCATTAAGAAAGGAAATTGGCGAGGCCAACCCGCTGGATTCTGTTACGAAAGGGATAGGGGGAATTTTTGGAGGCGCTGCCAGTGGACTGGGAAGCATCATCATCTATATCGTAATAATTGTCGTTATTGCGGTAGTCGTGGTAATTGGAATAATTCTTTACCGCCGCAGGCGTTCCGATTGGGATGAGCTAGCCTGAAACACCGGCCCTGTTCAGATCCTTACAAAATTTATTTTTTGGATTACATGGGCTTTGTATAAATTACGTTGTACTCTTTAAACACGTGATTTTCTTACCCCTCGACCCTCTACTTACCCACATACGATATTCTTAGAGCGGGGTTTAATTGTAGAATTCCTCTCTCAAATTACAGAGATTAACGATCTATTCCCTATCCCAACCTGGGGTGCTGCAGCGGTGGGGGTGAGCCGCGGGAGCGTTGATAAATTTTGGAATACCCAAATCAAAAAGATATAGTTGAGCGCATCTCATACCTGCCAGTCAATAAGAACCTCTTCGCCGGTCTATGAATTTCCCTGATGAGAAATAAACGGTGAAGGGAACCCGAGGTAAGACAAGCCAGAAAATCTAAATACCTGATCGGTTCAATACCGCGGTCAGGTTGGAAAATGGGTTGGGATATATCAGGGGGACAGGTTTATCTTTGAGGATCCCGGAACCTGTCGATAACGCAAAGTTCCAGGTCCCACCTCCGCTTTCTGGTCCATTCATCATTACATCATCTGCATTTGTCCCGATCCGGGTAAAAACATCGAGGTTTATACTTCCCATTTTTCCATCACGTTTGAAATAATACTCCGGGATCCTGTTCACATTATCAACGACCGAGAACCAGTACGAGAGTTTGTAGGTCCTCTTATGGTATCCCTCCAGCTCCGGATAACTCTCAAGGTCATGGGTGATGACCATATCGGGCAACTGCCGGTAGATCTCATCCGTATTGAGGATCTCACCGTAGAACCGGATCTTATCCCAGCCATGCCCGCGATAGTACCATGGAAGCGGCCAGTAATCTTTCGATGCGATCATAACGATATCTGATGCATCGATAATTTTTACAATTGTCCGTACGTCTTCCGAGTTCTGCACCTGGACAATCGGTTCATTAACATCTGCAGGGACAAATGCGACATGCCATGTCATGACAATGAGGAATATACACGTGATAAGTGCGATGACCATTTTCTTTTTTGTCATCATGTAGACGGCGACAAAGATCAACGGTAACAACTGGTGGATGATCAGCCACGGCACTTTTTCCCCGATATAGGCATAGGCCGCAAGTGAAATAACCAGCCAGAACAGGCAGAACACAAAAAAATCATCCCGCTTGTCTTTAAGAACCGACCTGGCTCTCCTGCTTTCCAGCTGCCGGATACTTGCCCCGACAAGGTCATGCATGGAGCATTCCTGCAATGGTTGTTTTTTAATCCGGTGTAAATATCCGGTAAATGTTGCCACACCGTTTTTCAGCCTACCTCCTTTTCCTGCAAACTGGATAATACCAACGATTGCGAGGATGAAGATCGGTAGCTCGTAAAGCAGGAACAGGAGGATATAGAAGAACCACGGCCCGCATATCCGGCACTGGCCGTGCATCGCAGTCCAGTGGTTCCATGCCTTCATCAGTCCCGTTTCAAGAATCTCGTAATGCATCCCGAATGATGAATACAGGAGCGTGAGAATTGCCACGGCCAGAAGGATTCCGAGGATAGCGTCCCGTTTCCAGTTTTTAGGCAGCACAATTTTTTTCCTGGCAAGAAGGTAAAGCCCGAAGACCAGGAAGACCAGGAGGAAGAGCGGCATATCTTCTTTGAGACCCATTCCCCCCGCTACCCCTATCCCCGCCAGCAAAGCATACCGGAGCTTGCCGGAATTCAGGTAGTAGAGCAGGGCGACAAGGATCAGCAGGGTGAAAAAAAGCTCGAATACATCATGCCTGAGGAACCGGGAGAAAAAGACCAGGTCCGGAGAAATTGCCACGAATAATGCGGCGACAAGTGCCTGCCTCTTGTCGAGGTACCCGAGGCGGTATATAAAATAAATAAGCGGTACAAGCAGCGTACCAAACAGGGCAGGGAGTAATCGGGCGATAAGGTCAGACTGGCCCAGTAGCCAGTACATGCCTGCAGTCAGGTAATACAGCAACGGACCATGGTACATCGGGTCATAGCTGTACACCCCTTTTGTCACGAGTTCATAGGCGAACCATGCATGAATTGCCTCATCGTGGTGCAGTAACTTCAGGTCCAGGAATGCAAACCGTAGAACGATTGCAAAGATCAGTATTAAAAGAAAACATCTCTCAAATGAGAGCCTTTTTTTAATTCCTGAAAAAAAATTGGCGGCTGACACGCCGTCCCTCAGCTCTCAAGAACTATCTCAATGCCGATATCTTTCGGGACTTGTGTGCGCATCAACTGGCGGAGTGCACGCTCGTCCGCATCAATATCGATCAGTCTCTTGTGGACTCGCATCTGCCAGCGGTCCCATGTTGCAGTCCCTTCTCCATCCGGGCTTTTCCTGATAGGGACTACCAGTTTCTTCGTCGGGAGGGGAATAGGACCCGCCAGATTCACGCCGGTGCGTTCCGCGATCTCCTTGATACGGTTACATACCATCTCTACTTTCTTGAAATCTGTGCCTGTCAGGCGTATTCTGGCTTTTTGCATAACGTTTCACCAAAAATGTATTGATATTATCTCATCTGTTTGGGCTGGACCGCAATACACATGCCTGCTGCGATCGTCTGTCCCATATCACGGATGGCGAACCTTCCGAGCTGCGGGAGGTCCTTGACGTTCTCGATGACCATGGGCTTGGTAGGCTTGACCTGGACAATTGCCGCATCCCCTGATTTCAGGAATGTCGGGTTCTCTTCCTTGGTCTGGCCGGTACGTGGATCAAGCTTCCTCTTCAGCTCGACGAATGTGCACGCGGTCTGTGTCGTGTGACAGTGGAACACCGGGGTGTACCCGACAGTGATCGCACTCGGGTGCTGGAGAATGACGATCTGTGCGGTAAATTCGTCAGCGACTGTCGGTGGTGCTTCTGCCGGACCACAGACATCACCGCGGCGGATATCTCCCTTTCCAAGACCACGGACGTTGAACCCGATGTTGTCCCCTGGTAATGCCTGTGGGATTTCTTCGTGGTGCATCTCGATAGATTTGATTTCCCCGTCCTTGTTGGCGGGCTGGAAGGAGACCTTCATACCTTTCTTCATGATGCCCGTCTCAACACGACCGACCGGAACCGTCCCGATACCGGAGATGCTGTAGACGTCCTGGATTGGAAGCCGGAATGGCTTGTCGGTAGGCTTCTCGGGCTCTTTTAACGTGTCGAGTGATTCGAGGAGTGTCGGACCTGTATACCACGGGGTATCAGGGCTCTTTACCTTCAGGTTTGTGCCGCCAAGGGCGCTGATGGGGATGAAGAGAATTTCAGCCGGCTTGTATCCTACCATCGAGAGGAGTGCCGAGAGATCTTTCTTGACCTCTTCAAAACGTTTCTGGTCGAAGGGCGGTTTAAGTGCGTCCATCTTGTTGATGGCGATTATGAGCTGGGTAATACCGAGGGTCCTTGCAAGAAAAACATGCTCCTTTGTCTGGTCCATTACACCATCGGCTGCTGCGACCACAAGGATTGCCGCATCGGCCTGTGATGCACCGGTGATCATGTTCTTGACGAAGTCCCTGTGTCCCGGGCAGTCCACAACGGTAAAGTAGAACTTTGCAGTATCGAACCGCTTGTGAGCGATATCAATGGTGATACCACGTTCACGTTCTTCCTTTAAGTTATCCATAACCCAGGCAAACTCAAATGTTGCCTTTCCTTTCGATTCGGCTTCTTTACGGTACCCCTCGATGATATGCGCGGGTACAGCTCCAGTCTCAAACATCATCCGACCAACGGTAGTAGATTTCCCGTGGTCAATGTGTCCGATGACTGCCAGATTCATGTGAGGCTTCTCAGCTGCCATAACCATCCTCCGATAAATATGCGACTGTCTCTCTACAGCCTATTTATGCGAGTATTACTTATTGGAAACGCATCTATATTAATCATTTCGATAAGGCCGAATCGCGGCAATTCCCCGGATTTCCAAGTAAACCGGTAGAGTGATATCACGAAATGATGTATCTTCCGTTAGCTATGAAGACATTGCCGATGCACCGCGATGAAAAAAAAAGCGACGCAACTATTGAATGCAGCACAGGCGTGTTGTCAGTGTACCGCTACTGCGCATATTGCAAACACTGCCGGGGTGTCCGCGTGGGGTCACGGGTATACCCTTCACCACAGGAACTGGTATGGAACAAAATCCAGCGTGGTGCCCCGGATGATGAAGGACTAATGAATGCCGCCCTGCAGTTTAACCTGCTTGTCCGGGATGGCGATACGATTGAATGTGATGATGATGCGGGCGCCGGCTACCAGAGCCGTTACCGGTGATTTCCGGAGATTATTGTACCTGGGTTGTCTCCTGCAATGCCGGAACCTTTGATGTGATCTCGGCTTTAAACTGCTCAAACTGGAGTTCATCCATCTGTTCGTAGAGGTGCCTGCCACTCCATGCCCTCCGGTAAATCCAGGTCACCACTTTTTCAACCACATCTGCCACCTCTTCCGGGTCAGAGAGTGACACGAGTTCACGGCCGATGTGCGGGTGCCGCCCTCTGCGCCCCCCGACGGTTATCATGTAACGGACCCCCTTTGATTTTAAGAGGTCAAAAGGGCAGGACCGTACACAGGTGCCACAACTGACGCACAGGTCTTCATTCAGCACAGATATCCCGTTTTTAATACTGATTGCATCTTCACGGCAATACATTACGCAACTGCCGCAACCGGTACAAAGCCCCGGTGTCCTCAAAGGGTCAACCCTGCCACTGATACCGATTTCATTCAGCATGGGGCTCGTGCAGCCATTCGGGCACCCTGAGATCGAAATACGGACCTTCACTGGCATTTCCTTTCCGAAAAGGCGCTTATCGATCATTTTTGCTATCATACCCGAATCAATATTCGCAAAAACGCAGCGTTCGAGACCCGGGCAGGCGACAATATTTACCACTTCGTCCCGTTCTGACCCAATCGGTGTACCATTCTTTTCAAGATCTGCTGCCAGTTTGGGAAGAACCTTCGGATTTATATGGGGGATCTCGATCGTCTGCCGTGTGGTAAGGTGGATCATGTCCTTGCCATATCGCTTCATAATTTTAGCAAAACCCCGGACCTGCTCCAGCGTAACAATCCCGGCTGGTATTCTTGTCCTCACGGTGCAGAAGTCGGCATCCCGCTCGGTAATCACCCCGCCCTTCATATGAATCTCGGTATCACGCTTCATCTGGATCACTCTTACCCTTGTTTCGTTCTTAAACTCTATGATAGTTCAGGTCATTTTTTCGGTTTGTCAGACCAGCACCACTGCAATAATGATGAAAGCCCTGGTGATCTCATTCGAGGCTCCGACGACGTCACCATTGACACCACCGAACGCTCTCGTTGAGATAACAAGCAGAACCAGCGGCACAACTACCATGATTACGGCGGCCGCAACCAGTTTCAGGGGTGAAAGCGGTAACAACACAAGGGGAAGGCAGAGAATGGCGGCGCGTATATTAAAAACCGCGGATGACTCTGTTCGTGGAGGTAGGCATGGATACCCTGCCGGAACGGTTTACCAGACACCGTGAGGAGGGCCATCGAAAATTTAGCGCAAACCTCCGACAGGATCAGGACCCAGATGATCGGGTATGCCGCCTGCAGACCTGCCCAGGTGATCAGGACGATTGATACCGCGAGGGCAAACGCACCCGTTCCAATCTGCCGGTCGGTAAGTGCGCTGATATGTCTCTCCTTCCCTCCATGGGCCATCAGACCATCACCAAGGTCAAGGAGCCCGTCAAAATGGTTGCAACCTGTGATCAGGAGCAGACCTGCAATTGCGAACGCCGCTGCAATGACAGGGTCCGCTATCCAGAAGGACACGAGCGCTGCGAATCCTCCCGTAACGTAACCCGCTACAGGATATAGCCAGGTATTTTTTGCAAATTTTTCAAATGCCTGCGGTTTTCCGAGGGGTAAAACAGTACAGAACTGTAACAGGGCGATGATTGATTTCAGGCACATTCAAAACATTCTGTATAGAGGCGCGAGGTGCATCCGGCAATCAGTCCGGCCACTGCATCATCAAGGAACGGCCCGAGCGTCCTGAGGATACCTGGCTTTTTCTGGTCGTAGCGGGTGAATTCGAACCTGGCATAGGTTCCACCGATACACTCGGCGATGGCCATACCTATAATCTCATCTGACAGGAGGAAGACGGGGTCATCTTTAATTTCTGAATCCTTCCGTTTCCAGTAGAGTTCGTCCTCAAGAAGGATTGCACCGAGTAACAGGGAAGAAACATTCGGGTCATTGAAGCTCTTCACGATCTTGTTGTGCAGCACGCCACGTGCCTCTGCGGCCTCCATTCCGTGTCCTATGTACAGCTCCATCGCACTGTCAACGATTGCCCCGGTGGTCACTCCCTTCTCCAGCAGGCGCTGCTCAATTTCAAACATTACCATAGTAGTTCTCCCGCCTGTAATTATAGGGTGTGATTATCGGTTACGAGGGGCAGTTCGTTGACTATTATGATATACATTGCCGGGCGCAACATGTCCCTCAGGTGATAATAAGAATGGAATTTGTTACCCCTCACGGTTTGAAAAAGGCAGATAACCCGCTTTTTGTCGGTATCCTTGCAAACACCATGCTATCAACAGTGCCGGGTGTTTCCGGTGCCGGGCCGAGCGCAGCGAAGACACTGCTCACCCCGGTGCTTGATGCCGAGCTGATTACAAACGGGGCCATCACGAGTATGCCAGTCAGACCAAACACGCCAACCGGTTGTCCGACACCTGCAACAATTACCAGGGCGGTGATGGAACTCCTTGAATTGTCCCCGCTTTTTGTCAACGCAGGGCTGGTGCATACCCCCACGGTGCCCTGCCTTGATCTTTACGGTTCAGGTGGAGAAGACCCCCGGTATTCGGACGCAATGCCCGCGGCCAATGATATTTTTTTGAAAGGCGAGTCTTTGGGCAGGCTTCTGTCACGTTATTCCGATCTCCTTGTCCTCGGGGAGTGTGTTCCAGGAGGAACAACGACCGCGCTCTGCGTATTACGGGCACTCGGCTACCCGGCCCGGGTGAGCAGCAGCTACGCGAAGAACCCGGTTGGTATCAAGGAGGAGATCTGGGAAACAGTAAAAGCACGGGCAGGGAGCTTTAACCCAGAACATCCCCTTGAGATAGTCAGGATCACCGGTGACCCCATGATGGCGGCTGCGGCGGGGATAGTCAGTGGCAGCAAAGGAAACGTGCTCCTTGCGGGGGGGACCCAGATGCTTGCCGTTGCAGCGGTATTAAAGGCAATGGGGAAAGAAGTGCCGGGTATTGCAATGACCTGCTATGTCAGGAATGACCCCGGGGCAGATATTACCAGCACAGGGCAGGCAATTGGTGCGAAAATTTTCTCGGTTGACCCCGGCTTTGGGGAAATCGGGCACCCCGGCCTTGCACGTTACTGTATTGGCGAAGTGAAGGAGGGTATGGGGGCCGGGGGAGCAATGTTCCTCGCCAGCCTGCAGGGGTTCACCCCTGAACGTATCAGGCACCAGATTTTATCGACCGTGAGCAGGTACCATTGAACAGGACTTATCATCCCCTGCGTCAAAACTTCTCCCGCGAATGCTCCCTATCTATGTTGTCAATAATTTTGGGCAGTTTAACCACCTGATCCAGCGGATGCTTCGTGACCTCGATATCGACTCTGTAATGATCAGCAACACCACACCTCCTGGTGAAGTGGGCAGTTCCTGCAGGGGAATTGTACTTGGTGGTGGCCCGGCGATTGAGAGGGCTGGTAACTGCAGCGAATACTGCAAACTCGGTCTTCCTGTCCTTGGTATCTGCCTTGGTCTCCATGTGATCGCTGCTGCGTTTGGCGGGAAGGTTGAGCCAGGGAAGTCCGGTGGATATGGTGCGATAGATGTCGGGATCATAGAGAATAATGGGATACTATCAGGGTACCCGGAAAAAATCAGGGTCTGGGCATCCCATGCTGACGAAGTTGTCATAGTCCCACCGGGGTTCACCCGGCTCGCGAAGTCGGCAGTCTGTTGCAACGAGGCTGTTGCGCTCCCGGAAAAGCATATTTACGGGCTCCAGTGGCACCCTGAAGTGAGCCACAGCGAGAACGGGCGGCTTGTATATGAAAATTTTAACCGGATCACACTCGGGAATTCCGGGTAATACGTCAACATCCGATGCCTTTAGGTAGGTTTGCCGTTATCAATCGTGAGGGAATCAAGGGTCATCCATGAGTGAAGTAAGAATTGTCGGGACTGCACATGTCTCGCAGAAAAGTAAGGTCAGGGAGGCAGTCGAGGAGTTTAACCCGGACGTGATCGCCGTTGAACTTGACCCACCCCGGTATGCGGCGTTGAAAAAACAGGCTGCGGCACCGAATGTTTCGGAAGTCATTGAATCCGGCAACTTCAACCAGCTGCTAGTGCAGTGGATACTGTCCTACCTCCAGCGCAAGGTAGGGTTGGATGTCGGCGTCGAGCCCGGCGCAGAGATGAAAGCAGCGATTAACGAGGCAGAGACGAGGGGTATCGGTATCGGGCTTATCGACCGGGACCTCCGCATCACGCTCCACCGTTTCTGGCATGCACTCTCGCTCTTCGAGAAGATCCGGATGGTATATATCCTGGCCATATCTGTCATGAGTACCAGTGAGGAGAAAATCGACGTCGAGGAACTCAAGAAACAGGACGTCATGGAGATGGCGATGGCAGAGTTCCGGAAATTCTCTCCGAATGGTGCAAAAGCCCTCATTGATGAGCGCGATGCCTATCTCGCAGACCAGATCAACCGTCTCCGGATGAACAACGAACGTGTTCTCGTTGTTATTGGTGCAGGTCACGTTGACGGGGTTAAGAAGTACCTTGACGCACCTGAAACGCTCCCGCCCATGGAGGAACTCGTCAGGGATATCAAGCCCGTCCCGTGGGGAACGATATTCGGCATCGGGGTCACCCTGATATTTGTCCTGTTTATTGTGGCGATTGCATTCTCAGGGGTTGGGATTGAGGTACTCTTCATGGCCCTCGTTTACTGGGTTGTTATTCATGGAGCGCTTACGGCAATTTTCACCCTTGCGGCGAAAGGGCACCCGATTTCTGCGCTGACAGGGTTTGCGGTATCCTGGTTTACCGCATTGAACCCCCTCATCGCGGCAGGGTGGTTCTGTGCAATCGTTGAGGCGAAGATCCGCAAACCTGCCCCTTCGGACTTCAAGCGGATCTTCGAGGCAGAGAGTTTCACCGAAATGTGGCGGATCCCGCTGTTCCGGGTAGTAATCGTTGCAGCGATGGCAAATGTGGGAAGCACGATAGGCACGTTTGCATACATATTCTTCATAATTCCGATCCTCCATATAGACCCTGGTGTCATTATCACCCAGGGTTTCAGTAATATGTGGGCTGCTATTACATCCCGGGTAATACCTATCTAAAATCTATCAGATTTTTTTCATAATCCCTTGTGCCGGGATAAAGAAACCTGTCCTTCTGATAAAATCTTCAATATCAGTGTATTTTTAAAATAAGAACATTTTTGAGCCTGGTGAATAGGTTATCTTATCAGAATGCCTGCACCATCACCGATCCAGTAGAAGAATGTTTATCTTAATCCTAACCTATCCAGTCAGTAATAGAAGTACCAACCAATAGAAGATTCCTGGATGTGAGAACATGAAAGACCTGTGTACAATTTGTTTCATCGCATGCATTATTGCGATGGCTTTCCTGGCAATGCCTGTAACAGCAGCAATTAATACGGTTTCCCTGGGTGGGACCGCGTTTATCGGTGAGCAGGGACTCGATATCCGGTCCACTGGTGTTACTACAGGTTCGACGATTGCATGGTTTGGGAATGCGAACGTGCAAACGGGTGCACCAATGACGTCCTACCTGGTAGACGATGCCGGGAACTACTACATCGCGCCATCATCATTTATCGGGAAAACCGGACCCTGGTTTACATTTCCCGGGAGAAAACTTGCATTTTACGTTGAAGAACCGTCCCTGAGCCTCCAAATTTACGATGAGACCCTGGACTTCCAGGTGGTGGGGACCTCTCGCTGGGTACCAAAAGGGGACATGATTGGATTCCGTGTCGTTTCGAACATCTACCAGATGACAAACCGGCCCGGAGTAGCGGGTGCACCGGTTACAATCCGCATCCGTTCTCCTGATGGAGCGGAATATACCTCGGTATCCGGCAACAGCCTCGTGGATATCCCTGTCGGGGCATCACCGTATTCTACCGGCCCTGTCTGGAGCACCGGATCCTATTCTTCCGGAATCTATTCGGTCTGGGCGGAATGCAACGCAAACAGCATGAATGATAATTATAATGTACCTGGTAAAACGATTACCCCGGTAGAATCCCCGGGCAACCTGTTGATCCAGAGCGTCAACCCGCTTATAACATCCTCCGTGACATCCACAACCGTGGTCCCGGTACAGACCACGCAGCCTGCACCCATTACAACAAGGGCTCCGGTAACGTTTCCGGTGACAACCATCGCGACCACTGATGTGACGCAGGTGGTAACAACAAGTCCTCTACCACCCCCCACCCTGCCACCAACTCAGGTTCCTGCAACTGCATCGACGACGACCAGCCCTGCCCCCGGGGTAGTCCTTATTACTGGTTGTATTGGTGCCGGCCTGGTATTCCTGGTATGGCGGGATCCCCGGTAATTCCCCTGCATCAACAGGAGGACATCACCCCTATTCACTAACCTTTTTTAAAAGCAGAACTAATGGGATTTCATGAACCTAGGTACGACCATTATCAAGTGCCGTCATAGTGTCAGGAAGTTTAAAGACACGAAAATTGATGAATGGATAATCCGGGATGTGCTTGAATGTGCGAGGCTTGCCCCTACAGCCATGAATATCCAGCCCTGGCTTTTTGGCACGATCACAGACCCTGAACTGAAGAAAAAAATTGCGGGTCTTACGGATCATGGAAAATTTATTGCCGATGCCCCGGTCTGCTTTGCGATATTCGGAGAAAAGGCAGCAAAATATTATCTTGAGGACTGCTCCGCTGCCACTGAAAATGTGATCCTCGCACTCCACTCCTACGGTATCGGCTCATGCTGGGTTGCGGGTGATAAAAAGGACCATGCGGAACCCGTCAGAAAACTTCTCAATGTGCCTGAGGCATATACCCTCGTCTCACTCGTCCCTGCCGGGTTTGCTGCTGACATTACCCTCCCTGAGAAAAAGGAGATCGGCGCTGTCACGTTCTCTGATATTTATCACGAGGATTGAGTACCATGACCGGTATGTGAGGGTGTCCCTGGACATGCCCTTCCGGGACCGCAATGAACCAGCACAAGATTGCCGGGGCAATGAATATCGGTTTTTTCAGCCCGTTGTTTCGTGTACAGGTTGGACAGATTGACCCCCATATCACCTGCATCGTGTATTGCCTGAAAGGCAACAGGGGGAAAAAGGCCATGGAATTAATGAAGGCAGGTAGTTTTCTGGGGAACTATAACCTATCCGGGGGAATTACCGGTTGGAAAGAGGCCGGCGTGCCGACGGTGCCCTGAAAATGCGGTTTCCCATACTATTCGGGTATAGTGGACACTTTGTAGACCCTGCGCCTCTTTTTGTGATGTGCGGTCATTCAGATTGGATTGTGTTGCCAGCTGGAATAAAGATCTGCTTCCCGTACGTCCTGGTTAAGTAAGTCTTAACATCACGCACTTCACATTCCTCATTGGATGAAGAAGCCCGTTTTGCAGGTGGCGCTCGATCTCTTAGAACTGGACCGGGCACTTGTAATTGCGAAGGAATCTGTTCTTGGCGGTGCTGACTGGATTGAGGCTGGCACCCCGCTGATAAAAAGCGAGGGTATGGCAGCAGTCCGTGCCCTGGCAAAACAGTTCCCGGACCATACCATTGTCGCCGATATGAAAGTGGCTGATACCGGTGCAATGGAGGTTGAAATGGGAGCAAAGGCGGGTGCGGACGTGGTTTGCCTTCTCGGAGATGCTGATGATGCGGTCATTGCCGATGCCGTGAGGGCGGCGTCTGCCTTCGGTGTCCGCTTGATGGCAGACCTGATCAATACTCGTGACCCGGTGACCCGGGCGAAAGAGTTGGAGGCCCTGGGTATTGATATTATCGTGGCCCATGTCGGGATTGACCAGCAGATGGTCGGAAAAAGTTCCATTGACCTCCTCACCTCGCTGGTCGGAAATCTCACGGTCCCCATCGCTGTTGCCGGGGGACTCGACAGCGGCACCGCTGCAGAGGCGGTCAGGTCAGGTGCTGATATTGTGATAGTTGGGGGGTGGATCACCCGTTCTGCAGATGTGAAGTCAGGCACCAGCCGGATAAGGGCTTCAATTGACGCTCCAGGTGTTGGAGTTCCAAGGGGACATCAGGCAGGGGAGGATGTCCGTGCCATCTTCCAGAAGGTCTCGTCCCCTAACATATCTGATGCAATGCACCGCAAAGGGGCGATGAATGGCATTTTTTCACTGTGCGGGGATGTGAAGATGATCGGGCAGGCAGTTACCGTGCAGACATTTGCAGGGGACTGGGCAAAGCCTGTCGAAGCGATCGATGTGGCAGGGTCCGGGGATGTAATCGTGATAAATAATGACGCCGGGACCCATGTCGCACCCTGGGGTGAACTTGCCACCATGAGTTGTGTGACAAAAGGAATTGCAGGTGTGGTGATTGATGGTGCCGTCCGTGATGTCGATGATATCAGGCGGTTACAATTCCCTGTCTTCGCAAAGAGGCAATTGTCCCGAATGCCGGTGAACCCAAGGGACTGGGTGAGATTAATGCAGAGATCTCGTGTTGCGGCCAGGTGGTCAGGCCGGGAGACTGGATTATCGGGGATGAGAGCGGGGTCGTGGTGGTGCCGAAAGAACGTGCATATGAAGTTGCCCGCCGTGCCCTTGAGGTGAAAAAGACCGAAGAGCGTATCAGGGAAGAGATCCGCCGCGGGAGCACCCTGTCACAGGTTTCTTCGCTCGTAAAGTGGGAGAAAAAAAGATAGTCCGGGTCCTGTTTACCGGAATACCGCGTCAGCTGAAGACCTTCGCTTCCAGCAATGACCCCCCCTGGGAGAGGATGCGGCTGACTGCCTCCTCGACATGGTCAACCCTGATGATCAGTACTGCTGCTTCTTTTCCGCTGTATGCATAGGCATATTCCATATTGATCCCTGCCTCTCCGAGGAGCTCCGCAATCTCGAAAAGGCCGCCGGGCTGGTCTTTCATTTTAACCGCGATCACATCGGTAAACGCCACGTTATAGCCAAGCGAAGTGAGTTTTTTGAACGCCTTGTCGGGCTGGTTGACCAATGCCCGCACGACCCCGAACCCGTCTGCCTCTGCGATGGAAAATGCGAGGATGTTAATTTTATCCTCCTGGAATGCCTTTGCAATCGATGCCAGCCTTCCGGGTTTATTCTCGGAAAACACCGAAATCTGCCTGATGATATAGTTCTTTACGTCCATAGTTACAGATTCCTCCTGTCAATAACCTTCTTTGATTTACCTTCGAACCGTGGTAATGAGCCTGGTTCGACCAGCTCTATATTCACACTAACATTGAGCGCATTACGGAGCTTATGCTCTACCTTGGACCTGATCTGCATCAGGTCATTAATTTTATCTGAGAATGCATCTTTTGAGATCTCGACCCGCACGAGCATGTCGTCCAAGGCTCCCCGGCGGTCGACGACGATCTGGAAATGCTGCCCGACTTCGGGGATCGACATCAGCGTGTGTTCTACCTGGGACGGGAAGACGTTGATCCCCCGTATTATCAGCATATCATCGACCCTTCCCTGTATGCGCCTGATACGCGGGTGGGTCCGCCCACACGGGCAGGGCTCTTCGTCAAGGACGGATACATCCCCGATCTTAAACCGGATCATCGGGAGTGCCTCTTTCTGGAGCATCGTAATTACGAGTTCTCCCCGCTCTCCCGGGGCAATAGTCTCACCGGTATCCCTGTCAAGCACCTCGACGAGGGCGAGGTCAGACCATACGTGGAACCCTTTCTGCTCTGTGCATTCAATAAACATGGGGCCCGAAAGCTCGCTGGTACCATAGACGTCATAAGCCCTGATACCAAGCCATTCCTGTATTCGCGACCTCATTACGTCAGTCCATGGTTCTGCACCAAGGATGCCTGTTTTAAGGTCCGTATCTTTCTTAATGCTTATGCCCATCTTTTCGGCGACTTCCCCCATATGGAGAAGATACGAAGGTGTACAGCAGATTGCGGTCGCATGAAGGTCCTGCATGAGTTCGATCTGCCGTTCGGTATTCCCGACACTTGTGGGGAGCACCGTGGCCCCGATCCGCTCTGCACCATAGTGGAGTCCGAGGCCCCCGGTGAACAACCCGTACCCGTAACTGACCTGTATTACGTCGCCGCGCCCGAGTCCGCACGAGGAAAGGCCCCGTGCCAGCGAGTTGGTCCAGTTGTCGAGATCATGCTGGGTATATCCGACGACGGTCGGTTTACCTGTCGTGCCGGATGAGACATGATAGCGGACAAGGTCGTCCCTGGAAGCTGTAAAAAGATGGTCCGGGTAATTATCCCGGAGGTCAGCCTTAAACATAAACGGGAGTTTTTTCACGTCGGAAAGCGTGGTTATGTCATCGGGATGGACATTTGCCTGTTTCATCCGCTCGTGGTAGAACGGAGAAAAGCTGTATAGCCTGTATACCAGGGTCTTAAGAAGGCGGTACTGGAGTTTCCGGAGGTCCTCTCGGGGCATAGTCTCGATCTGCTGGTCCCAGTTCACCACGTTACATCTCACCCCTTCGATCGATGACCCGTTTTGCCTTGCCCTCAAACCGCGGGAGGGACCCGGGTTCGACCAGTTTTACCGATGTCCGGAGTTCAAGCACGTCCCGCAGGGATTTTACGACCTTCGCCTGGATCCTGGCAAGGTCCTGGAGCTCGCCGTGGAAATACTCGCGGTTCATCTCAACTTCAATTGACATCTCATCGAGATGGTTCATACGGTCGATATACACCATGAACTGGTTACCCACCTCTGGCAGGGAGAGGAGGACGTGTTCAATCTGTGAAGGGAAGACGTTTATTCCCCTGATCACTAGCATATCATCACTTCTGCCGGTAATCCTGCCGATTTTCTGCATTCGCCCGCAGAGGCAGCCATCATCCATCCGGAAGGTCACGTCACCGGTCCTGTACCTGATCAACGGCATCGCCTCCTTCAACAGGGGTGTTACAACGAGTTCTCCCCGCTCCCCGTCACCCAGCACCTCACCCGTCTGCGGGTTGATAATTTCTACAAGATAGTAGTCATGCCATATGTGAAGGCCATCCCGCTCCATGCATTCGAAGGCAACACCGGGCCCGAACAGTTCAGAAAGGCCGTAGGAATCATATGCCGTCACCCCGAGTTTCTCTTCCAGCTCTGTTCTCATCGATTCTGACCATGGTTCGGCTCCAAAGATCCCGGTCTTTAACGAAGGGAGGTCTGCATGCCGTTCTTCCGCGACCTCTGCAAGATGCATGGCGTAACTGGGTGTGCAGTGGATTGCCGTAACGCCGAAATCCTGGATCATCTCAATCTGTCGTGTTGTGTTACCCGTTGCACTCGGGATCACGGTCATCCCGATCTTTTCAGCCCCGTAGTGGAACCCGAGACCCCCGGTAAACATGCCGTAATTGACCATGTTCTGGAATATGTCATCCACCCCGAGTCCGACCATCGTCATGTTCCGGGCGATAAGTTCTGCCCAGGCCTCCAGGTCATTCCTTGTATAAGCGACTACGGTAGGTTTTCCGGTTGTCCCTGAAGTGGTATGGATCCGGACTACCTGTTTAAGCGGTACTGCCAGAAATCCAAACGGGTACCCGCTCCGGAGGTCCTGTTTCTTTGTAAACGGAAGTTTCCTGACATCTTCGAGGGTACGGATGTCTGAGGGGTGGATCCCTGCTTCAGAGAATTGTTTCCGGTAAAATTCTACATTCTGAGTGCTTTTCAAGGTTTTTTTCAGCCGTTTCAGCTGGAGCGTTGCCAGTTCATCCGGCGCCAGCGTCTCTTTACCCTTATCCCAGAACATGACTGGCCTCTCCTCCCGGAAACGTTCTGCCCATACATGATCTTCCCGCTGTTATTCGGATTTTCATACCTTCACCCAATATAAATACCTGCTAAATCCTGCAAAAAAATAATATTATCGTGGCGTGTATAAAAGCTTGTCAAAACCTAGCATGGTCTTGGGGACCAAAGTGGTGCCTGTTGCGTGGAACCGTTGATGCATGACGGTTTAAAATAAGCCAATTATGGCTTTTTTTAACACCCGGTTATTATCAGGCGTTCATTCAATAATCTGCCTATATCGTTACGGGTCTGGGGGTAAGGGCAAAAAAACGATGCCTTAATTTATTGGTATCGCGCTGTTAATAGCTATAGAGGCAAAATATTGGCTTTTTAGGAAAGGAATCACGTGGATGTCCCCTGGCTTGTTGTGGCCGGTTTTTT
>Ga0194040_1000109_pt1 | contig 21619 bp, 19 predicted proteins | sample JunL2210m_MetaG_FD_148973 | JGI IMG/M metagenome (GOLD analysis project Ga0194040, IMG submission 148973) | Anoxic zone freshwater microbial communities from boreal shield lake in IISD Experimental Lakes Area, Ontario, Canada - Jun2016-L227-10m | ecosystem: Environmental > Aquatic > Freshwater >... | reverse complement strand
TTTTCGATAATACCCTGGTTGAAGAAGACCTTCAACGGCTGTCGGGCATGTTTTATACCGATGTTAACATGTATTCCTCAACGGGACTTATGATGTTATCGAGCCGGCCCCAGATTTTTGATGAAGGACTTATCTCGAGAAGAATAAATCCACTGGCCTATGCCGATCTTAAAAAGAACCGACAGTCGGCTTTCTTCCAGGATGAAAAGATTGGAGCGTATAATTATTCTTCAGCTTACTTCCCGTTATATAATGATAAAAATGAGTTATTGGCGTATGTTAATTTACCCTTTTTCTCCCGGCAGGAAGATCTGAAAAAGGAGATCAATGATTTTCTTATTGCCTTTATGAATCTGTACATTTTATTCATCCTGATAAGCGCATTTATCTCGGTTGCCATTTCCCGTTATCTTTCAGCTCCTCTTGGTATACTGGTCAGCAGGATGGAGGACTTTAAACTTGGGAAGCGCAATGAAAAAATCCATTGGAACAACCATGATGAAATCGGGCGGCTGGTTGAGGAGTATAATCGATTGATCGACGAACTGGCATTCAGCGCCGATCAGCTGGCCAAATCGGAACGGGAGAGTGCATGGAGGGAAATGGCAAGACAGGTTGCGCATGAGATAAAGAATCCTCTGACGCCAATGAAACTTAGCGTTCAGCATCTGAGTAAGGTATGGAATGACAAAGCGGAAGATTTTAACCTGAGGCTACAGCGGTTTACGAAGATAATGACTGAGCAGATTGACTCACTTTCTGTTATTGCCACAGAATTTTCAGATTTCGCTAAAATGCCCCTGCCGTTTACTGAAAAACTTGATCTCATTGAAATCATAAACTCGGTGATATCATTGTATATTGGCCATGAGAATATTCAAATAGTACTGACCTCATCCGAAGAATCTGCCTTTATCTATGGAGATAAAAAGCAGATTGTAAGGATTTTCACAAATCTCCTGAACAATGCGACTCAGGCTATCGGTACAAAGGGAAAAGGCCTTGTTAATATTTCAGTTCAAAAGCATGAAAATCAGTATAGTATTGGCATAGAAGATAACGGAAAAGGAATTACTGACGAAATTGCAGAAAAGATTTTCCTTCCCAACTTCACTACTAAATCAGGCGGGGCCGGTTTAGGCCTGGCAATTGTCAGGGGAATAATCAGAAGTATGGGAGGGGATGTTAAATTTGTACCAGGAAAAGACGGAGCAGTCTTTACGATAACCATCCCGCTTCAATATGACGCAACATCATTCTGAACAGAAAAAACCATTTTTGCATTGGTTGTTGATCGCAATTATTTTAATGACGGGGTGCATTCACGAAAAACCCTCGGAAAAAAGTATTTCCTTCCCGGGGCAATCCTGGCAGAGGTACAATATCCTGAAATATGAATTTCCAATAAACGAAATGGGAAAATCTTATGATGTTGTTCTTGAACTGCGGTTGTCAAGAACATTTGCCTATGATGAGTTTCCCTTGAATATGGTCCTTGACACACCTTCGGGGGAAGAACGAATTAAAGAATACCTTTTGCAGGTTAAGAATAAAAATGGTTCATTTACAGGGACATTAAACGGTGATACCTGCCTTACGCGTTTGGTCCTTAAAAGGAACCTCTATTGTTCCCGGAAAGGGATCCTTAAAGTTGAGATTGAGAATCTTAATCCACGGATGGAAACCGAAGGGATTTACCGGGCCTCACTCATTCTTATTCAACGCTGAGAGAAACTTTACTGCCTTCGCCTTATCAAGTTTGATCTGGTTAACCAGCTGTTCAAGATCTCTGAATTTTTTTTCCTTCCTGATAGCCCTGATGACCCTGATCGAAATCTCCTCACCGTAAATATCATCTGAAAAATCAAGAATATTGACTTCGATAACAAGATGAGTTCCGCCAATTGTGGGGCGGTAACCTATATTACATAAACCGAAAAACTCTTTCTCCCTCAGCATCACGCTCACCAGGTATACTCCGTTAGGGATTACCGGCGGATGTTCTTTTGGGGGGATAATATTGGCGGTGGGGAAACCAAGGCTGCTCCCTAAATGTTTGCCGTGAACAACAATCCCACGGATACTGCTTTCCTTTAAGGATTGCCTGGCTTGTTTAGTCTTGCCGACCTTCAGGGGTTTTGAAGAAGATGATAATTTGTACCCGGAATTCATCGGGTTCAAAGCTACGTAAAAAGAGCTTAAACTAGATTGGGGGCTGATCTTTTTTGCTCGCCTTTTTAATCATGAAAAGTTCCCACACAGCATAGAAATAATGGGCCCATACCCCCGCAAGCATGATGATCAGGGTAATGATCATCCATAAAGGAGCTATAGGGGTCCATAGTTCGCGGGAAGGTACTTCCGCCTTGTAATACTGCTTTGGCACGCCCCAGTTTATGCTTGAAGTCCCCTGGACAAATCCGTACTTTTCGTTTTCCTCTATTTTTGCAATAATTTTAAGATTGCCCAGTGTATCACCCACAATATCCGCGGGAAATTCTAAGCTTCCTTTTCCCTGTTCATCAAGTGCAACTTCTCCTATTTTCAGTAAACTGAACAGGCGGGGAACATACAGGATCACTGTTTCTTTCGGCAGGGCGACTTCCTGTCCTTTGGCGTCTTTGCGGGTGCCGATGACGTTCAGGTAACGGATGGAATCCTGTACATTGAAGGTCAATCGCAACCTGGCCGGTTCGGCGCTGAAAGTTGCCGACGCTGAATTGTATTTTGGAGTGCCGCCAAATTTGGCGGTATAGCTGATCATGCCGTCTTTCCCCGGATGCAGTTTATTGATTACGACATTGAGAGATGCATTCCCGTCCTGGTCGGCAACTGCAGTTCCCAGGAGAACGAGCTTATCATCCTGGGTGGAATAAAAATCGATCTTAGCACCCATCAGCCCGTATGTGTCGCTCTCTCTTTTGACGAAAATGTTTGCCGTAAGGCAAATGGAATCGTTGGAAGTACATAAATAGGAAAACGTCAGGCGGGACTCCTGAACAGCGCTGCTGTCACCTTTAGCCTGGGCCTGCATCAGTGAGGGGACGAACAGTATCGTGATCACTGCCAGGGTGAGAATTTTGTATAAATTTCTTTTCATGATTTCCTTGGATGAACGGATTTATACTAAAACGTCTTCCGGTTTGGCTTCCTGTGTATTGCCTCCAACACTGACAATAGGGATGAATTTGGAGGCCAGTGTGAAGAGCAGGCAGAAAAGCGCTATGCCTGCAGCTGTGAGGCTCCATTCAACCCAGGTTGACGAATAAATGCTCCATTCGATCCTGCTGTCCTGAATCGGAAGGTAAGGAGACTGAAGGGTTGGAACAACGATGAGGTACCGGTTTAACCAGAGTGCAATGATAACAACCACGGCAGTCAGCGTGATGTTCGGAATCGTGCGGAATTTTGCAATACCTACAACAATTAATGGCAGTAATACACCGACATAGTTTGAGATAATAAATGGCCAGTAGAATTCCTTAAAAAGAAGCTGGATAAGAAGTTCGTCGTTTTTCTCGGAGCCATACCATTTCGTAAGGTAATCACTGAAAGTGAAATAACCGAAAAATGCCGCCAGAACAAGCATTATCAGTCCTACCGACACAAAATGCTGCTTAGTTATATATTGTTCGAGATGGTAAACTTTTCTGAAAAACCACATTGCAAGAATGAGTACGGCACTTCCCGAGTAAACCGCCGCGATGACGAAATAGGGGCCAAAAATCGTACTATGCCAGCCGGGCTGAAGAGTCACACTGAAGATCCATGCCAAAACAGAGTATACAATGATCGCGATAGCGATGACCATGGTTGCCATAATATCTGTTGCCCTCTGGAGTCTTTTCTTTTGCTCCTCGGTGCCGGTATATCCCAGCGAGAGTGTTTTATAAAGCTTTTTTCTCCATTTGGGGAGCTGAAGTTCTTCAAAGTCCCTCATGTTTGCAATGTCTCTTAAAATGGCCAGGTACAGAAAAATAAAACAGCCGAAGATATCTGTTGAGATCGCAATGACGTCCCAGGTGATCGGAGACTGTATCCTCCCGTGAAGTATAAGATAATGGAGTTTGTCGAGCCTTCCGATACACAGCAGGATATAACATGGGCCAATCAGAAGGGAGATGACGGTAATAAATTCAGCCATTCTTATAATAGGCTTTCTCCATGCAGTTTTAAAGAGGTGCAAGGTGCCCGAAATAAGGGCGCCGGCATAGCTGACACCCATAAAAAAAATGAAGTTTACAATGTAAATGCCCCATACAACATTATCCCGCATCCCGGTCACAACATGGCCTTTGGTCACCTGCTGGATGAAAGCATAAAGACCTAACCCTATTACGGCAAGCAGGAAAACTATCCATGCATAACCCTGGATGCCTGTTCTTTCAATCTGAGGAGCAAACTCCTTCAGCATGGTTTTTTCATTATTTTCCATGGCTACAGCTTATGTTTTTTTGCGTAAGGCGTATTCAAATATCTGTTTTTAACACTCTCGTCCAGATCATTAAATCCACGATCTACAGGGAACTGGCGGTCAACGGGCGGAAGATAATATACACAGGGCCTTGTTCCGAGAACCTCGAGGTAGCGGTATCCGGCACGGTCGCGAATCAATTCACTGAACTGAAAGGTTTCCGTACCATTGGTAACAGTATCCTCATCCACATCACCAAAATAAATAACCCCCATTGGGCATGCCGAAACGCAATAGGGTACTTTCCCTACACGGATCAGATCGGGGCAGAAATCACATTTGGAAACAGTGCCTTCCTTGCCCGGGCTGCTGGCTTCGGGCGAGTAAGGTTCTTTGTCCTCGTCAAATTCAGGATAATGTTTCCATGCAAACACCCTCGTCGAATAAGGGCACCCTGTCATACAGAATTTACATCCGATGCAGCGGTTATTATCAATCAATACAATGCCATCTCTGCGCTTGAATGTGGCTCCTACCGGGCAAACGCTAACACATAAGGGGTTGTCGCAATGGAAACAGGGCTTGGGGAACCAGTAAGGCGATGTTTTTTCGGAATCCTGCAGAAGGTAAACCTTCATAAACTCCTGGCTTTTTGGAAGATGATGGGCTCGCTGGCAGGCCTGAACGCATTTGCGGGCATTTTTGCACTTTGCCAGGTCTATCACCATAACGAATTTCTTTCCGGGAATCCCAAGGTGAGATTCTTCCACGGAAACCCGCGGAAGTTTCAGCATAGCCTTATCAACTTCCATGATCTCGCCATTGGTTGTCATGACTTTTACCTTTTCTCCGCTGCCTGGTGTTTCGGAATATGCTTTCAGCATGCCTCCGCCTGCCGCTGCTGCTGCCCCGGCCAGTAAGCCCTTTTTCAGGAACTGCCGCCTGGAATTCTTTTTGTTGTTCAGTTCTTCTTCCACGATCAATGAATATTATAAAGGGTTCAATGATATCCGTTAATAATGCTTTTAAAATTACTTATAGCTGTTTTACCGAAAGTGCAGAAATAAATATGAATACACATGAAGATAGTCACCATGAATCCGCAGAAAAGATGCAACAGGTCTGTATAATCCAGTCCGCTGATCCCTATAAGGCTGTTCACGGTAATTTCGGGATATAATAATCCTAAGCCTGAGAGAATAACCAAGGGAAGTATTACGTACATAACGGCCACATAAGAAAACTGCTGAAGGGGATTGAATTTCGACTCTAAAGTAACCGGGAAAGGAGCCGCTTCCTTCTTGAAAACGCCGATAGTGTAGTGGTGAAACTGGGTTTTCAGACGGGAAAAGAAGCCATTGACCTCAAACACATAATAGGAACCGTTTTTCGTAAACAGGTTGCCGACAAAAAAGAGAATATAATTAAATGACAAAAGAACTCCCGCTACATTATGAATAGCCACGGCGGCCCTGAATTTGACCATTATGGTCGGATTTGAGAACTGGATGCTCAGGCCGGTTATGATCAATGTGAGGCAAAACAGGGCATTCAGGATATGCCACAATCTGATCCAGACCGGGTACAGGTATAATGGTTCATTATGATTTTCCATGGTCAGTGAGATTTTTGGATGCGTATAACAGCATGAATCAGGATTACAAGTAAGGTAAGCGCAAAAAGCGCAAGGCTGATGATATTGAGCGTATTGTTCTGGTCGGGGCCTATTGTTGATGTTTCACTTAGGAACAAGCCTTTAAACCATCCTTTTGTTTTAATGTTTTCCTGTATCTGGTATTTAAAGAGGGAAGCATAAAGGATTGAATTTTTTGCATGGCATGATTCACATTTTTTTACAGCCAGGTTTTTTGGTACTATCTGATGGGCAACAATGAGTGTGTCTTTATTCTGGGCATGGCACTCAATACAACGTACATTGGTAAAATGCGATGCCTGGTTGGGGAGCCATTCGTGTTTGACCAGAATATTCGGTTTCTCTTTGTTTGTAAGCAATTCATATTTGGTGATATCACTGTGGCAACTAAGGCAGATCAGGTTATCATAAGTAATTGTTTCTTTCAGGTTTTCATTCGTCCTTGCATTGATCTTATAGGTATGTGGATTATGGCACATCCAGCAGGTAAAATCAGTGCTGTGTTTTTGGGAATGAACGCTGGCCATGAAATTCGAATCGATTTTTTCGAATTGAAATTTGGCATATTTTTCATCTCCGCCATGGCAATCGAGGCAGTTGGCCTTTGATTCCATACGCAGGTTTCCCGAATGAGGGAAGGTGCCGTATTCTTCAGAATGGCAATCAGTACATTTGAAACCCTTGTGATTAGAAACGTAAAATTCATCCCGTTTGATAATTAGCTCCGAGTACATTCTTTTATTAACCATTTTTTTAGACTCAGCATTTTCGTAAGTGTATTTCGACTGGCCATGACACTTCAGACATTGTTCATTCGTCTCGGAGTTTTTGAACTTTGTCATATCAATTTTTTCCTGAACTTCATGTTTGTCTGTTTGTTTTGCATCGGCCGACGAATCGGAATGTTTCGCAAGGGCAAATGCAATGGCAAAGCAGAGTAAAAGAACAAGTACAACCCATGCAGGACGGATATTTGCTCTGTATATCATAGCAGGGAACAGTTATTAATGGTGAAAATTCAACGGCTTAAAATAAATGGGTGTTTACTGATAATTACAGCAAACACCCATTATATTATGTAATTACATCGAACTGATTATTTTTTCAGTGTACGCATGAATGCAACCAAAGCCCAACGGTCATTGGCTTCGGGGATTTTCTTTTCATAAGCAGGCATTTCATCACGACCTTTGCTTGTCTCGAAAAACAAATCTCCGTCAGACTGTCCCTGGAAAGCAGCAGCTGTGAAGTCACCTGGATTGGTTTTCAGTGAAGCGGCCTTGGGCCCGTCGCCGAGGCCTTTGCTGCCGTGGCATGATTTGCAATGTTTTGCCCAAAGGTCTTTTCCATTACTGATTGTACCTGCATCCTTAAGGTTTACAGTACTTTTTGCAGATTTTGCAGCAGCAGGAATATCCCAGGGTTTTTTAGCCTGAGCATTGGTATTACCTGCGATGAAGAAAACAGCAATCACCATAGTGATCACGATTGTAATAATTTTCTGTGTTGTTTTCATAATTGTATTTGTTTATTAATAAGGTTTCAGATTAAGGTTAGAAGCTCCACAAACGTGTGAGGTTAAAGCCAAAAAGGATATACCCGTTCCAGAAGCTGCCCGTGTTATTCTTGGCTGTGACGTACTGGGGCACAATGCCGTTGGCACAAGACATGAAGATCTGGAAAGTATGGGTGCTTGTGGAGATTTCCCATCCAAGGCTAACGTTTTGGTAAGGGGCAACTCCGCTTTTGATCGAAAGCCAATGATTGGGAGATTTCACTACAAAAGCCGGGTCGTAGTTGACAACGATGGGTTGTTCGAATGACAGGATGACAGATGATTGAGGGCTGACTTTCAGTCGGCCAAGTAATGAAAAGGAAGCAACATCGTTTGTTGGAGCTACGCCATTTGTAACCGTTGTATCGACTTTGTTAAAATGTGAGTAAGACAGGCCAACCTGCATTGAGAACATTTTGCAGAACCGGCGGGCAAACATGAATTCATGGTACCATGAAAACCGGTCAGAAAATTTGTAATCCATTCCGTACCCGGTATTGCTTGTTTTGGTATCAAGGCCGAGATCTCCATAGTATGCTATGGTGAGAGGGCAACCACCTTTTCGCTGATGCAAAAAGGTATATTTCACCTGGAGGTCCTGGACCATATAATTTTTAGTGGTCCCAATACCGATCATAAGATTTTTAATTGGGGTAAAATTAAGACCAAGCCTGATATTCGATGCGCCCCATAAACCATAAATGTCCTTGATCCCGCTCTGAATGTTTCCGAAACGGTGCTGGAGAATGAATTCAAGGGTTTTGGCGGGTGTAACGTTAACGGTTTGGTAATCCATGAAGATCCCGCTTTCAAACGGACTTTTTTCCAGGGGTTTTTTAGCAGGCTGGGCCGAAGCAGAATCCGCTGCTTCCTGTGAGAAAGCCACAACAAGACCCGAGAAAAATAACAATATGCTGAGGAAAACCTTTTTGATTGTCATAGTAAATGTTTTATTCATGTTAGTACTTAATTGTTTAACGCACCTTGGTTGATCCAGTTCTTGATAAGCCCGGCCTGGGTTGCATCGCAGTATGACGACATAGATCCGGTGGATACTTTCTGATACAATACGCTTGAACCGGCATTCCCGGCAACAACGAGGTTATTGCTCATCAGGCTCTCGTAAGAACTTCCTGCAGCGAGGTCGGGAACCGGACCCCCTGTTCTGTGGCATGTACAACCGCCGTTAAAAATCGGCTGAATTTGAGTTGCGTAAAGGACCGGGGTACTGGGCGAGGGGACGTCCGGATATATTTTGGCGTATTCGCAGGCCACCAAAGTATAAAGTACCAGAACAACAGATAAAAGGTTAATTAACTTTTTCATTTTTCAATGTTTGTGGTTAATAATATGAATTTGGAAATTTTTAACTTTTATGAAAAAAGGCTTCAGGATTGCTTTTCCTGAAGCCTTTTTTGATACAGTACACAAGGACTACGGTAATGTGTTCATGTAGGCAATGCCTGCATTCAGCATATCCCTTGTATAAACATAATTGTGTACGCCCATACTGCGGTCAGCATCGACCATGCACCAGTTCCAGTATACCGAAAGCTGGATCTGGGTGAATTTCTTGGGTTTGGTTGCACTGATGGGTCCTTTGAGGATGCCAGTGTTCGTGTCGAGAACATTCTTCTGGGCCAGTTTAACCTTGAGGGTCTGGAACAAAGCTTCAATTTCACTTTGCCTTCCGTTAAGGTTAAAAGTTGTTCCGATGGATGAATGACAAGGCCTGCAAGCTGCAACGTTGTCACCTGTTTCGGCACTGCTCATGGTGAGGGTGTGGCCGCCAACGGCTTCGCCCTGGGCGGGGCCCATATGGCAGTTACGGCAGGTTGCATTGGTTTTGTGATTTGAGGTTCCAAAAGCGGAAGATCCCATTTCAAAAGCGCCTTTACCGGCAAGCATAAGGAATTGTGGCCCATGGTGCGGTCCCCAGCGGGTGCTGGTTACCGATAATGAGTCGGTGCCTTTAGGATTGGTGACCCAGGGAGAATTCAATCTTGCCTGGTGGCATTTGCCGCAAAGGTTTGAGGTGCCATCTGTACCACCGGGAATAGTAACTGTAAGGTCGATGGAAGAAGTTGAGTCAATATAAGGATGAACAGGCTCAACGTTTCTCAGCGCCCAGTCGGCCGGGGTATAAGTGCTGTGAATTGTATGACAGGTGCGGCAATTGATAGGAGCAGCATCATTATATGCCTGAGTTACACTGGAACCTGTCTGAAGTTTTTCAAGGAATCCTTCATGGCTGTGGCAGCCCGAGCAACCAGAACGTGCAGCTTCGATAATTGTGCTTGCGGAAGCATGCCTCGAAGCGTCATACTGGAATATTTTTACAATTACGGTATCCCCGAAATTATGGCAAAGGGTGCAGGTTGCGTTGGCATCCTTTCCATTTGTTCCGTTGGCACCAGCAGGACCCTGGGGGCCTTCCTTGGTACAACCGATAAAAATAAGACCGGAAACTGCCATAACCATGATTCCCGATAGAACTAACATGAGTAATTTTTTCATATTCTTTCAGTTTTTGTTAATTAATAAATGCATTTATGATAGCAGACAATGGTGCAATAATCTTGCACGACAAAAATATCGAACTTAATCTGTGATAAACTTAACAGGTGGGTGAGATTTGTTTCTGAACGAAATGATATGCCTCAATACTTCATTGATATATGTCAATGGTTATATAGGTCGATATCATCTGTTTAATGAAATTTTTCTCAGCCGGTCTCGCTGATCTGTTTTAGTTGCTTGATATTTAGTATGTCAAACAGGTTCCCATCTACCGAAAGGATGCCTTCTTCCTTGAATTCCTTAAGTATCCTGATGGCACTTTCCTTCGACATCCCTGAAATATCGGCAAGGTCCTGGCGGGAGATCGTCATATTGAAAGGGTTTGCACAGTATATTTTCTCGGAAAGGTAAAATAAGGCATCGGCAATGCGCCCGTGCATTTGTTTTTGCGTCAGGCTGATCACCTGTTCAAAATTAAACAATGTCTGGTTTGAAAGACGTTTTATAAAGTCCTCCGCAAAATCAGCATTTGCACGGATGAGCTTCTTAAATATATTGGTATCTACGAGGCAGGCAGTTGAATCTTCAACAGCTGATGCTGAGTAATAATGTTTGTTGTCGATGTAGACCCCGGGTCCAAAGATATAATCCACAGGTTTGACCAGGGAGAGAATGAGGTTTTTACCGTAACCCTCGATGTAGATTTTGGCCAGGCCTGAAGTAACGCAAATAAAATGTGAAGAAGGGGTCCCCTGCTTGAACATGATCTCACCTGCTTTGTATGCAACATGGAATCTGCCTTTATTTATAAGTTCAAGTTCGTCAGCCGTCAGGCTTTTAAAAATGGAGGATTTGCAGTTGCAGTCTGCACAGTTTGAAAAAAACACAGGTTTTCCGTTCATTCTTTCTCCGTAAAGTCGAACCGAGCCCCGGATTTTACGTTATAAGCTTTGATAATGATACGTAAAATTCAGTCAGTTCATTAAAAATCAACATGATGCATTATGTTGATTTGACAAAAGTAGGAAAAGAATTGACAAAAAACAAAAATTCACTCACTTTTTATCAATTGAATTATTGAGGAAAATCAATCTGGCAGATTCTGATTATCTGAAATATACTCTGCAATCTGGACTGCGTTTGTTGCCGCTCCCTTCCTCAGGTTATCGGCAACCACCCATAAGTTGAGGGAATTTGGCTGGCTTTCATCCCGCCTTATCCTGCCAACAAAAACATCATCTTTCCCTTTTGAAAAAAGAGGCATGGGGTAAAGGTTTTGAGAAGGATTGTCCTGGACAATAACACCCTGGGTGGTTTCAAGCAGGCGAAAAACATCCTCAAGCACAAAATCGCTTTCAAATTCAATGTTAACTGCTTCCGAATGGCCTCCAATCACAGGGACCCTTGCTATTGTGGCCGTGATCCTGATCGAATTGTCGCCGAGGATCTTCTGTGTTTCCCTGACCAGCTTTTCCTCTTCGGTTGTGTAACCGTTTGGGAGGAAATTACCCCCATGGGGAAACAGGTTAAGATCAATCGGGTGGGGATAGGCCATGGGGCCCTTGATCCCCCGGCGTTCATTCTCAAGCTGCCGCACTGCACGTATACCGGTACCGGTTACCGACTGGTAGGTGGCGGCAACGATTCTTTTTATACGGTATTTCCGGTGAAGCGGGGCCAAAACCATGACCAGCTGGATTGTCGAGCAGTTTGGATTGGCAATGATTTTATGTGATTTTTTCAGGATACCTGCGTTTATCTCAGGAACGATCAGAGGAATGTCGGGATCCATTCTCCAGGCCGAAGAATTATCGATCACTGTGATGCCGGCCGCCGCGTACTTTGGCGCCCATTCTTTTGAAGCTCCGGCCCCGGCACTGAAAATGGCAATCCCTGGTTGGAGGGCGATGACTTCATCATGACCGGTTACCGTATACTGCTTACCGTTGAATTCAATGAAGGAGCCTATTGATTTTGAAGAAGCCACGGGGTAAAAATTCCCCGGACGGATATTTCTTTCTTCAAGCACCCTGATGATCTCCCTCCCGACCAGCCCGGTTGCACCTACTACAGCAAGTTCCATATGGTTAAAATTGCAACAAAGATAACACAACAATTTCTGCCCCAGTATATCACTTTCAGGTTTTTGACGGATTAATGGAAGACAGAATACTGTTATTATTTAAACTACTGACCATGAAATTCATTTTGTGCTGCCTTTTTTTCTTTCCAATAGCCATAAAAGCTCAGGTAAACGATGATTTCACCGATGGTGATTTCACTTCGGATCCATCCTGGACAGGGGATACTTCAGCTTTTACAGTAAATTCAGAGCATCAGCTCAAGCTTAACTCAACCGGATCAGATACTTCCTGCCTTTCAACCCGGAGCTTAACGCTTCCGGCAATGGAGTGGTCTTTCTGGGTCAAAATTTCTTTCAACACCTCCCTGAACAATTATGCAAGGGTATATCTGGGTTCCGATTCGCCGGACCTGAAAGGATTAATAAATGCTGTGTATTTGCAGATAGGCGGATCCGGCGACAGCATACTGCTCTGCAGGCAAAATGGGAACATGCACAGTTTGCTGTTCGGATTTCCATTTCTCAGGACCAATAAATCCATGAATGTCTTCAGGATCAAAGTCCGCAGGGACTCAGGCGGATTCTGGGATCTGTTTGCCGACAGCACAGGGGGCAGGCAATTCAGCAGATATGGAAATTTCACCGACACAGGAGCGGCCCCCTCCGAATGGCTGGGAGTATTTTGCAGGTACACTTCCAGTAATTCAGCAAAAATATGTTTCGATGATTTTTATGCCGGCAGAATTCTTCTTGATACTCTTCCCCCGAAGATAATTTCATATGGTTTTTCCGACAGTTTGACGATACGGATAATGTTCAACGAATTAATAGATTCTTCATGCCTCCACAGTGATATAAAATATTCGCTTAAAAACAATCCTGAAAAACTCATTGAAGCATATATTTTAAAGGAAGAGCCGGAGATATTATTTATCAAAATAAATCAGGGTAAAAATGAATATTTTTGTGACAGCCTCAGGATACAGAATATTTCTGACTTTTCGAACAATTACCTGGCGGATACATCGGTTTTTATATGTTATTATATTCCGGGCCCATGCCGGCCCGGTGACATGGTGATCAATGAAGTATTGTTCCATCCTGATGCTTCAGGTTCAAGGTTCATTGAATTTTACAACTGTTCAACAAAGATTATCAGTTTAAATACATTGTTGGTAAGTAATTCCGGGGGCGGGAACACATCTGCTCAGCCCGGGCGGCTATGCAGCGGGGAACGGTTTCTGGCCCCGATGGATTATTATGTTGTTTCCGCCGATTCAGCAAAGCTGTGTTCGAGGTACTTTGTTCCTTCCCCAGGCAAAGTTGCCGGCCTGGAGCATTTTCCTTCAATGAATTCCGACAGCGGATATATAATGCTTCAATCGGCGGCGGATTCCATGGTGATAGACGCAATGTCGTACAATGAAAGCATGCATCTGCCATTTCTTTCCAGTACCCTCGGTGTGTCCCTCGAACGGCTGGATCCACGGGTCCCTTCAAACTGCATGGCAAACTGGCAGTCAGCTTCCGAGACATCAGGTTTTGCCAGCCCCGGTTATGATAATTCACATTATATGATTGATCCCGGTAACGGTTTGGACCTGCAGTTAAGCAGCCCCGTTTTTTCCCCTGATGATGACGGGAAGGATGATCTGTTGTTTATAAAAGTCAATAATGTAGAGGCGGGGACCCTGCTTTCGTTGAGGATCTTTGACATTAAGGGAAACCTTGTAAAAATCATAGCCGGTTCATCAACGGTTTCCGAAAACTCCCTGTTCCTGTGGGATGGTACAGGCGACAATAACCTTATTGCAGGCATGGGATATTATGTTGTTTTTGCCGAAAGTATAAGTATTAGCGGCAAACATTCCAAAGTAAAGAAGGCCGTCATCGTAGCCCATAGATTTTAGCACCCATTATGGCTTCGCATAAGCAATCGTAGCAACGGAAATGCTCACCGAGGGGATGGTTGACAATTTAGAAATACAGGCCTCCAGTGTTGCGCCTGTGGTTACCACATCATCTACCAGAAGGATTTTTAAACCTGCAAGTTTGGCGGGGTCTTTAAGGTAGAAAATGTCATTCACGTTTTTCCATCGTAAAAAGCGTGATTTATGAGTCTGGGTCTCCGTTTCATTTTTTCGCAAAAGTAACAGCGTTGTGCAGGGAATGCCCATGGACGAAGAAAGTCCTATGGCAAACTGCTCACTCTGATTGTATCCTCTTTTCAGGTATTTTTTTCTATGGAGAGGTACGGGGATAATAATTCCGGAAGAAGAAAAGGGAAGGCAATCCCTGAGTATTTTCCCGAATTCTTCACCCAGGAAAATCCCGATATCCTTTCGGCCCTTGTATTTCAATGCATGTACCAGGGCCTGAACCTTACTGCCTTTATTAAAAAGCAAATATGACGTGGCCGAAAGGATATCGACACGGCCCCAGAAGATCCGGCTTACCGGGTTGTCGCTTTGAAGATGGAAATTTGTGCGGGGCAAGTGATAACTGCATGTATCGCATAATACATGTTCGTGTTTCCAGAGGGAATTGCCGCAACCGCAGCAGATCCTTGGATAGATAAGCCCGATAAAATCATCTCCCCACATATTGCTTAATCCCCCGGCCGGGAAAAAGTGATACAGAAAACTTTATTAACATCTGGCCGGATTTTTCAAAAATTGACGTAGGTTTGATATGGTTTTCTCTTTTAACCAAAAAAATATGGATGGAACAAGGCCGACGGGGATCCTGGAAATAAATGACCTAAAAGTCAGTTTTCGCCAGGGGAAAGAGACTACTGTTGCCGTTGATGGCATATCCTTTGAAATGCATCCCTCAGAAACACTTGCAATTGTTGGAGAATCCGGATCCGGGAAATCGGTCACGGCATTATCGGTAATGAAGCTTATTCCGGATCCCCCCGGCAAGGTCGAAGCCGGAAGGATGATTTTTTTCACAAAAGACAAGCGTGAAATTAACCTGCAAAAAGCCTCTGAAAATGAGATGGCGGGCATCAGGGGAAAAGAGATTGCAATTGTTTTCCAGGAGCCGATGACCTCACTGAACCCGGTTTTTACCTGCGGGGACCAGGTTTGCGAAGTTATCCGATCGCATTTTGACATCTCCAAAACGAAAGCCGTGATGGCGACCCTCGAACTGTTCAGGGAAGTCAAACTGCCCCAGCCCGATCGCATTTTCAGGTCTTATCCCCACCAGTTATCGGGCGGTCAAAAACAAAGAATTATGATCGCGATGGCTGTAGCTTGCAATCCTTCGTTGCTTATTGCCGATGAACCAACAACAGCGCTGGATGTCACAGTCCAAAAGAAAATCCTGCAGCTTTTAAAAAAACTTCAGAGAACCCGAAAAATGGGGATTTTGTTCATTACTCATGACCTGGGCCTTGTTTCAGGTTTTGCCGACAGGGTCATGGTGATGTATAAAGGGAAAATCGTTGAACAGGGAAGTGTCTCGCAAATATTTAATAATCCCGGGCACCCGTACACTCAAGGCTTACTCGCCTGCAGGCCGCCGCTTAATGCCAGGTTGAGAAGACTGCCCACGGTATCTGATTTTATTGAAGGCGGGGGAAAAACTTCTGTCGAAGTCATTGGTGCGGAAGAGCGGTCGGAACGACTGCTTCAATTATACAAATCAGAACCTGTTCTCAAAGTGAGGGATCTTATAAAACAGTTTCCGGGAACAAGGGCGGTTGACAAGGTCAGCTTTGACGTTTTTCAGGGGGAAACCCTTGGAATTGTCGGGGAATCGGGAAGCGGAAAAACCACCCTCGCAAGAGTTGTTCTTGAGCTGGTGCCGCCCGATTCCGGAAAGATCCTTTTCCGGAACGAGGAAATAACCCGTATTACCAAAGACAGGCTGAAATCACTGCGCAAGCATCTGCAGATCATATTTCAGGATCCCTATTCCTCGCTGAACCCAAGGCTTACGGCAGGTGCCGCCATACTGGAACCAATGAAAGTTCACCGCCTTCACGACAATGATACATTGCGGAAAGCGAAAGTCAGGGAATTACTTGGGAAGGTTGGGCTTCTGCCTGAACACGCCAACAGGTACCCTCATGAATTCTCGGGAGGCCAGCGCCAGCGCATCTGTATTGCCAGGGCCCTTGCAGTGGAGCCGCAACTCCTTATATGTGATGAGTCGGTATCTGCTTTGGATGTTTCAGTGCAGGCCCAGGTGCTCAACCTGCTCAACGACCTGAAAAAGGAACTCGGCTTAACCTATATCTTTATATCACATGACCTTTCGGTTGTGCGGTATATGTCGGACAGGATCATTGTTATGAACAGTGGCAAAATCATTGAGACGGGTGATGCCGACAGGATCTTTGACCACCCACACAGCACATACACAACCTCATTGATTGAAGCGATTCCGCATCCGGAGTTTCTCAGGTAGTTCATTTTAATAAATTCAGAAGTATGGGGAAAAAACCATCCATTGGAAATACAGCCAATAGCAGCAACATCATCAAACAGGTGATCGGCGTTTTTCAGCAGAATCCCTTCAGCAGTTTTAATTACAAGCAGGTGTCGGCCCGGCTTGGGCTGAATGACCGTACAAGCAAGGATATGGTCAGGCTTGTTGTTGAAAGGTTGTTTATGGGGAAAGAACTTGTGGAATCGAAGCGCGGGAAATACCAGATCAATACTGAAAGCGAACGGTTTCAAAAAGGGATGAGCCGGGAAGTCACCGGAAGGGTCGATATGAAGCAGACCGGCAAGGCTTATATCATACCTGAAGACGGCTCTGAGGATGTTTTTGTTGCGGCGGAAAACACGCATCATGCACTTCATGGCGACACAGTTAAAGTCAGCCTGTTTCCCATGCGGAAAGGGCATAAGAGAGACGGGCAAGTCACCGAGATCGTGAAACGGCATAAACGGCAATTTGTCGGGATTATCGAAGCCAGTAAGAATTTTGCCTTTCTCATACCCGATAACCCGTCTGTGCCGGTTGAGATCCTCATCCAGAAACCCGACCTTAAGGGGGCAAAAAACGGGGAAAAGGTTGTTGCGGTGATCACCGATTGGCCTGAACATGCAAAGAATCCATTTGGCAAGGTAATACAGATCCTGGGGAAACCCGGCGACAATCACGTGGAAATGCAGGCTATCCTGGCCGAATACGATTTCCCCCTTTCGTTTTCCGCAAAAACCGAAGCTGAAGCTGAAAAGATTCCTGAAGCACTTCCGCAGGAGGAGCTAAGCAAAAGAAGGGATTTCAGAAAAGTATTTACAATAACGATTGATCCCGAGGATGCAAAAGATTTTGATGATGCCGTTTCACTGAACAAGCTGGTAAACGGCCATTGGGAGGTTGGGGTTCATATAGCGGATGTCTCTTATTATGTGCGGAAGGGATCTGAAATTGACAAGGAAGCTTTTGAAAGAGGAACTTCGGTTTACATGGTCCACCGAACCATTCCCATGCTGCCGGAACGTTTGTCGAACCAGCTTTGTTCGCTTCAACCAAACAAGGACAGGTTCTGCTTTTCAGCAGTTTTCGAGTTTGACGAAAATGGAAAGATCTTCAATGAATGGTTTGGTAAAACGGTAATCCATTCATGCCGGAGATTTGCCTATGAAGAAGTGCAGGCCATCATTGAATCAGGGAAAGGCGAATATGCCGGTGAAATCGGGACCCTTAACGGGCTTGCATTAAAACTCAGGGAGGAACGCTTCAAAAAGGGCTCCTTTAATTTTGAGACCCAGGAAGTCAGGTTCAGGCTTGACGACAAAGGGCGCCCTTTGAGTATTTACATCAGGGAGATGAAAGATGCAAACAAGCTGATCGAAGACTTCATGCTGCTTGCCAACAGGAAAGTTGCGGAATGGGTGGGCAGGCAAAAACCAAATGTTCAGCCGAAAACTTTTGTTTACCGGGTCCATGACAAGCCAAATCCGGAGAAACTGGAGGTATTTACACAGCTGGTTGAAAGGCTGGGCTTTTCACTTAAACTGTCCACAAAAAAATCAATGGCACATTCCTTTAATCAGCTGTTTCATGATATCAAGGGCACCGGCGCTGAAAACATGGTTGAAAGTGTTGCCATCAGGACCATGGCGAAGGCATTTTATACTACAAAAAACATAGGGCATTACGGACTTGCATTTCCTTATTATACGCATTTTACATCACCGATAAGGCGTTACCCCGACCTGATCGTTCACCGGCTTTTCCAGGACTACCTTGACAATAAACCATCGGTCCCTGCCGTAGAATATGAACTTCAGTGCGAGCATGCATCGGATATGGAAAAACGGGCAGCCGATGCCGAGAGGGCTTCCGTGAAGTACAAACAGGCCGAATATATGCTTGATAAGATCGGGCAGGAATTTGACGCTCTGATTTCAGGAGTAAGCAAATGGGGCATCTTTGCCGAGATCATCGGGACCAAATGTGAAGGGATGGTCAAGCTGAGGGACCTGGAGGATGATTTTTATTACCTTGACGAGGAGAACTTCCGGGTGATCGGGCAGAGGCATGGTAATGTTTACAAACTTGGTGACCCGGTTAGGATCAGGGTGAAAAAGATAGACCTATCAAGGAAACAAATGGACTACATCATCCTTTGACATGGAACTTGTATCTTCAAAAGACCTGGTCAAAGCCAGTAAAACCCTTCAGATTTTAGGAGGGGAACGACTCGCCAGGATCCTGTTCAGCGTTCTGAAGCTGGACCTGGTTAATAAAACATACAGCAGCAATATTCATCTCCCCCCCCAGCTGTTTACCGATAAAATACTCGAAGACATAAGTATAAAATATAAAGTACCTGAAACGGACCTTGATAATATTCCGAAGGAAGGCAGTTTCATCACCATCTCAAACCACGCCTATGGAGGGATAGACGGGTTGATCCTGATCTCCATGATAACGAAACAGAGACCCGATTATAAGGTCCTTGTGAATTTCTTACTTACGCAGATTGCTCCATTGCAGAACTATTTCATTGGGGTGAACCCATTTGAAACCCACAAAGACGTTAAATCCAGTTTCGGGGGACTGAAGGATGCGATTACCCACCTTTCAGGCGGCCGCCCGATGGGGTTCTTCCCGGCCGGGGAGGTGAGCAGCTATAAGCTCTCACACCATTCCATAACCGACAGGGAGTGGCAGCATTCCATGCTGAAGTTCATTAAAAAAGCCGGGGTCCCTGTTGTTCCTGTTTATTTTACAGGTCACAACAGCATTCTGTTCAATATTCTTGGTTTTATCCATCCCGTCCTCAGAACGGTCAAACTTCCTTCGGAAATATTCAATAAGGAAGGTAAGGAAATCGGAATAAGAATAGGGACCCCTGTTACCGTTGATGAACAAAAGGAATTTAAAGACATTGCAGACTACGGCAGGTTCCTTCGGATGAAAACGTATGTACTGGGGTTGACCGAAGAATCGAGAAAAAATAATAATTACCAGATCATTATCCACTCCCCCGAACCATTGATTGACCAGGTTCCCGATGAGCATATCCTGAAAGAAATAGATCAGATCGGCGTTGAACACTTGCTGTTCAGAATTAAAGAAAATTTGGTTTTTTGCGTCCCGTCTTTGAAAATCCCTCATATCCTGAAGGAACTTGGCAGGAGAAGGGAAAAGACATACCGGGAGGTAGGTGAAGGAACCAATAAAAGCCTGGATACAGACCAGTATGATCCGTATTTTGAACAGCTTTTTATCTGGGATCAAAGCGAGAAACAACTCGTGGGGGGGTACCGTGTTGGCAAGGGAAACCATATACTCACAAATTATGGTCTCAAGGGCTTTTATATTACGAGCCTCTTCAGGATAAACAGGAAATTCTCGCCAATACTCAATGTTTCCCTGGAACTCGGCCGCTCATTCATCATTAAGGAATACCAGAAAAAACCTCTTTCACTGTTTTTATTATGGAAAGGGATCCTTTACCTTCTGCTGAAAAATCCCAACTACCGTTACCTGATCGGGCCTGTAAGTATAAGCAATGAGTTCAGGACCTTTTCAAAAACACTCTGTGTGGAATTTCTGAAGGCGAACTACTTTAATTCCGAATTTGCCGGATATATAAGAGCCAGGAACCCTTTTGTTGAAAAGCCCGGCAGGATAATTGAAAAAGATCTCTTTCTCAGGTATACCGAAAAAGATGTGGGAAGGCTTGATTCTTTTATCAATGATTTTGACCGGAAGTATAAAACCCCCGTTCTGTTAAAAAAATATCTCAGTGTTAATGCCGAAGTGCTGGGATTCAACGTCGACCCGCTGTTTAACAACTGTCTTGACGCCCTGATGATACTTGATCTTTTTGAAGTGCCGTTCAGTACGATTGAAGGATTGGCAAAGGAGTTCCACGACCAGTCCCTTCTTGAAAGATTCCGGAAATAGCTCAGGCAAGCTTGTTCTTTTCGATAAGGTCAAAGAAGTTCTTGCGGAACGTTTCGCTCACAGGAATATATTTATCAAAGATCTTGATTCGGTTTCTTTCGATTGATTCTATCTTGTCGAGGGCTACGAAAAAAGATTTATGAACCCTGCAGAATAAAGGTTCGTGGAGAACTTCTTCAAGTTTTTTGGAATTCATGAGGGTCATTATCCTTCTCGTTTTTGTCACGATTCTCCAATAGTCGCCCATGCCTTCCACATATAAAACATCGGGACATTCTATCCTTTCCATGCGTGTTTCTGTTTTTACGAAGAAATATGATTGCGCAGGACCTTTAATATCAGCCGGGGCTGGTTTTTCGCGCACGTTGTTTTCCAATTGCATACGCTCATAAACCTTATTCACCCCTTTTAAAAACCTGGCGAAGGAAATAGGTTTCAGCATGTAATCCACCACATCCAGTTCAAATCCCTGGATGGCATAATTTTCATAGGCTGTAGTGAAGATCACAAAAGGCGGATTCTGAAGGGAATTGAGAAGTTGAATCCCCGACAGTTCTTCCATCTGGATATCGAGAAATATGAGGCTAACCTTACCAGAGCGGATAAATTCGATAGAATCCACGGCATTGTCGAAGGTTTTCAAAAGATTAAGAAAAGACACTTTTGAACAATAATCCTTTATGATGTCCAATGCAAGGGGCTCATCGTCTATAGCAATACAATCTATCTGCATCAGTTTCGAATTATTAATTTAACAACAAATAAATCTTCAGTAGTTGTTATGTCGAGGCTGTATTTCTGGGGGTACAACAATTCCAGCCTGCGGCGTATATTGATTAGCCCGATACCTCCCTGCTGGTCTTTTGGCGCCTGCTGATTTTTACGTATGAAATTTTTCACCTGAAATATTATTTCAAGGGGAAGGATATCAATACTGACCATGATTCCCGGTGACGGAACAGTGCGGCTGGCATGTTTGAATGCATTCTCAACAAAAGGGATCAGGAG
>Ga0194040_1000095_pt1 | contig 23036 bp, 26 predicted proteins | sample JunL2210m_MetaG_FD_148973 | JGI IMG/M metagenome (GOLD analysis project Ga0194040, IMG submission 148973) | Anoxic zone freshwater microbial communities from boreal shield lake in IISD Experimental Lakes Area, Ontario, Canada - Jun2016-L227-10m | ecosystem: Environmental > Aquatic > Freshwater >... | reverse complement strand
CGCAACAGTCTCTTCGTCGTTCATGGCCATACGGGCGAATGTCTCGCGGATATCCTTAGCCGCCGCGACCGGGTCCGGGTCGCCGCCCGGGCCTTCCGGATTGACGTAGATCAGCCCCATCTGCACGGCAGCGAGCGGATTTTCGAGGGTCCGGTTGCCGGAGTAACGTTTGTCATCCAGCCACTTGTTCTCAGAACCCCAGTAGACGTCTTCTTCCGGCTCCCAGACATCCTCACGACCGCCAGCGAAGCCGAAGGTCTTGAATCCCATCGACTCCAGGGCGACGTTGCCGGCAAGAATCATGAGGTCGGCCCATGAGATTTTCCTGCCATACTTCTGCTTGATCGGCCAAATCAGCCGGCGCGCCTTGTCGAGGTTCACGTTGTCGGGCCAGCTGTTGAGGGGTGGGAAGCGCTGCTGGCCGGCACCGGCACCGCCGCGACCGTCACCGGTGCGATACGTGCCGGCGCTGTGCCATGCCATGCGAATGAACAAGGGCCCGTAGTGGCTGAAGTCCGCCGGCCACCAGTCCTGCGAACCGGTCATCAGCGCCTGCAGATCCTTCTTCACGGCCGCCAGGTCAAGGCTCCTGAACTCTTCGGCATAGTTGAAATCCTTACCCATGGGGTTGGACAAGGGCGAGTGCTGGTGCAGGATTTTAAGGTTCAGCTGATTGGGCCACCAGTCCCGGTTCGATGCGCCTCGGCTGAGAGGATGTTTATCTGCTCCGCCCGTTTCCGGATACTTGCTGTCGTCATTCATAACGTCATCTCCTGTTTTTCGATCAGGTGGGCATCCTGAAGAAGGACCGGGCCATGCTGACCAGCGGTCAGGGAGTACTGGTTGCCAGGAACCGGGACTCCCTGGTCTGTCCTGAGGTTTTCTTTGGCCATGATCTATCAAAGGTAGAATAGCCATTACCGTATTTAACAAGGCTGGTTCAGGGCAGGAGTGATATTTTATTTACGGGACAATCTCCATTGGCCAATCCCCCCAATCGGATGTACCCCAAGTTTGAAAATATTAATAGGGATGAGATTATTCACTGGTGGATTTTCCAAGGGCGTAGCCCTTCTGGTAGGCTGCTTCAAGGAGGTCCGGGTGTGCCGCAACGTCGCGAATTGTATCCATATCATTAATCAACAGTTCATCGGTATACTGGCAGTCGATAATGTCAAAAAATGCCCTGACTGTCAGTTTAACACCTACGAAAACCTCGGGGATTTTCATGCCCGAGATACAGATGAAAAGTCCCTTACGCTCCTTTCTACGCTCCTTTGAGATGAAAGGCTCTTTTCGCATGTATTTGGCCATGAAAAAGACCTGGAACCTGTCGATCATTGATTTGAGTTTGCCGGGAATCCCCATAGTCATGACCGGGGTAGCAATGATGAGACAATCCATCTCTTTGAACTTCGGGTAGATCTTCTGCATATCGTCATCCAGAATGCAGGTGTCATGGTCTTTGCAAAAAAACATCTCCATGCATGATTCGAAATCAAGGTTGGCGACTTCAATTTTTTCAACCATACAACCGGCATCTTCTGCTCCCTTCAGCGCACGGTCAAGCAGTTTTGCCGTGTTGCCTTCGGAAAGGGGACTCCCGAGGATACCCATCACCTTTTTTCCCATAGGACAGTAAACGTGAAAAACTCACATATAGTTTTGTATAGGTATCTGGAATTTGTCCTATGGTGTGAAATGTAACAATACTCATTTCAATAGAGCGTATTGAACCGCCCCCTTGTACGGATCCTCAAAATTACCTGTATCACAATGATCTTTGAATCTGTGTCTGAATTCGGCATGAAACGAGTTATCATAATTTCTGCTGCAGCGATTGTCATGGCCATAGCAATCAGTGGTATTGCATACAGGCTGCTATGAGTCCGTTTTTGTGAAACATGAGGATTAGATTGCTCTTACAATATCCAGGTATCAAGGATTAGATTACCTTTTTTAACTATTCAGAGAACGAGGACATGAGGGGGATTGACCGCTCCGGGAAACATATTTCCATCTTGTAGAATAATAGTATAAAAATTCATGAAAGTATCACGTTCTCTTCTGAATAAGATAGACTTATTAATTGTTTTCATCTTCGAGTTGCTATTTCTCGGCCTTGCTCTATGGGCGGTCGAGATTGGTGATATGGGGCGGTTTTTTACCGTACTTGCCTCCATGGTGATAATCCTTGTTCCCTTAGCTGTTGAAAAAGTGTTAAAAATAGTCCTGCCATTCGGGGTGAAAAGTATCATTTCTATGTCGCTCTTCCTCCATATCGCCGGGGGAGTCATGCGATGGTACTGGTCGCCAACGTTTCCTCTTTATAACCAGGTCGCCCATTTTGTCTCTGGATTGGCAGTTGGCCTGATAATTTTCGTGTTTTTTATATTCCTCGACGCTTATGGCATCAGGTTTAAACGCTCAACTATCCTTATTTCGATATTCCTCCTGATGGCATTCTTCGGTGGATTGTGGAAAATCGGGGAGGTATCCTCTGATGTTTTTTACCACACCTACTATAATGACGGGCTCTCCAACCTGATAGCGTGCGATTTCAGCCATACCATTGGATCAATAGCAGCCGTAACCGTTTCCTGGCTGTATTTTCTCTCCATTCCTGAAGGTGAAGGCCTTTATTACCTGTTAAGACCTTTTAAGGAGAGAAAGAAGATTTTAGATAGATCAAAAAACGGGTCGAAAACGCAGAGCCACACCATCCCTGATGGGAAATAATCTCTTAATCTAACGTTAGTAGAAAAAATCAAATAACATATCTGCGTGTACTCGCAGAAGGTTTTGATCATGACGATAACTATTGAGCCTGTTAACGGACTTCCCCTGATCCATGAGGGAGATGACCTGCCTGCAATGATTGCAGAACGAATCGGTATCCGGGATGGTGATATCCTCTGCATTGCATCATCGGTTTACTCAAAATCGAAAGGGTATACCCGCAGGCTTAATGATATTACACCAACGGAACGAGCGATCAGGATTGGGAAGATGACAGGGGAAGACCCCCGTTTTCTCCAGGGTGTGCTTGATGCATCAACTGATATCCTCCTTGAATACCCGTTCATCCTCTCTGAGGTCGCTGGTGGACATATCGGCGTACGTGCCGGGGTCGACCAGAGTAACATTGATGACGGGATGATCATTCTCCTCCCTCCCGACTCGATGAAGGCTGCAACAGCGGTAAGAGATCGTATTAAGGTGCTCAATGGCTGTGATATCGGGGTTATCATTACCGATACGGTGGGAAGGGCCTTCAGACGCGGGCAGACCGGAAACGCGATTGGTTGGAGCGGTATGTCTGCAATACGCGACTTCCGGGGTGATACCGACCTCTTCGGACACGTTCTGAAGATCACGGAAGAGGCCGTCGTTGACGAGATTGCCGGGTTTGCGAACTTTATCATGGGTGAGAGTAACAACGGCGTTCCGGCGGTTGTCTTCCGGGGATGTGAAAAATGGAAGGGGCATGATGATCTCTTCTACCATGCTGATGAGGATATTATCCGGAAATCATTATGCTCAGGGGAACCCCCTGCTCAAAGGTGATGCCGGATTTATATCCTGAATCATCACATTTTTGATGAATAATCATTTTTCAACCTACCTGCTTTTTTTTGTGAATGGTATTTTCTGGAGCAGGGAAAAATTCTTTTCAGCAGTCATTCCGGGTATATTCAAACACCTTCGCCGAATACTGGCAGGAGCGGGGAATTCAAAGACAATATGCCGCATTTTGTAACACCCTGCAAAGAGCTTGGTCAATTCGGTAATCTTCATTTACTAGTATGACATATGTTAACAATTGACACGGTGGGATTGCAGATGCTTGTCGCACATCAGGTAAAGAAAAAGTTCGGGGGCCTTGTTGCGGTGCAGGATGTAGACCTGACCCTTCACGAAGGAGAAATACTTGGGCTTGTAGGTCCCAATGGAGCGGGAAAGACAACACTCCTCAATATCATATCCGGCCTCTACCAGCCTGACAACGGTACTATTCATTATAAGGGCGAGAATATCACCGGCCTTTCACTGAACAAGCTCTGCAAGAAGGGAATAGCCAAGACCTTCCAGCACCCCCAGTCCTTTCCAGGCATGCTGGCAGCTGAAGCGGTAATGGTCAGTGCAATATTTGGTAACCATCACAAGGTCGGTATGAAGGATGCCCGAGAGGAGGCAATAGGCCACCTCGAATTTGTAGGTTTTCCAAAGGACAAGATCGATGCACCACTTTCCCAGCTTAACCTCATGGAGTTGAAGCGTATCCAGCTGGCCCGGGCCCTTGCTTCCAGGCCAAAACTCCTTCTCATGGACGAACTCACCACCGGGCTTAACCCGAACGAGAGCGGTGAAGCCATCAGCCTGATAAAAAAGATCCGGGACGACGGGACAACCATTATGCTGATAGAGCATGTAATGAGAGTCATTACCGGTGTTTCCGACCGCATCGTGGTGCTGGACCACGGTGAAAAAATTGCGGAAGGCACACCCCTCGATGTCCTCAATGACCAGCGGGTAATAGATTCATACCTTGGCGAAAAATATACTACCTAGAGGTCAATTTTTGCTCAGGATAGAACATCTGGATGTCTGCCACGGTAACCTGCACGTGGTCTGGGACCTGTCACTTGCGGTCCGGAAAGGTGAGATCGTTACGCTCCTTGGACCAAACGGTGCAGGAAAAACAACATTTGTCGAGACAATCATGGGGCTTAACCGGAGTGCCCGGGGTTCCATACAGTTTGAAGACCAGGAGATCCTGGGACTACAGACCTACGAGATCGTCAAGAGAGGTATTGCACTCGTTCCGGAAAAAAGAGAACTCTTCCCAAAAATGTCAGTCCGGGAGAACCTGAGCCTTGGTGGTCACCTGAAAGTGCGTGGTACGAGCAATCCAGAAACAGTACTTGACATGTTCCCGGTCCTCAAGGAAAGGCAGGACCAGCTTGCCGGTACATTATCCGGGGGCGAGCAACAGATGCTGGCAATTGGCCGAAGCCTGATGTTAAACCCGAAATTGCTGGTACTTGATGAACCCTCACTTGGTCTTTCCCCGCTGTTTGTAAAAAGTGTGCTGGAATCGGTAGCAAAACTCAATGAATCAGGCCTTTCTATCCTGCTCCTTGAACAAAACGTAATGCATGCCCTCGAAATTTCGCACCGTGGATATGTCCTCGAGAACGGAAGGATCACGATCCAGGGAACTGCACAGGAGCTCCTCGATAACCAGGAGATACAGGCATGCTATCTGGGGCTTTGAAGGACAGGATAAGAAAAACAGGTTAATTAAAATTTAAGGACCGTGAGTATTTCCAGCTTGATGTAATCTCCCGTGCCGCCACCTTTCAGTATTTTAGGAAAAATTATTTTTGAAGAAGTTTATTGAACCGTGCCCTCCATACGGGCGCCCTTTTCTTGATAACTTCCGGAAGGGAGACCAGTCCGCGTGGCAGGAATATTACAACGAGGACGAGGATAACACCGATAATGATGAACCTGCCATAGGTAAGACCGAGCGACTGGAGGCCATCCCACAGGAGCGTAATCACAATTGTCCCGATGATCGGCCCCGCGAGTGTACCGAGCCCGCCACTTATGGAATAAATAATCGGCCAGAACGAGATATCAACGCCAAATATTTCGGGTGTGACATAACCGAGATAGTGGATTTCCAATGCACCTGCAAGGCCGGCAAAATATGCACTTACCATGAATGCGAACAATTTGTACCTGACCGGATCAATCCCCGATGCACGGGCTTCCAGTTCATTTTCCCGGATCGCAGAAAATGCAAGGCCTATTTTGGAATTTAAAATTGTCCTGAACAGGAGTATAACAACCACTGCGATAAGCAGGATGGAATAATACTCGTACACGAGGTAGTTCGGCACCGTATTGCTGATCAGTGGCGGTGCTGCAACACCATCCCAACCCCCGGTGACAGAACTGAACTGGCTTGCCACCAGTACCTGGATAATAACGGCAAACCCGAACGTGACCATGGCGAGGAACCATTCCTTCATCCGCACACAGATCGCTCCAATAAAAAGCCCGGCTAAGGCCGCAGCTGCCCCCCCGATAAAAATTGTCAGGTATGGAGTGAGGCCGCTTTTCACCGCGATCAGGGTAGAGATGTACCCTCCAATCCCGAAGAACGCAGCATGCCCAAGAGATCCCTGGCCGCTATAGGTAAGGAAGTTCCAGGCGGAGGCAAAGATGATAAAAATGACCATCAGGATAAGAACGGTCAAGTAATACATGTTCAGCCCGGTGAAAAGGGGAAAAAGGATCGCAAAAGCAAGCGTAGCAATGGTGAGGTACAGGACAACACGGTTCTTTTCCATCATATCTCTTCACTCCGCCTTTTCTCCGAACAGCCCGTTCGGCTTGATTATGAGAACTATTATTAAAATGAGGAATGCAACCGCGTCCTTCCAGGCACCCCCGATCGTTAAAACGGTGAAATTTTCAGCAATCCCCAGGATAAGACCCCCGATGATCGCACCGGGAATGCTCCCGAGTCCTCCGATAATTACAATGGCGAAGGCCTTGACCGCAGGCACAGAGCCCATGTACGGGTTGAACACCTGGCCGCTGACCACCCAGAGTGTCCCTGCCGCCCCGGCAAGCCCGGCCCCGATACCAAAACTCAGCATGTCCATCCGTTCGACGTTGATCCCCACCAGCATTGCTGCCTTCCGGTTCTGGCTGGTCGCACGGACTGCCAGACCGAGCCGTGATTTCTTCAGGAATATGTAGAGTCCTACAAGGATCAACACCGTCGTGACAATGATAATGAGATAATCCACGGGGATTTTCATACTCCCGATCGTAACCGTAATCTCTTCGAACGGGCTCCGGATGGTTTTCCATTCATCAGTCCATATCATGGCAGCCACATTTTCGAGAATATATATAAGGCCGATACTGATGAATATCTCGTTTAATTTCCCCGTTCCAAGAATAGGACGGAAACATAGCCGCTCTATGCACACACCGATTACGATCAGGATGGGGATTGATGCCGCCAGCAGGACATAGGGATTGAAACCCGTGAGAACAAAGAAAGAAAAGGTCACATACGCCCCGATCATGAGCAACTGGCCATGGGCAAAGTTTACGACTTTCATTACACCGAAAATCAGGTTGAGACCTGTTGCGAGAAGGATATAGATGCATCCGGCATATAACCCCCATACCAAAACCTGCAGGAAGATATCAAGGCCGATTTCCATTTCTCATTCCCTCCGGGGGTACTATAAAAAAATTGGTGTTACAAGGGATTATGCTTTACCCGGGACATACCAGTCAGGGAGCACAAAGTCACTTTCTTTTAGGTTAGCTGGTGAGACGATCTTCGGTCTCGTTTCATTTACCGCCGGATCCCATGCCAGTTGCTCCATGGTAAGATCGAATTTACTTTCCCTGAAATCTTTTGAGAAACTGATTGTCTGGCCCTGCATCGCCTCGACTACCTGGGGCATCTGCAGGTCTGCAATCGCATTCTTAACGGCAGTTTTATTCAATGAACCAGCATTTTCGACCGCCTTCGCACCAATATAAACCCCTTCGTAGGTCGCTACACCCATCATTCCTGGGAACCCGCCGAATTTCTTATCGAAATCTGAAACGAATTTTTTGTATGCGGCTTCGGTCGGCCCTTTTGGAACAGTATATGGGCTGAAACGGCTCTGTATTATCGAGTAGTCCCCGTATTTCCCGACACCCTTATAGAAATCGGGGTCATCATTCGGCTCAATGGCGATAAAGATCTTTTTGAGGTCAACATCTCTCATCGCCTGTGTCTCGATGGGGATCTGTTCGTTTAAGAATGCTGCGACGTAGACGACATCGGGGTCAGATCCCTTGATGCTTGTCAACGCTGTCCTGAAGTCACTCTCACCCATTTTAAATGTCTCCTGTGAGACAAGGTTGATTTTCAGACTATTATTGGCGATCGTGTTCTTTACTGCTTCAAGATGGCCTTTTCCATACGGACTGTCCTGGTAGAGCACAGCAAGCTTCAGTGGCCGGTCCTGCGGGTACCCGAATTTTGCATTGATAGCCGGACGGATGACCGTATCGATAAATAACGTGGTCTGGCTCCCGGAATCATCAGTTGTCGGCGCGTGGTGGAACATGTAACTTGTATTCACATCAGTCCTGCGAGTGATGACAGGGGTTGAAGCCCCGGTAATAATATAGGGCACATTATGCTCGGCAACAATTGACTGGTGGGCCGAAACAACGGCACTCGAGAATCCCCCGACCAGCATGTCGACATTATCCTGGGTAAGCATCCTTGATACTGCCTTCTGGCCGCCTTCCCGGGTTGATTCATCATCGCCCTGCACCAGCACGATCGGGACACTTTTACCGAGATCTTTTACATAAACCCCGCCTTTGGCGTTGATCTCCTCGGCTGCAAGCTGTGCGGATTGCCAGACATCTTTTCCGGTAGTACTTGACGGTCCGGTCAATGACGCCACAACACCAATCTTAAGATTCTGGGCTGGTGCCGTCGGTGCCTGCTGGGTGCAACCTGCAAGGAATGCACCAATTACGACCATTCCAATCAATAAGAACACATATGTTTGTTTCATTTAGTATCCTCTGCCATGCTATTGCATAGCAAGGTTCGTCATGTCATAGTATAAATATTCCCATTTATGGTTCAGACCAAAAACTGAAGAAGGGTGATGTAAAAACCTGAATTGCATGGAAAAAAAGCTGGTGAATTTTTATAACGATGTACAAATCCCAATAATTGCCTTTCAAAAAAAGGGGAGATTTCAGGATTTTCCAAAATATGCTTTTACCTGTGGCTGGAACAGGTAGTAAAGGATGATCGCCGCGATAATAATCCCGAACAGTGCACCTGCCCCTGCCGAGAACAGGTTAAAAATGCCAATGATGATACTAACCGCTGAAAATATAACCTCGACCGTGCAGACCCAGGGCCATGCCATGAAACATCCACCCCCAGGGATAAGGTAGACGACACCGACGATGAAAGCAACGATTCCAATGGCGGCACCGAAGCCGGCGACGCTCAGGGTGGCCCCGCTTATGAAATCGCTAACCTTTCCCCTATAATCCAGAGGATTCCAATAATTGTTACTCCTAATGGCCTTTCTGACATACTATTCCATTCATCGGAACATACTCATGTGTTGTTATTCAAGAGAAACGAAAATTATTGAATTATTGGTAAAGTTAAAGGATCCTACCCCCACACTCGACGTTTAGGTTTGAAATAGCTCTCAAGTCAATAATTGTAACAATTGTGAACATTTTTATCTCCTGCACTTCTTATGAATACTGGAATTACCGGGTAGTCCCGTTTTCAAGGGTGACAATACATGTATGATCTTCAAAAATTACGCAAGGAATTTCCAATACTTTCAAAATGTATCTATCTCGACAGCGCCTCAACAAGCCAGACGCCCCGGTGTTCTGTCGATGCGATGTGTGAATATTTCTATGAATACGCGGCGAATCACGGGAGAGGTGCCCATCACCTCGCCCGGAAGACAACGGAAAAGTACGAAGAGACCAGGTCCCGGCTTGGAAATTTTCTGAAGGTCTCCCCGGACCACCTGATTTTTACTAAGAATACCACTGACGCAGTAAATACGGTTGCAAACGGGCTCACGTGGAAACGAGGTGACGAAATAATCACCACGTGGCTGGAACACCATTCGAACCTTCTTCCCTGGATGAACCTTAAGAAAAAAGGTGTCCGTGTTAAGATAATCCCGCATGAGGATGGATATCTCAATCCCCTGACTATCCAGGAAGCAATTACCGGAAAAACGAGACTGATCGCTGTCACCCATATGCCCAATATTCTCGGGACTGCCCAACCCGTAGAGGCAATAGGCAGCATCGCCCACGAAGCAGGGGTGCCAATTGTCGTAGATGGAGCACAGTCGGTGGGGCATTTCCCTGTCGATGTGACCGATATCGATTACCTGGCAATTCCCGGGCATAAAGGACTTCTCGGGCCGCAGGGCACAGGAGCCCTCTATATGAAAGATCCCGAGTCCCTGAATTGTTCGATCTTCGGGGGTGGGATGGTGGTATCCGTATCACATAACACTGTGAAATTACTCCCTCCTCCTGCAAAATTTGAACCAGGGACACCCAATATTCCGGGAGTTATCGGGCTTGGACCTGCTATTGACCTTGTCAGTTCTCTTGGTGTCAGGAATATTCATGCGCACGAGAAACAGCTTGGGTCGCGAATGTACGAAGGACTCGTGAAGATCCCGGGTGTAAGTGTCTACAGCCCGAATGGGACCGGAGTCGTGTCATTCAATGTGGCCGGGGAGAACCCCAATGAATTTGCCCGGAAGCTTGACGATTACCGGAAAATCTGTGTGAGGAGTGGGATGCACTGCGCAGAACCACTGGCGCGAAGTTATTATTGCGAAGGGACGATCCGGGCCTCGGTTGGTTGTTATACCACGAACGATGAAGTCGATGCCCTGGTTGATGGTGTCCGGCACCTTACCGGGAATGAATAGAGCTCCCGTGATCCCTGTGAATCCGAAACGAACCGTCCTTGACGCGATTGGGAACACCCCGCTCATCGAGATCCGAAACCTCAACCCCTACCCGGAGATCCGTATCTTTGCAAAGTTTGAAGGCAGTAACCCCGGGGGATCGATCAAGGACCGTATTGCCCTCTACTTGATCCAGGCCGCGGAACAGTCCGGTGAGCTTACACACGGTAAGATCATTATGGAACCCACCTCCGGGAATACCGGCATTGCACTTGCCATGATTGGGGCCGCAAAAGGTTACCACGTAAAGCTGGTGATGCCGGGGTGCGTCAGTGTAGAACGCAGGCGAATTATCGAGGCCTTTGGCGCAGAAGTGGTGATTACTCCACCAGAGGAGGGAACTGACGGGGCGATCCGGAGGGCGTGGAAACTTGCAGAGGAAAACCCGGATATCTACTATATGCCTGACCAGTTCTCAAATCCAGCAAATATCCAGGCTCACTATGAGACTACAGGTCCTGAAATATATCATGAACTGGCGGGGAAGATCGACTGCTTTGTTGCCAGTATGGGGACCACCGGGACACTAATGGGCGTTGGGAAGTACCTGAAGGAGAAGGACCCGACAATACGCATCATCGGGGTCGAACCGGAACCGGGACATGCGATCCAGGGGTTGAAGAACATGGAGGAGGCAATTGTTCCAAAGATTTACAACAGGGACCTCCTCGATGACAAGATACGGATCGGGGACGAGGAGGCATACGTGATGGCCCGGAATATTGCGACCCGTGAAGGGATTTTTACCGGGATGTCGAGCGGTGCAGCACTGGCAGGGGTGCTGAAAGTCGCAGATTCCCTTGGTTCAGGGAACATTGTCACCATTTTTCCTGACCGTGGCGACCGTTATCTGAGTACTACACTGTTCCGCTCTATCTGCAGCGATTGTAACCCATAGGCGGGAGATTACCCTGGAAAATGAGGGGCTATCCCGTTTTTTTATCGGGCCCAGCAAGACGAGGGCCGGTTAGTACCATCTTCGGTCCCTGCCGAAGATAAGGAGGGGCAGCAGGGTACCCATAACGATGGCTGCAGCGATGAAGAGGGATAGGAGTCCGTTGGATATGGTTAAGGCCACAACTCCGTAGGGAACAGACTGGCCCATGCTGATGATCCGGGCCATACCCTGCAGGGTAAGGATGATATAATAGCCCGGGATAAACTGAACCGACGCCGCAACGAGGGGAAGGGCAACGGGCAACTGCCAGTGAGCGCTGAATAGTAATGCAATTATTGAGATAACAAGGGTGGCACAGAATACCCCCAGGTAGACATCCCCGCCGTTTACGACCACCTCAGATCGCACGAAGCGGCCGGTTGCACCGCAGAGGAAACATAAGAGAAGGGCCTGGCGGGGAGCGTTCATGATGACACATATACATAAGGCAGTTATTCCGCCAAGGATCGTTCCGGTGACCAGCGCCAGCGGGACCGGAAAAGTGAGTCCGGGACCATCTGCCCCGGGGGGGAACGTGAGAAGGATCGCGAGCAACCCGACTGTCATGATGGCCAGCACGTTGAGGAATACCATCAGTCGCGGGATGCCGATATGCAGGTGATTGCGGAGTGCCTCCCAGCCCCCGTTGATCAGCTGGAACCCCGGGATCACAAAGACACAGGGTATGATAAGGGAGATCAGGGGGGTGGTTGTCGGTATCACCTGTGATAACAGTGCAGCTGCCAGCGTCGCAACAAGGGTGGTCGCAAGTACACCGATATAATAACCGTGACCTTGACCGATCACCAGTTCCCGGACCACGCAGGCGAACAGGACCGCGATCGTGATAATAAGCAGGGCCCATGCATCGGCATGGTTAAAATAGCCGAAAATCACGGTAAAGAGGGTGATGGCTGCAAAAGTGAGCACGGTGTTGACATGATGCCGGAGCTTCAGTGATCCCAGCTCATAGAGGACTGCTGAGGGGTCCTTTCCATCCGGCAGGGAGTGCAGGTAACGGCTGATCTCCACAATGGCGTTGGCATTCATCGCAACGGGCAGGGGATAATCACACATGGACACCCGGTGTTCAGCACCGTGTTCGAGGGTGATGACCATGGCTTCGAAGCCGAGAAACACGTGCAGGCGTCCCCCCTGCAGTTTTTCGTTCAGGAAGGTGACCGAATCGAGAATCCTCTGGCCTGGTGCACCGGCCAGAAAGAGCAGCCTGCCCAGTTCCAGTTCTGCTTTCAGTACCTCCCCGAGGTGATCACTACCGGCACCTACCGGTTCCGTCTTCTTTATGCCGGTATTTTGTAGGCTGGCTACATCCACTGGTGATCACTCGTTACCTGTTCCGGGATCCCGGAATATTTTGTCGCATGAGATGGCTTTTGGGATTACCTGGTGAGATCCGGGTTCATTATGTGAGCAAATGTCTGGGATACGAATAAGTCTTCCCATTTTTCGATGGGAGCCTGGGAGATTAGGAAATTTTCATGTCATACAATGCAATGTTATTGTAATTTGACCGGTAGAAATCCCATTCGGGGAAGTCATTACCGATAGTGTTAATATAGGGCCCTCAACAGTCGCATCATCGGTAGTGAAGGTGGGAGTGAAAACACTCGTGCCGTCCACCACTTTCACCGGCATTCCAACCGGGTACGCACCAAGGCAGTTCATGACAACAATTCCGGGGCCTTCAATTAAAAACCCGGCAATTACCCCATTATCCTCAACGGTGGCAGGGTACAATGCAGGGACCAGCAGGGATTTCGTACCATACATCGGTTATACGGAATTTCAATACAGTAACAGGGCTTCTTGGGGCAGGGCTCTTTCCTTTTGAATAATTCCACTTTTTAATAACATCCCGGTTACAACACCACGGTACCAAAATCCCGACACCCATATGTTCCTGATAGTTGGTCAGACCGAGTTTTCAGGGTAGTATTCCCCTGATAATCACCGTTTCTGGTTCCTAGCGCCAAAAATAAAAAAATGAAAAGTATAACCTGTCCAGGCCCGAATATACGTAACAATAGAACAACTCATGGACTGGTATGAACGTTCAAAATGTTGAAGGTCAGTCGGTAAAACCATTTTTGAAATGGGCCGGTGGTAAAACCCAGTTAATAGATGCATTTGAATGCAGGTTCCCCCGTGAATTAACAGCTCGCCGGTTATCGAATTATGTCGAACCGTTTGTTGGCGGCGGTGCCGTATTTTTCGCAATAAACAAAAAATACGGTTTTGAGACAGCCCACATTAGCGACCGTAATGAAGAGCTGGTCCTTGCGTACCGCGTTGTTAAAACCAATGTCGATGCATTGATTGACCTGCTCAGGGCCCTTGAAACTAAGTTTTTTGAAACTCCCCCGGAAGAGCGGTCTTTGTTCTACTATAAAATACGGGAGGATTACAATACCAACAAGGAGAAGACTGACTTCCTGCAGTACCAGTCCTCCTGGATACAACGCACAGCCACGTTGATACTCCTTAACCGTACCTGTTTTAACGGGCTTTACCGGGTAAATTCGAATGGATGCTTTAATGTCCCGTTCGGGAGCTATAAAAATCCCCGGATCCTTGACGAACGCACCCTGTATGAAGCATCAGCAGTATTGCAGAATACCGAAATTTCCCACGGTGATTTCACTACCTGCGAGAAATTTATAGACCACAAAACATTTGTCTACCTCGATCCACCGTACCGTCCGCTTAACCGGACCTCAAAATTTACCGGGTACTCAAAAGGCGGCTTCTCAGAATGTGACCAGGTCCGGCTGGCTGAGTTTTTCAAAGCCATCGATCGCCGGGGTGCACAAGTGATGCTCTCTAATTCAGACCCGAAAAACGAAGACCCAGATGATTTATTTTTCGATACCCTCTATTCTGGCTACCCGATTGACCGTGTCCCTGCTAAAAGAGCGATTAATAGCAAGGGTGAGCGCAGAGGGGAGATATCGGAACTAATCATTACTAATTATCCTGCAAACCACACTACTTCTGTACAGCAATCCCTACTTGGTTGAACCCGGGACCCAAGATACTTCGTTTTTCTGTCCCTGTGGTTATTTATTGGACCGTTGGTTCCTGATGTGCAGTCAGCAACGAAGGCTGCATATTCCCTCCTCCTCCGTCCGGGGTCCTGTTATTTGAAAAAAGCAAAGTACGCAAGGAAGAGCACGACGAAAAAAACGAATAATATCCCCGCAAGCCTGATCCTGTTTGGATTTACCGGTTGATCGCCCTCGTGTGGGAACCCGATAATTTCCTCGATCTCCTCTATCTGGTGCATACTATTTGTTCCACTTTCTGCCATTACGGGAGCTATCGGGACTCGTAATTTCCTCGTTTCTTCTGTATTCCCAACGGTGACCTTTGCTCCCGGTTTACTCCCCATGCCAGTTGCAGCCTCTCCCGATTTTACCTGCTGGAGGCTATTCCTGGCCAACCTGATCTTCTCTTCAATGGCCTCCAACTGCTGCTTGTAATGCGACGCTTCCTCCATCCTGCCAATTTTAATCTGTTCCAGTCCTTTCTTTGTCAACTCAATATGATCTTCGATATATTTTATTTTCCTGGCCTCTTCGATCCTGCCGGATTTAACAAGGTCGAGGCCCTGTTTTGTCTGTTCGATGGTCTCTTCCATCTCTTTTATCTGGAGTTTGCAATGCTCAGCCTCCTTGATCCTGCCATGTCTGACCTTGTCAAGCCCACCCTGTATTGATTCAATGTTCTGTTCTATTTCCCTGAAGTGCAGATCGCCATGCAGAGCCTGCTTTGCCGAACCTGTGGTATCCGTTGCAGTTTTGTTTTCCGGAATATCCTTCTGCTCTTCAACACCTTTGATTTTAATTGTGCACCGTGCTGGTTTTTCGGACCCACCTGGTGTAATGGCGGGTGATGTGGCATGTGTTTTCCCGGGATTCTCCCCGAGCCTTTTCATTTGAAGTTTGCATTGTCCTGCCTCTTCGACCCTGCCAAGTTTAATCAATGCCAATCCTTTATTATTCCATATATCTATATTTCCAGGGTCTATTTTGAGGCCTTTTTCGTAAAATAAAAGAGCCTCTTCATAATTCTCCTGCCGGTAATTAATATTGCCCTGGATTTTACAGGTAATCGCCTCATTATGCGCAGCTCCGGTTGTACCAGCCATGCTATTCTTGCACCTGATCCAGATCGTTACAGGCAATATTAGGTGCCGGAAAAGATTATAGTAACTGGTCCCATGGTCCCTTTGGCACCTGATCCGAAGAGGTTAATTTTATCAGGGGCCGCAACTTTTAGGATCCGCCGGATTATTTCCGGGAGGCATTCCAACCCTCCCTGTTGAACAATCATTGTATCGATCTACCGTAACATGATTCTACGTTTCTCTCTATCAGGGTATTTGAGCTTTGTGATGAAGAGTCTCTCGATCCGCGGGCTCCTCTCTTGTTTTTCCATAGTTGCGTTTTATTTATGACTCCCCGTGGGGAATCTGTATGTTCTCCCAATTTCTCTTATTTATCCATCCCCCTGCAACTTGCATTTGTGTAAAATCTTCAATCAAAACTTATGAATACGCATTCTACCACCTATCCTCCCCGTAATCACCCGTGCCCGCGTCCCGATTATGCCAGACCAAGGCCAAACCAACACCATTCCACCCCCCCAAACCGGGCGAAACAAGGGAGAATGGCCATTGTTTTCGAAAAAGGCAAACTGGGGCGCATTTGCATTAACGGGCTGCAATGCTGGCGTTACTGCCCAAAAAACCCGGTTGGTGTTAAATTTTGGGTTGGCAAAGGGTGGTTTGAGTGGGGATACCGGCTGATTTTGGCGATAAAGGGGCTGGAATGGGGAGGGATTTTATGGGGGGGTTGCCCCATACCTCTCCGCTCTTGAGATGAGTCCTATGACATGGGATTATAAGTCAAGTGTTTGGGTGTGAACAAAAAACTTTTCAGCCCCAACTCATTTTTAAACCCGCCGAATTCGACGGGTTTGAAATCAGGATTGGAACCATTTGGCATAGATCACAGGTTAATCAGAGACCCAGCAAAATTTTTATGTACTAATCACGATTAGTACTAATCATGGTTAGGGTTTTTATTGACCGGGAAGATGAGACCGGGATTCTTGTGGAAGAGTGGAATAAAAACCATGGCAGACTTATAATCCTGTACGGTAGAAGACGGATTGGCAAAACAAGATTAATTACCGAATTCTCCAAAGACAAACCCGGTATCATGGTTTTCGCTGAAGACACCGCACCACGGCTTCAGATCCGGAATATGCAGTCAGAATGTGCAAAATTCTTCGAGGATGACCTTCTCGCATCGCTGGACCTCACCACATGGGACCAGTTATTTACCTATATCGCGCAGAAATCGCTCCCGGAACGCACCTATCTTATCATCGATGAGTTCACCTACCTGATAAAAAACGACCCTTCAATTCTATCGGGACTTCAGAAATCCTGGGACACAAAATTGTCAATGTCCAACTGGTGCATTATTCTCTGCGGGTCAATGCTCGGGCTTATGAGTGATCTCGCACTCTCATCAACTTCACCATTGTATGGAAGAAGGACGCGAGATATTTTTCTTGAACCTCTTCCGTTTATGCATGCCCGTAAATTTTTATCTGTCCCCTTCAAAGAAGCATTACGTGTATATCTCACGATCGGAGGTGTACCTGAGTATCTTCTTAAAGCTGAAGATTACCGTTCATTTAGAGAATTTATTGGCCGGGAGTTTTTCAATCGTTATGGATATTTCTACCGCGAGCCATATTTTCTCCTTACCCAGGAGTTCCGCGAGCTGAAGATGTACCAATCGATCCTCAATGCTGTCGCAATTGGGAATACAACTCCTGCTGCCATTGCCCAGTTCTGTGGAACTGATGCCCGCCATTTATATCCATACCTGGAGAGTATGGCCCGTCTTGGGATAATTGAACGTGAGGAACCTGCTTTTTTGAAAAGCAAAAATGGGGTATATCGTGTGAAAGATTCTCTCTTTGACTTCTGGTTTAATTTTGTCTTTCCACACAGGCAGGAAATAGAGACCTCGGGGTACGTTCCAGCTGATCAGGAACTTGATTCCTACTTTGGCAGGCGTTATGAGAGTTTTGTTCGTAGAGATTTTATACCTGGAATTTTTCCGGGATATCGTACGGGGCGATGGTGGTATAAAGAAGACGAGATCGATCTGATTGCATTCGAAAAAAAGACCTCTACTATAATCTTTGGAGAAGTGAAATGGGGTGATCTTACCAGGAGCGATGTGAAAAATCTGCTCAACCGCCTGAAAAGAAAATCCAAGCTGGTCCAGCATGAAGAATATGTCAATGAAAAATTTCTGGTCATCGCAGGGACTATTGATGAAAAAGCGGAACTCCTTGATGAAGGATTTCTTGTGTACGATATGAGCGATATTGATCGTTTGATGTGATTTCATGTTATTATCAAAAGGATCAGATGACACTTTCCAATAAAACCCTTATTCCACCTCCAAAATACACATTCAAGATACCTATCGTCCCCTTTTCCACCCTTGCCAGCTCGTTGATTATGCCAGGCCAAGGTCAAACCCCCGTCATTCCTGCCTCTAAACCTGTAAAATAAAGGCAATATAGGCGTTGTTTTAAAATAAAACAAATTAAGGCGCATTTGCATTAACGGGCTGCAATGCTGACGTTAATGCCCAAAAAACCCGGTTGGTGTTAAATTTTGGGTTGGCAAAGGGTGGTTTGAGTGGGGATACCGGCTGATTTTGGCAATAAGGGGCTGGAATGGATGATATCAGCCGATGTTCTGGTACAACTAAAAAATTCAGATTGATCGCTGCAATTCGAGAATTTCTTTTCCTATCTGTTTTACCGTCTTATTCTTGAGATATTTTTTACGGTCCTGCGTGTAATCACCACTGCCTGGATCAAAACTCCGGATAAATCGTATAGCATCCTCCGGTCCAAGTGCATTAACGAGGGCGTCATATCCTTCACTCTGGATTTGGGCAATCGTTTTACTCTCCATGATGATTCATCTCCATCAACCAGTGCAGGGGATTATCTGCACGTATAGATGTACCTAGTGTATTCTTCTTCATAACCTTTACCAAATCGTCATCGGTTGATAGCAGGACCGCCCCGGCCTTTTCCGAACAGGCAATATGAATCGCATCCATACCCATGACACCAAGGGTCTCAAATTCTTCAGCCCTTGACAGCAGCATATCATCAACCCGGATAGTTACGTGAGCTCGTTGAAGCAGTCGCAGTGCATGCGATCTTCTCCCCGGATCGCTGATAAGTCCAATCTCATACAGGACAGCAGTGCTGGTTACCAGTTCCCAATCAAGAGAACAGCGTTTAAGGATCGACAGGACTGCCTCTGCCTCCAGTCGGACTCTTGTGTCACCATGATTATCAAAAAGCCGGCACAAGCAGCATACATCCAGATAGATCTTCATACAATTCCTGTTTCTTAATATCGCGTTTTACACCGATAAATCATCGTATGCTGTATTGGGAGAAAAACGGTTAAAAATTTCCAGAATATACCTACACTCATTTTTCGTTCCAATAAATTATCTCTCACATTCTCTCACAAATATGCATTTCCTGTCACCTATCGTCTCCGTTTCCATTTATGCCAGTGGGTCGATTATGCCAGGCCAAGGTCAAACCCCCGTCATTCCTGCCTCTAAACCTGTAAAATCAAGGCAATATAGCCGTTTTTTGGAATACGGCAAATTAAGGTGCATTTGTCTCAACGGGCTGCAATGCTGGCGTTACTGCCAAAAACCCGGTTTGTGTTAGATTCGTGGTTGGCAAAGGGTGGTGAAAGAGGGGATAATTGCTGATTTATGGGGTTGTCACATCCAATTACAAACCTGGCGATTTTTGATCATTCAGTAGTGCGTTGGATATTTTTCCTAGATGATCATGATCAGAGAGTGTTTTATTAATCATCAACTTATATTGAACATATCATGGAAGCTGACACGTTAAAGAGGGTTGAGGCGAAGCTGGATCTGGTCCTCGATCTCTTACAGGATAAGAACCTGACCAACGAAGAGATAGCTCTAATCAGAGAGACTGATGAGTGTGTCAGGGATCGGAAGTTCGGGGAATTTACAAAATTATGATGTATGATCTTTATCTTCACAAAAAAGCCCGGAAAAATCTTGAGAAATTCCCCGATCAGGAACATATTCGAGAGCATTTGTTGCAGTTGAAACAATTTCCCAGTTCGGGTGATATCGTCCGGATTGAAGATGGCGTCTATCGAATGAGAATTGGAGAATATCGTGCTCTTTTTAAGGTATATGAGGAGGAGCATCTGATTGTCATTGTCAATCTTGATGTCCGTGGGAGAATCTACAAGACCCGTTGATAGATTTATTTTTAATAATACGGGTTTAAAGGTCATAATTTCTGGTGAATAACCTGGAATATTTGTGAGTCATGAGTAATCGTGGGCTAGATCGTATCCTAATCAATTGGAATGATTTTACTTATAGTGCCTGTTGTATTTGGATATCATTCCCGTATTTCCCCCAAAATACACATTTCCTAACACCCAACGTCCCCATTTCCACTCATGCCAGCTGGTCGATTATGCCTGACCAAGGCCAAACCAACGTCATTCCTGCCCCTAAACCTGTAAAATCAAGGCAATATAGCCTTTTTTTAGAATAAGGCAAATTAAGGTGTATTTGCATTAACGGGCTGCAATGCTAACGTTACTGCCCAAAAACCTGATTGGTGTTGGACTTGGGGTTGGCAAAGGGTGGTTTAAAGGGGGATACCTGCTAATTTTTGCAATAAAGGGGCTGGAATGGGGTGGAAATATGAGAAATGCCCCGTATCCATGCAACCATTATAATCTTTTAAGATACTCTTCTCTTGACATTCCAACAGTTTTCATATTGTTAAGAATTACTGTCACGGGGATCTCATCATAACGTGGGATTACAACGGCACGCTTTGCATCCGGATGATGAAAGATCAAATGATCTCCTTTCTGGCGGGCGAAGGTACAACCAAAACTTTCAAAAATTCTGACCTGCGTCCGCCAATCCGTTGGAACGATTTTTTTTATTCAGGAAGTATCACCTTAAAAACATAATCTAGAGGAATGATTTGCGGGAGTCTTTTCCTAGCACAGAACTTTCTATAATACCGGGATTGGAAACCGGATCTCCTCGAAACAAACTATTTTTTTATTTGTTCTTACTACGTTGTTTTCTGTGGTGTACCCTGCCTCGCTCAGCAGATCTTCGAGGGTACCCAGTTTTGCCGTTTCTTCAAGTTGGATGGTTATTACTTCCTGAAGATTTGTTTTTGCCTCATCCGGCGTTTTGCCACAACTTGCAATATCAAGTTCGGGGCAATAAGAGGTGAACATGTTCCCCTCCTTCCAGATTTCCACTGTTGTTATGATATCCCGCATTTTAAAACACTAATTTACCACTATGTCGTTCTTATTTAATAGGTAGTTGATGCCGGTGAGAAGTCCCTTATCGGACCAATGTAGTCCCCGGTAACCTTGATAAGTTCAAGGCTGAGGTGTAATCTTTTGACTTGTTGACACAATGGGCAGGAGGCAATGGCGGTTACAGGATGCATCAGCAGACTGTCGCCGTTGCCGGGGTGGTTTGCATGACGCTACGTTTTGTGGCATCAACATGTTGATACGTGGATCTGCTTGTTGGAAGGGCTCGACTTTCCCCAATCTATCAGGATTTGTATAAAATCCCCTTTTTCCCCTCTAATACACATTCCCCAGTTATATCTACCCTGCTTCCGTTAATCCTTAGTGTTCGATTATGCCAGACCAAGGCCAAACCAACCCCATTCCACCCCCCAAACCGGGCGAAACAAGGGCGTATAGCTGTTGTTTTCTAATAAGGCAAATTAAGGTGCATTTGCATTAACGGGCTGTAATTCTGGCGTTATTGCCCAAAAACCCTGTTGATGTTAGATCTGGGGTTGGCAAAGGGTGGTTTAAGTGGGGACACCGGCTGATTTTTGCAATAAAGGGACTGTAATGGGGGTGGATTTGCAAGGGGCACAGTGGACCCTTGCCATTCAGACCTGGATCCGGGTGAAACAAGAAGGTATGGGCACTTTAAAGATGAAAATCACCCCCGGTCCCCTCCTGTTGTAAGATATCCCGGGCCGTATATGGTTATAGGTCAAGTTGAAAGCGGATTGCCTCGTGAATCTGATGCATCAATGCAACATCGTGAATTTCACCTATCGTTTGTTCTAACCGGCGTTTATCAAGAGTCCGAATCTGATAACATAATGCAATTGATTCCCTGGGTAAACCCCCTGAAGCCCGGGGAATAAGCACCTCATTGGGGTAAATTACACGCGTCTCTGACTTACGTGAGGTTAATGGCACGATATTCACTACGGGGAGCATTTGATTCACCTTTTCATTGCTGACTACCAGCACCGGTCGATGACCTGACTGTTCAGATCCACAAACCGGTTCGAGCGATGCGAGGAAGATATGCCATTGATATGTCACGTTTCATGCTCCCACCATTCACTGTCCACTATCGAGAATGAGTCCATTGTCTCATTGAGATCCGCCATGAAGAGCGTATCATTTGCTGCATGTTTCATGCGATTCAGCTTCTCGATCTGGATATCCGGGGTCCCCTCCCGAGGTAGACTTCGTTCTATCATCAGGTATTCTTCCATAGGTAAGATGACGCCGATTGGGTTACCCTCAGCGTCTGTGATAAGTTGTCGTTTAAGAACGGATGTCGACATCTCAAACCTCCTGACTACTACAAATCCTCCGCTTTCCTGGATACTATACGATTCACATCGAGAGCCTTTCATTATCAGACCCGCACAAGGTCCGCGAAGGGCACAAGTTAAAGCCAGATGAAAATTACCGGGACGCCCCTTGATTATGGGGAAATGTATCCATCCAGAACTCATCCGGGTTGTTAATCACTTGTTCGATGTAGATCCGGTTATGGTTATTCTATTATTTGTTCACTATTTATAGGCTTTATCCCAGGTTTATCAATAATAATATCCCGGTTTGTTGACTTGTTGATACATTGGGTTAGGAGGCGACGGCGGTTACAGGATGCATTAGCAGACTGTCGCCGTCGCCGGGGTGCATGTGTGATGCTATAGGGGGTTGCATCTACATTTTGACACGTGGCCTGCTCATTGGCGGGGTCACGATCTTCCCCACCCTGTTGCGTTTGTATAGTATTCCCGTATTTCCCAAAAATACGTATTCCCGTCGCCCAATGCACCATTCCTGGCCATTACCGTTGTTCGATTATGCCAAACCAAGGCCAAAAAAATGTCATTCTGCCCCCCAAACCGGGCGAAAAAAGGGTGTATGGCCGTTGTTTTAAAATAAGGCAAATTAAGGCGTATTTGCATTAACGAGCTGCAATGCTGGTGCAACTGCCCAAAAACTCGGTTGGTGTCAGATTTGGGGTTGGCAAAGGGTGGTTTGTCATGGGGATACG